>Ga0255379_10248_pt2 | contig 9892 bp, 9 predicted proteins | sample ANMaggSeSYBR01I3_FD_182105 | JGI IMG/M metagenome (GOLD analysis project Ga0255379, IMG submission 182105) | Sediment cell enrichment communities from methane seep in Santa Monica Basin, California, United Staets - ANME aggregate JGI... | ecosystem: Environmental > Aquatic > Marine > Cold seeps >... | reverse complement strand
ATGATTTCGAAATGTGTTTTCCTATTTGGGATTTGCATGAAGGAAAAATATAATGCCCTGTAATTTTTTGCAAAGCAAATTATCACGTTGCGTTTTATATATACCGGAAAAAGTAGCCCCGGTAAGTTTTATTGTACCTCCACGCTGCAAAACATATCCAGGAAATGTTTCGGATACAAAGTAGTTCGGCAGCAAGCAATACATTCCGCCGATGATTTAGATGACTTAGTTAACGACAACCCATAACATGATAAAGAAATTATATTGATCTTTAAATATCTGGAAAAGTTAGAGCAAACCCAATAACAGGATTTGAAGGGATTGTAAAAGAGGCACCTGACGGAACGGAACATAGTGAGTTTTGTAGTGCCTTTTTACAATCCCTTCAAATCAGTCCACGTTATCGTGCAGGTAAGAGTTGTCGGGCTTTAGTTTGGGACCCTCCTCATCATCGCCTTCATCGGTGAGGCGGTAGCGGGATACCTCCTGGTCTTCCGAATGCTTTTGCTGATCAATGGTGATCTTCTTTCGCACATAGGCAGGAATATTTTCCAGCTCCTCGATCTCGTCATTTCCGGAGCCGGTAAGGTAGCCGCGTTCCTTCAGCCTCTCGTGTGTTTCCTTCAGGTTCCGTACCCGTTCTGCCATCTTCTTTTCCTTCTCCTCCGGGGTCTCCCTGGACTGCTCCATGAGGATGTACTCTTCTGCATTCTCCCTGTCTTTCACATCAAAATCCAGGGATTTCTGCTGGGCCACTACGTTGGAGTGGGAATCTTTGCTGGATAATTCGTGACCTGGATCACGCAGAGGTACAAAATGTTTCTGTTTCTTTCCTACATAGAGTTCAGGAATACTGTTCATTTTAAACCCCGTGGCAATGATGGTCACACTGATCTGATCGCCCAGCGATTCGTCCGAGCCCACGCCCCAGATCAGGGTGGTATCCCTGGAAGCTGCGCTTACTACATAATCAGTAATCCCGGAGATCTCATCCATTGTTATCTCCTCCGCCCCCGAAGTAATGTTGAGCAGAACACTCCTGGCACCTTTAATTTCATTGTTGTTCAACAGGGGTGAGGTGAGTGCTGCAGCAATTGCCTGCTGGGCCCGGTTCTCACCGGACGCGGTGCCTGATCCCATGATGGCCACACCACTGTTATACATCACGGTCTGCACATCGGCAAAATCCACGTTGATATAACCATGCACGGTAATGATCTCTGCGATTCCCTTGGCTGCAATGGCCAGGACATCATCTGCTTTCTCAAATGCATTACTCACCCTCAGGTTTCCATAGATCTCCCGGAGTTTCTCATTGTTGATTACCAGCAATGAATCCACATGATCTTTCAACTCATTAATACCGTGGATGGCCTGGTCGATACGCTCAGGACCCTCAAAACGAAAGGGAATAGTGACTATGGCAACTGTAAGTATTCCCATTTCCTTTGCGGTTCTGGCTATGACAGGTGCTGCCCCGGTACCCGTTCCTCCACCCATCCCGGCTGTGATAAAAACCATGTTGGTATTGCTTGACAGGATCTCTTTAATCTTGTCAATGCTCTCCATGGCTGCCTCTCTTCCAACTTCAGCTTTACTGCCGGCACCCTGTCCTTCTGTCAGAACATCTCCCAACTGCAACTTCACTGCCACAGGGCTGTTATGCAAGGCCTGGGCATCGGTATTACAAACCACGAAATTCACATCCTGGATGCCTTTATGGTACATCTGGTTCACCGCATTGCTGCCACCTCCTCCAACTCCAATTACCTTGATAATGGATGACCGCTCCGGCGGCAGATCGAAATTCATTAAATCTTCCATGGTACAATATTTTGCTACATTTTTACATCACTCTCGTCAAATATATCGCTGAGGGTATTTTTCAGGCTTTCCAGGATCTTTCCTCCCTTGATCCCTTTTTTGATTTTCTTAATTTCCCCGGTCTCTTCAAAGGTCTCATCCACCTGCCCGGTCTCCATTATTACCATCTCTTCTTTCCTCTCAACGTAGTACTCAAGTCCCTTCAGGAGCAGACCCACCGACGTGGAAAACATGGGTTGATTGATCTCATCGGATGTATCGGCCGCCATCTTTTCTCCAGGAAATCCAATACGAACGTCCATCCCGGTTTTAAATTTCACCAGCTGATTCAGGTGTTTCAGCATAGATCCACCACCGGTAAGTACGATTCCTGCGCTCAGCTTATCCACATAACCCGAGTTCTCTATTTCATAGCTGACCGCATCAATGATCTCTTCCATACGAGACTGGATGATGTAAGCCAGGCTCCTGAAACTGATCTCCTTGGGATCACGTCCGGAGATGCCCGGAATGGTCACCACCTTATCCTCCTGTGCCAGGTCGCCCAGGGCAGACCCGAACTGTATCTTCAATGACTCAGCCTGACGTTGCAGGATGGCACATCCCTCTTTGATATCCCTGGTGATCACATTTCCTCCAAAGGGAATGACGGCCGTATGCCTGATCACATCATCGTAGTAAACTGCCACATCAGTGGTGCCACCCCCTATATCCACCAGGGCAACCCCCGCCTCTTTTTCATCTTCGGTGAGTACTGCAGCACTGGAAGCCAGGGGTTCAAGCACCAGCTGTTTTACCTCCAGACCCACCCTGTTGATGCACTTTTCAATGTTCCTGGCCGAGGATATCTGGCCGATCACAATGTGGAAATTGGCCTCCAGGCGCTTCCCGAACATTCCGACCGGATTTTTTACACCAGTTTCATTGTCCACAATGTAACTCTGAGGTAATACGTGGATGATCTCCTCACCCACATCTACAGGGATCTTATACATATCTTCAATCAGATGTTGAAGATCCTGCCGGGTAATCTCATCATCATAGGAATCCCTGTTGATATAACCCCTGTTCCGGACAGATTTAATATGCTGTCCCGCGATCCCTACAAACACCTCATTGAAGTTTAGTCCCGATTGCTCTATTGCTTCAGAGGTTGTTGTCTGGATCGCATTTACGGTCTCCTCAATATTAAGGACGACCCCGCGCTTGACACCTTTGGATGCAGTCTGACTGATGCCCAGGACTTCAAGTTTGCCCTGTTCATTCAACCGACCTACAAGGCTGACGATCTTGGTAGTACCAATATCAACCGCAGCTACGATTTTTTCGTTTGTTGCCATAGTCTTAACGTTTAGTACATATTACTTGATTTGTATATTTTAAAATTGATGGTTCCATATCTATTCCAGCCGTACCGGGAGAGTCCCTGCCGGTAGAGTAACTCCAGGTTTCTCAGCTTCTTTTCCCACTGATCCATGCTACCCAGAAGGATGTGGTGTGCACCTACCCTTGGGATTAATTCATATTCTTCCTCCTGGTTTACATAGATTTGAACAATCTGGTCTCCCCAGAAATCATGATCAGCCAGGTAGTTGCTGAACCGATAGATATCCTTTAACCGGTCATCCAACCCACCCTGCTTGTCCGGATAGGGAATATTGCCCGAAGCCAACAGGATCCTGGGGGTAAACGAATCTGAAAGCGGAAGCATCTTTCCTTCCATATCCAGATAATAACCATTTTTACCACCGGGCATAATCCGGACCAGCGGCACCCGCTGCTCAACCCATACTTCCAGTTTACCAGATATATCCTTGCTAATTTCTGCATTCCTGATATAGGGATTCTGCTCCAGCTCTTTCTCCAGTGACCTGGTATTGATCTCAGCAAGCGGGTAACCCTGAAGATGCATATCAGTCGCTTCAAGTATCGCCCGAATATCACTCCGGGTAATAAACCGGTAATGGACTGTGTCGGAAAGGTTCACGTCAATGCGGTTGCAGAGTACTTTATCTGCTTCTTCCGAAACAAAGCCCATCATCACCACAAACCATGCAGCAATCAATATCCAGGTCAATATTTTTAATACTTTTTTTATCATCTCTTTCTAAACCATTCTCCGATGGGTTCCACAAACTTATCAATATCGCCTGCTCCCATTGTCACCAGTAATTCAGGATCCTGCTCCCGGACTACCCTCAATAATTGTTCACGGGAAACCAGCATTTTATCCTTCAACCTGATACGGTCGAATAGCATGGAGGCGCTCACACCGGGGATGGCCTCCTCCCTTGCAGGATATATATCCATCAGGATCAGCACATCCAGCATTTCCAGGCTACCGGCAAATGCATCGGCAAAATCCCGTGTCCTGGAGTAGAGGTGAGGCTGGAAGATCCCGGTAAGCTTTCTGTCAGGAAACAATGCTTTGACCGAAGAGAGGAATGCCTTGATCTCCACCGGATGGTGAGCATAATCGTCGATATAGATCCGCTCTTCCTGCTGAACCTGCACATCGAACCGGCGCTTTACCCCCTGAAAGGTGGAAAGAGCCATTGCAATGACCTCCGGGGTAATTCCCAGTTGATGGGCAACGGCAATCCCTGCCAATGCGTTTTCAACGTTGAGCATTCCGAAAATTGCCAGCTGGATTTCCGGGATGATCATATCGGGTGTTACCACCGTGAACCGGTATCCCAGGCCATGTGGCTTCAGATCTCTTGCATAATAATCTGCTCCCTTATCTTCAATAGAATAGGTATATTGCTCAATATGGCCCGGCACTTCAGGTGTGAGGCCATACTTATGTATCAGTTTTCCTTTTTCCCGTATCTGGGCAATGTAGGACTCGAATCCCTTCCTGATGTTTTCTTCTGAATGGTAAATGTCCAGGTGGTCCGCATCCATTGAGGAGACCACTGCAATTTCGGGGAAGAGGGTCAGGAAAGATCGGTCATATTCGTCCGCTTCAGCAACAATGAACTTCGAGGCTGGATCCAGGTAGAGGTTGCTTCCGGTATTTTTACTGATCCCTCCCAGAAAAGCATTGCATCCAAGGGTTGAATTGTGAAGGATGTGCGCCAGCATGGTAGAAATAGAGGTCTTTCCATGGGTGCCTGCCACCCCGATACCCCTGCCCGTATTGAACACTTCACCCAGGGCCACCGCGCGCTTGATCACCCGGAATCCCCTTTTCCGGAAATAGTTCAGTTGTTGGTGTTTTTCAGGAACCGCCGGGGTATAGATCACCAGGGTCCTTTCCGGATTCCGGAATGCATCCGGAATCAATACCGACCTGTCCTCGAAATAAATATCGATCCCCTCCCTGGTCAACTGATCGGTCAGTGGTGTGGATACGCGGTCGTAACCGGCCACCACTTTTCCCTGGCTCACAAAATAGCGGGCAAGGGCGCTCATTCCGATGCCGCCCGCACCAATAAAATAGAGACTATCAAGGTTGCTCCAAATCATCACTAATCCACTATTTTTATTACCTCGGCAGCAATCCGCTGTGAAGCATCGGAGATGCCGAGTTGAACAATATTCTTTGACAATTCCTTCTTCTGCTCCTCGTCGCCCATCAGTTTCAGCATTTTATCCATCAGATGTTCCCTGGCCAGGTTATCGGGCACCATGATGGCAGCCTTTCGGGCAACCAGTGCATCGGCATTCCGGGTCTGATGGTCTTCAGCCACATTGGGTGATGGGACCAGGATCACCGGTTTGCCAATGAGGCACAATTCAGAAATGGTGATGGCCCCGGCCCTGGATACGATCAAATCGGCTGCCCCGTAGGCACAATCGATTTTCGAGATAAAGGGCACCACCCTGATGTTCTTTAATCCGCTCCTGGCGACCATCTCCTCTGCCTCTTTCTGATAGAGTTTACCGCATTGCCACAAGATCTGAAGATCATCCCGATCGAGCTTTTCTGCTCCCTTCATAATGCTGTGATTCAGGGTCCTGGCTCCCAGACTCCCTCCCACTACAAGGCATACCTTTTTTCCCTCCTCAAGATCAAATTCCTTCAGGTCCTGTTTATGATCCCGGGGAAGGCTCAGCAGGTTGTGACGGACAGGGTTACCTGTAAGTACGATCCTGTCAGCCGGGAAATACCGGTCCATATTTTCATAGGCCACACAAATGGTGCGTGCGGACCGTGCCAGCAACCGGTTGGTCACTCCCGCATAGGAATTCTGTTCCTGGATCAGAATGGGGACACGGTTTCTTGCAGCTGCCTTTAAAATTGGACCACTGGCATACCCCCCCACACCAACTGCCACATCCGGATCAAAGGTGCGAACGATCCTGCGGGAACGGATCATGCTCACCAGCAGTTTAAAAAAGAAGGTGAAATTCTTCAGGGTAACTCTCCTCTGAAATCCAGTCACCGGCAATCCCAATATGGAGTATCCCGCTTCAGGAACCTTCTCCATCTCCAACCGGCCCAGCGCACCCACAAACAGGAACTCCATACCCGGATCCTTCAGCCTTAAGGCATCGGCGATGGCGATAGCCGGGAAAACATGTCCCCCGGTACCTCCTCCCCCAATGAGTATCTTATATGGTCTTTTCCTGCTCATTTACATAAAAATCGGGTTGTTGTCCTTCAGGTCCGGCAGGAGCTTCTGCCTGCGCCCCATTCGATTCACTCCCTTCACTCTGTACTTCTTCACTCTTTACTTCTCCACTTTCACTTTTGACTTTTGACTTTTCACTTTCAACTTCTGTAGTGCCCCAGCTAACAGAGAGGATCATGCCGGCAGCCATGCTGGTAAAGAATATGGAGGATCCACCCATGCTCACCAGCGGGAGGGTCTGTCCGGTAACCGGTACCAGTCCCACAGCCACTGCCATATTTACAAAGGCCTGTAATACCAGGCCCATGGAGAGGCCAAAAGCCAGGAAGGCTCCGTAGGTGCTGCGGCTGCGCCGGATGATCAATCCTGCCCGGAAAAAGAGCCATAGATAGAGGGCCAGCACAAGCACACCTCCTACCAAAGTTCCGTATTCCTCGATGATGATGGCATAGATAAAGTCCGAATAAGGATGGGGTAACAGGTTCCGCTGGGTGCTGTTCCCCGGGCCCTTACCGAACAAACCTCCCTGAACTATGGCCACCTTGGCCTGATCGGCCTGGTAGCTGTCGCCCTCTCCTGCCACATAGGCTTCAATACGATGTTTCCAGGTGGAGATGCGGCCTTCCCTGTTAAGAAGGAGCGATCCACCAATAAATATGGAGAGTGCAAACACCCCGGTAAATATCATCAGTGCCAGGTACTTCACAGGAATTCTTCCCACAAACAGCAGGCTGAATGCTGTTACAAACAGAATGACTGAAGTGGAAAAGTTGGCCGGGAGGACAAGGATACAGATCCCCATGATGGCCAGGACCACTTTCCTGAATACCCCTTTGAAATCTTTGATGTTGTTCTGATTAACCGACAGGATCTTTGCCAGGTACATCACCAGGGCAATCTTAGCAAAATCAGAAGGCTGGATGGTAAGTCCGGTACCCGGTATTTGCAGCCACCGGGTGGCCTCATTGATGTTGGTACCGGCAAAAATGGTGAGGACCAGCAAAGGAATGGCCAGGTAGAGCGCAAATACCGATACACGACTGAAAATCCTGTAGGGGATCAGATGGACAAAGAAAATGATCAGCAGTCCCAGCAGGATAAACTTCAATTGCCGAAACAGGTAATAAAAGGTATTCCCCGCCCGGTGCTGGTAGGCCAGCGAGCCGGTGGAACTGTACACCGACAACAGGGAGATCACCAGGAGGATCAACACCACCATCCAGATGATCCGGTCGCCTTTTATATACCTTCTGATCTTCATCTACTATTGCTCCACATATTATAAAGGGCACCTCTTAAGTTAGAGGCCTCTTACCGCTATCTTGAATTGCCTGCCCCTGTCCTCGAAACTCTCAAACAGGTCAAAGCTTGCACAGGCCGGAGAAAGCAAAACTGTTTCTCCATCATTTGCCAGGTAATATGCAGTCTTCACAGCCTCTTCCATATTGTTGGATTCAATGATCGATTCAACCTTGCTGCCGAATGCCTGGATCACCCGCTGGTTGTCTTTTCCAAGACATACAATGGCCTTCACTTTGTTTTCCACCAGGTTGTACAGCTCGCTGTAATCGTTGCCCTTATCCACTCCACCCACAATCCAGACCGTCTGGCCTTTCACACTTTCCAGTGCATACCAGGTGGAATTTACATTGGTGGCCTTGGAATCGTTGATGAAATCAATGCCGTGTACTTTCATGACAGTTTCGAGCCTGTGCTCCACACCCTGAAAATCCATCAGTGCCTCCCTGATCACCTCGTTGCGAATCTTTAATACATTACCTGCAATCCCGGCAGCCATGCTGTTATAAGTATTGTGCCTCCCTTTAAGGGAAAGCTCTTCCACCGACATGGAGAAGTCCACATTATCATACTCAATGCGCAAAAGATCATCCTCGTCTACCCAGGCCACATCTTTCTCCTTTTTCTGATAAGCAAATGGAAGTTGTTCGGCCCTTGAAACGATCTTCTCCAGTTCTTTGATGGTGATCTCATCATCCGAACAAAAAACGAAATACTCCTCTTCTGTGAGATTTTGTGATACCCTGAACTTTGAATCCACATAGTTCTGGAAGTTGTAATCATACCGGTCCAGGTGATCGGGGGTAATATTCAGCAAGATGGCGATATCGGCTTTAAACTCATACATTCCGTCAAGCTGGAAACTACTCAGTTCCAGTACAAAATAATCATATGTCTCGGTAGCTACCTGGAAAGCAAAACTGCGTCCCACATTCCCGGCTATGCCCACATTCAGACCGGCCTTTCGCATCATATGATGGATGAGTGAGGTGGTGGTGGTTTTGCCGTTGCTGCCTGTAATACAGATTTTCTTCGAATTGGTATACCTGCCTCCAAATTCAATCTCAGAAATAATGCGGATCTCCTTCTTTCTGAGGGCCTTTATAATGGGAGCGCTTTCCGGGATACCCGGACTTTTAATCACCTCTGTGGCATTAAGGATAAGCCGTTCGGTGTGCCCTCCCGATTCATAAAGCACATCATATTCGTCCAGCATTTCGCGATAGAAGGGTTTGATCCTGCCTGCTTCAGAAACAAATACATCAAATCCTTTTTGCCGGGCCAGTATGGCTGCACCTGTTCCGCTTTCACCGGCACCGAGGATGACTAAACGTTCTCTGTTTTCCATAGGGTTTATTCTGGTTAGGTTTATCTGATCTTCAGGGTTACAATTGTAATCACTGCCAGCATGATACCCACAATCCAGAACCTGGTCACGATCTTAGGTTCAGGGTACCCCTTTTTCTGGTAATGATGATGGATAGGGGCCATGAGGAAGATCCTCCTGCCCGCTCCGTATTTTCGTTTGGTCTTCTTAAAATAACTTACCTGCATGATCACCGACATGATCTCTACAAGATAGATCCCGCAGAGGATGGGGATCAATAACTCCTTTCGAATGATCACTGCAAAAACGGCAATGATCCCTCCCAGTGCGAGGCTCCCTGTATCTCCCATAAAAACCTGGGCCGGGAAAGAGTTGTACCACAGGAATCCAATGGTGGCCCCAACAAAAGCCCCGGCGAAAACCACCAATTCTCCGGCATAGGGAATATGCATGATGTTCAAATAATTGGAATATATAGCATTGCCTGACAACCATGCCAGGATTCCCAGGGTAACACCGATGATAGAAGCCGAACCCGTGGCAAGTCCGTCAAGACCATCGGTGATATTGGCCCCGTTGGATACTGCTGTCACAATGAATATGACAGCAAACACAAAAATGATCCAGACCAGGTGGTCTGTATATTTCCCTGTAAACCAGACCATCCAGCTGTAGTTGAACTCGTTGTTTTTTACGAAAGGAATGGTGGTCAGGAGCTTCTTATGCTCACTAACTACATAGAGTTTTCCATTGTCATCGACCAGCATCTCCTGGGTTTTGTATTCCTGGAAATTCTCTTCGGTAATGGGTATCCTTTCCCTGATCTTCACATCATCACTCAGGAACAGGGTCAATCCCACCA
>Ga0255379_10266_pt1 | contig 9927 bp, 8 predicted proteins | sample ANMaggSeSYBR01I3_FD_182105 | JGI IMG/M metagenome (GOLD analysis project Ga0255379, IMG submission 182105) | Sediment cell enrichment communities from methane seep in Santa Monica Basin, California, United Staets - ANME aggregate JGI... | ecosystem: Environmental > Aquatic > Marine > Cold seeps >... | reverse complement strand
AGTTAAAGTATTAACGACTCTAAATCCGGCGGGAATGGATCGTGAAAATTGGCAAGCATTAGGAATCGACAAAGAATTTGCTAAAAACCAGAATCGTGCCATTGAAGCTTTTGCTAAAATGGGAATAATTACAACGTGTTCTTGTACACCTTATTTAATTGGGAACGCTCCGCATTATGGCCAACATATAGCATGGGCAGAGAGTAGTGCTGTTTGCTATGCCAACTCAGTTATTGGTGCTCGAACTAATCGTGAAGGAGGTCCTAGCGCATTAGCTGCTGCAATCACGGGAGTAACGCCTAATTATGGGTATCATTTGGATGAAAATCGTCACGGTCAAGTTTTAGTCAAGATTAATGCATCTGTCAATGGTACTGATGAATTTGGGGTATTAGGAAAAATAATTGGGGATAAATTAGTTGAATTAGAAAAGAAGATTCCTTATATCACGGGTATTCCATCTGCCACCGTTGAGGAACTTAAATCTTTTTGCGCATCTGTCGCAACATATGGTGGAACGGCATTATTTCACATGGAAAATATAACTCCTGAGTACGAAAAATATCCTAAACCAAGTGAGGTTGTTTTTGAAATTAATCAAAAAGATCTCGATAAAACCCGTTCTGACCTAATTGATGACGATATTCAAATAGATTTCGTAAGCATAGGATGTCCTCACGCTTCAATTCACGAAATTGCAAAAATTGCAAAATTATTAGAAGGAAAGAAGGTTAAAAAAGAATTTTGGATAACAACGGCACGACCAACAAAAAGAATAGCAGATGAAGTGGGGTATTCTAAAATTATTGAGGATGCCGGAGCAAAATTTGCCTCAGATACTTGCTGTGTCGTGGCTCCAATAAAAGGACGTTTCAAAGGCATCATGGTAGACTCAGCAAAGGCTTGTTATTATGGTCGAGCAAAGAATAAATTTAAGGTTAAAATTGGATCTATAGAAGATTGTATAGAGGAGGCAGTAAAATGAAATTAGAAGGTAGAAAAATATACAAAGGCGTTGCTGAGGCAGAAGCAATTGTTACTAAAGACGGAATATCCTTCTATGGTGGGGTTGATCCCGATACTGGTAAAGTTGTTGAGGTTGGTCATGAACTTGAGGGACAGTCTGTGTCAGGAAAAGTTTTAGTTTTTCCATCTGGTAAAGGTTCAACAGTAGGATCTTATACAATGTATCGAATGAAGAAAAATAACACTGCTCCTGTAGCAATTGTAAATAAAGAAATTGATACTATAATTGCAGTTGGCTGTATCATAAGTGAAATCCCTTGCGTTGATAAAATCGATATTGATAATATTAAAACTGGACAAAAAGTTTTAGTGAACGGTTCTGAAGGAAATATTGAGGTGAAATAATTGGGAACCGGTAAAGGTTTTGGAAAGACTATTTTATTCGGTGAACATTTTGTCGTTTACGGATTTCCAGCAATCGCTTCAGCCCTAGGAACTTATACGACGGCTGATGTTAAGGTCGTTGATGGTAAAGGTTGGATAGTCGACGATCAAAGACCAGCGACCCCTGGTTATAAGAAAAAGAAATATGACGAGGCAATGCAGTCTATTGAAAATGTAATTAAGTATTTGAATATTGATACAAAAAAACAAAAACTTGAAATCACTTTCTCTGGAGATTTATTTGCGGCAAGTGGTGTTGGTGCTTCTGCTGCTCAATGCACGTCGCTTGCTCGTGCTTTAAATAATACATTTAGTTTAAATTTGGATGATGAAAAGATTAATGCGGCTGCATATGAAGGTGAGAAAGCATATCATGGAACACCTTCTGGTATTGATAATACTGCTTCAACTTATGGTGGATTAATTTGGTTTGTAAAAAACTTAAGCGGTGGAAAAAATACAATGGATCTTCTTCATTCACCCAAAAAAATACCCTTAGTTATCGCAAATTCAGGAATAACAGCCTCCACTACAGAGGTAGTTGCTGATGTACGACATTTAAAAGAAGAAAATCCTGAAAAATTTGAGAAAATATTTAGTGATTACAAAGAGTTGGCAAATAATGCAAAAGAAGCTTTACTCAAAGGAGATATCGTGAATGTAGCTAAATTAATGAATCAAAATCACAAGTTACTACAAGAAATCACTGTTTCGGGAGAAATAAATGATAAATTGGTTGATATGGCACTTAATCACGGTGCGATTGGTGCTAAAATGACTGGAACTGGACGAGGTGGTTTAGTGATAGCCTTAGTTGAAAGTAAAGAACTTCAGGAAGAAGTAGCAAAAATTATTGAGAAAGAAGGATTTGATGCCTGGAAAACACAAATAGGATAAAGAGCGAATTAAGATTGAGCCTTGACAAAGAAATTATTATTTTAAAATTAGGTGGAGGGTTGTTAACCGATAAGAACAAACCTTTTTCACTCAGAGAAGATGTTATAGATAGTACAATCCAACAGATAATTGATAGTGGTAAAAAAATAATATTAATTCACGGAGGAGGATCGTTTGGACATCCACTGGCAAAAAAATACAATATATCGAAAGGATTAAACGTCTCCATTGAAAATCAAGTACTCGGTCTTGCTGAAACTCACAAGGCAATGACCAAATTCAATAATATTATAATTAACAAGTTCATGGAAAAGAATTACCCCGCCCTATCAATTCAACCGTCAACTATTTTTCTAAAAAATGCTCGAAGTATTGCAACACAATCTTTAGATTCGATAGAAACATGTTTAAACTTAGGGATCCTACCCATTTTATATGGCGATATTATATTTGATATCAACGGCTCTTTTTCGATTATTTCTGGTGACGATATAATTCTAGAATTATGTAAACACATAAAAAACTATCAAGTTTTAAAAGTCATTTTTTCTATGGAAAGCGATGGACTATATATTCAAGAAATAGATGATGACAAAAAATTTCTTTCAGAAATAGACATTGACGAATTAGATGACTTAAAATTAGCGGATTTAGGACAAAAAATTGACGTTACTGGAGGCATTAGAGGGAAGATTAATAAGATAAAAGAAATATGTAAATTAAGAATTCCCGTTCAGTTAATTAATGGGTTAAACGAAGATGCAATTTTAAAAGCATTAAACAATCAAGAAGTTATAAGTACAAGCATTTCTTGTAAATCAATTAATTCTAAGACGATTATGGATAGAAAAATAGAGCACATGAAAATACCGTTAAAACAGAACGTGCAGCATTCTGAAAATTATTTCAATGACATAAAATTAATACATCATCCATTACCAGAATTTGAGTTAACAGACATTGACCTTTCGGTAAACTTCTTTGGTAAGAAAATTTCAGCTCCAATTTGCATTTCCGCAATTACAGGAGGACATCCTATCTCTAAAAAAATTAACGAAATTCTTGCTAAAGCTGCTGAAGCAGAAAATATTATCATGAGCGTTGGAAGTCAACGAGCAGGCCTCGAAGATTTATCGCTACAAGATTCATTTAAGATTGTTCGCCAAGTTGCTCCAAATATCCCTATAATTGGAAACATTGGAATAGGTCAAGTGAGCGATTCAAATTTTAAAGTAGAGGACTTTAAACAATGTATCGATATGATAAACGCTGATGTCATGGCCATTCATTTAAACGCACTTCACGAGTTAGTTCAAGATAAAGGTAATATATCCTATTCATTGTTTAAGAAAAAATTTGCAGAGATACGAAAAGAAATAAAAATTCCCATAATTGCAAAAGAAGTAGGCGCTGGTTTTAATAAAGATGCAGCAATAACATTAGACAATCTTGGATTCGATGGATTTGATATTGGAGGTGCTGGAGGAACTAGTTTTGCGGCAATTGAGTCAAAACGGGATAATCAAGAGAACGATAGTCTAACGCGCGTTTTAGGAGAAGTTTTCAGAGAATGGGGCAATCCCACTCCAGTTAGCGTTTTCAATGTTAGAAAGGCATCAAACAAAACCATTATTGCCACGGGCGGCTTGAAAACGGGTATCGATATTGCTAAAAGTATCGTTTTAGGTGCAGATATTGGAGGATTTGCCTATACATTTCTAAAATCTGCGTGGAAAGATTATGAAGACAAAACTATCTCAAACACTATTAAGGAAATTAAAACGCTGAAAAAAGAACTTCAATCTAGCTTATGGTTGATGAATGTAAAAACTATTGAAGAATTAAAAGGCAACAAGAGTAAAAGAATTATTCTTGGCAAGCTTTATCAATGGTTCAATAATTAAAATTCTTAAGCTGCATGTAATAACTTTTTTATAGTTTACTTTCAAATTATTATACGTACATGTAAGTTTTAATGACTATATTTGCGAACTCCAAATTTAAAGGTGAATTTACATTAGTTTTGAAAATGTGCTAAATAAAGCAAGAGAAAATCCCGAAGCGAAACAGAAAGTAAGGGGGAAGACTCTGTTAGAATTAGAGGAAATTAATGTTCGTTGCCAGGAAAAAATTGAACAGCAAGCAAAACAATTACATATAACAAAGATAAAATTAGCAAAAACCGAAAAGCACATTCTGAGATTAGCCAACTTATTGTCTTATGCTGATAACGACTTAGAACAAACAAGTGAAGAGAAAGAGATGCTTGATGAGCAATTATCTGAATTAGTAACATTAAAATCAGACATAGGCAATTCATTAACAAAAGCTAAAAAGAAATTAGAAATAGGGGATAAAAAGCTGAAACATTATTACGCTTCTAACCTTGAAATGAAAAAAACTATTGAAAGTTTAATAAATGAATTTAAACAGTCTATTGTAGAAAATGACGAGGACATGAAGGGAGTCATAAACGATTTAGCAAAGATAATCTCAGACAAAGAAAGTACAATAACTGATCTTAAGCATGATATGATTCAAGTTATTAAAGATAAGAACAAGGAAATTGAAGGCGCTATTGACCACTTAGTGGAAAAAGAAATAGAGTATAATGACATGATAAATAAACTCGATAATGATCTGTTAATAAAAACAAAACAGTTGGAAAACACTGAAGCAAGTATTAATTTAACATTCGCGGATAAAGATAAGCAAATCAGAAAACTTAAAACTAAATTGGGGGCAAAGATTAAAAATATTGATAAATTAACAAAAACTGTCGATGAACTCGAGGAGAAAGTTTTGGAAGCACACTATTCTGAAAAAATTTTAGAAGAAATTAGAACTCTAATGCTTACTAAAGGATTCATCAACGATAAGGAACTAGACAAACTTACTAAGGAAATTAAAAAACAAAATTTTATGATATTCCATTAAAAACTAATTATTTTTAAAAACCTACTTCTTCTAATAATATTTATAATAATTGAGTGTTAGTAAGTATTAGTTATAAAATCATAATTCTTATTATATACAGAAATGATAAAATGGTAATGATCAATGTCAGAAGAAGCGTATATTAATTTAAGAGAATTTTTGGATAAATTTCCAGTAGGATTTCCTGAAACAGAATCGGGAGTAGAAATAAAGATCCTTAAAAGACTTTTTACAAAAGAAGAAGCGGAAACCGTAGTATTATTAACTCCAGCTCCGCAAGAAGCGTCTCGTGTTGCCCGGCAAAATAAATTAAATAAAGAAGATTTAGAGAAAAAATTAGAATCCATGGCGAAGAAAGGGCTAATCTTCCGTGTTTTGCGTAATGGAAAGACTTATTTTAATGCCTCACCTTTTATGATTGGCTTATACGAATATTCAGTTAATATACTCGATAAAGAACTCGCTGAAATGTATAAAGAATATTACGATACTATTTATCAAGAGGAGCTTGGACTTAGTAACGTTCCTGGATTTAAAGTAATACCCGTTGAACAATCGATTAAAACTGGAACGGTTCTCCTTCCATATCAAAAGCTCGAAGAAAGCATAAAACAGGCAAGGATCATTGCTGTTGCTGATTGCATATGTCGTAAAGAGTCAAGATTACTTGATGAGGGATGCGACCACCCCATGGAATCATGTTTATATTTTGGAGCTGCAGCAGAATATTATATCCACCGAGGGGTGGGAAGACAGATCAATTCTGATGAAGCTATAAGAATATTAGAAGAAGCGGATAACTCCGGATTAGTTCATGCTGGTGCAAATTCTACGCATTTAAGTAATATTTGTAATTGCTGTCCTTGCTGTTGCATATCAATGAAGGGAATTACTCAAAAAGGAAATCCCATTCGGAAATACATGAATCCTATTTTTGAATCGATTATCGATCACAACTTATGTACTGGATGTGGAAATTGCGCTGAAAGATGCCCTGTAGAAGCAATATCGGTAGAAGATATCGCAACTGTGGACAAGGAGATGTGTCTTGGCTGCGGTTTATGTGCCTCGGCTTGTCCTGAAGAAGCAATAACGTTGGAATTAAGAGACGACAGGGAAGAACCTTTTGAAAGAGTACTCGTGATGGGCCAAGCGATTCTTGAGGGAAAAAGAAAAGTTTTGGAAAAAAGAGGATAAAATAAATTACCTCAAATGAAAAATTACCTCATTGTTTTCTTGTATTATATAAAAATTTATCACGTCCAATATTTATTTGACCTCCCGAAGCTATTCTTAAAGAATAATTGATACCATCTAAAACTTTATTCATTAAAAATTCAAATATTTTATAGTATTCTTCAAGATGTCTGATATCATTCGCAGCAAAATAGTTTGACATCACGGGTATTAATTCCGGAATAAAATCATTGCTTATCATTGTTTCTTCAATCTCAATTTCCATTTCGGATGCTTCTTGGAAGGGATTCAATATATCGCTTTTGGCGAATAATATTTTCGATACGAATAATGATGCTTTTATCCCCCGCATGATGAAATTAATTTGAATATCATTCAAATTCATCAATTTAGAAGGAGATTCAAAAGTCGCCATACTAATTATTTGTTCTCCTATAATTCTATCTTTTATATCCATTAAATTTTTAACTCGGTTTGATACATGCATTGTTGGGATCATTACTTGAAGTTCTCTTTTGTTTCTTTCGTAATAATCTTCATATAAAGCAGATTTCAATCTCATGCCCGCGTCTTGTTCGGGTAATTGATAATCGTTTTTTTTTAAAATATCTAAATATTCTTTGATAAGCAAGAATTTAGATTTTAAACGATGCAGTGCCAAATAGAGCGCTCCCCTGGTCTTACTATATGCTATTACATTTCCCATTCTATACATGTCGTGGTGTTCTCTGGCGTACATCGCAATAGGTTTAATCTTGTGAACTGTTATGCTAATGAACCTTTCAATAATGTCCATGTAAGCAAAATTTTCTTGAACACCTAATATGTCAATCAACTGTTGACTCGATAGCCCGCTTTCTGGTATATCCTTGATTATCTCATAATTAAATTCAACAAGATATACAGAAATTAATGCCTCCATTTCAATTACTGACCTATGAGGAATAAAAACTTTGTTAAGGTTATTTATAAAAGATTGCTCACCATTCATTAGAGAAATGCTCCGTTCACTTCATTAAAGAGATAGATAAGTGCTGCCCTCTTAATTTTATTATGAATATATAATAACATAACTAATATTAATCTATAAGATAAAAATTCAATCTTCTTATTAATCATTTTTTCAAATAAAGGATAAATTCCTAGTGAATATATTCTTACACTTATTTCATGACCTAAAGGTAATGGCATTACACTTGATCTCTAATCCTATTAGAAAAAACAAGAATTATATATCTAGGTTATTATTATATTTTTAAATACTTACAAGTACAAGATAGATAAAATCATTATATTTCAGTTATATCTGTTAAGATTGTGGTTTTTAAGAAAAAATGGCAGGTTTAAACAGTAAAATTTCCGACAGTGAAGAAAAATTTCGCTATATTATTGAACATGCGAATGATTTTGTTGCGATTATTAATAAAAGATACAAGTTCGAATATATAAATGAAATTCCTCATTATAAAGGTGTTGGGTATTTAAAAGATGAAATGATTGGAAAATCTGTGGTAGATTTCTTACATCCAGATGATTATGAAAAGGCTGTTGATCTCTTGAAAAAAGGCTTCAAAACTGGCGAGAGTAATGGCGAATTCCGATTTAAACATAAAGCTGGTCATTGGATTTGGATTGAAGTAAAAGGAAGAACATTTCTTACTAAAAATAATGAAATTAAAGGCATCATAATATCTCGTGATATTACAGAACGTAAAACAGCAGAAAAAGAGCATTTAGAATCAGATCTTAAACTAAAAAAATTAAATAAAGAGCTAAAACGATTGGTCTCAATAAGTAGTATCGAATTAATTAAGTCAGAAGAGAAATACCACAATTTATTTGAAAATTCCCCCTTTTCAATTGCTTTAGTAGATAATAATGGAGTAATCGTTGAATGCAATCAAGCAATGGAAAATTTACTAGGATTTAAGAAGGACGAATTAATCGGTAAAAGCTTTACTACTTTTTCCATAACTCTTCAGAAAAACTTACCTGTACTCTTTCAACGCCTTAGAGATGGTATTGGTGGGGAAGTCATTCCATTACTTGATGTGCAATTAACAAAAAAGGATGGTAGCTTGATTTGGACAAATCTACAAACGTCTTTTGCGAAGATAAATGATGAAACATTAATTGAAATCATCGGTTACAATGTATCTGAAAAGAAGCTAGCAGAGAATCTCATCAAGGAAGAAGTACTAAAACTAAAAGAATTAGAACAAATTAGAAAAGACCTCATTTCTAGCATATCGCACGAGTTAAAAACGCCCCTAATGTCAATCAAGGGAGCAGCAGAACTTATACTAGGAGCGTTTAAGGACGATGTAGGGACGGATGTATTAGATTTAATGGATATAATTGATAGAGGGAGTACAAGGTTAGGAGATCTAGTTGAGAGAGTTTTAGATCTCTCAAGATTAGATTTCGATAAATTCGATCTAGAACATCAAGAGTGTAATTTAGGTAGAGTAATCGAGGATTGTTCGAATGAAATGAAGTATTTATTGAAAAGACGCGAGATTATTTTAAATTTAGAACTTTCCGATAATTTAATGATACATATTGATAAAATAAGAGTTGAACAAATAATTTTAAATCTTTTATCTAACGCAATTAAAAATTCGCCCCCAAAAAGCAAGATTTTTATAACTTTACATAAAATTGATGAATGGGCTGAAATTAAAGTTGTAGATAATGGTGTAGGTTTGACGAAAGATGAAATGAGAGATTTATTTCAAAGATTTAATAAAATAAAAAGAAAAGATTCTGGAATTGAATATGTTGATATTCGAGGTTCTGGATTGGGATTGTTTATTTCAAAAAAAATCGTAGAATTACACGATGGAGAGATTGAAGTAATATCTCCTGGAAGACATAAAGGGTGTACATTTACTGTAAGATTACCAATAAAATAAATTTTTATTTGATATTGATAGATTATATACAAGTTAAGAACTGAAAAGAATAATGTTAAAATCTTTAATACTTCTCGTTGAAGATGAGAGAGATATCTTAAGAATCACGGCAATAACCTTGGAAATCCGTGGTTACGAAGTAATTACTGCAGTAAATGGTGCAGACGCTTTAAATCTCCTTTTAAGGCTCGAAAGACTACCAGATCTCATTATTAGCGATGTAATGATGCCTATTATGGATGGCTACGACTTTTTTAAAAACGTCTCCGCCGATCTAAGACTAAATCAGATTCCTTTCATCTTTTTGACTGCTTATTCAGCTCCTGAAGACGTACGTTTTGGTAAAATGTTGGGAGTAGACGATTACATTACGAAACCCTTTAAAAGTGAGGATTTTTACGCGGCTATCGAGGGTAAATTAATCCGGAGTAAGATGATCCGCTCTGTTAGATGGAAAATTGATGAGTTAACCAAAATTGGGACGAAACCTTCTATTTCAGAGGAGTTAAAACATCAAGTAATATTGCTCCATGTCGTTTGGGACGATTCTCTCGGGCCAGATCTCAAGTCT
>Ga0255379_10260_pt1 | contig 10034 bp, 6 predicted proteins | sample ANMaggSeSYBR01I3_FD_182105 | JGI IMG/M metagenome (GOLD analysis project Ga0255379, IMG submission 182105) | Sediment cell enrichment communities from methane seep in Santa Monica Basin, California, United Staets - ANME aggregate JGI... | ecosystem: Environmental > Aquatic > Marine > Cold seeps >... | reverse complement strand
CAGGCGAAGTTGCGATTGGGTTGGGAACTTTTTTAATTTTCTGGATCTTAGCTCAAGTTTGGTGGATGGGAGTTCCCTGGCTGCACATCCTGTATATCATATTTGGTATTGTTGAGTTAGTATTGGGATTGATGTGTAGAAAAATGAGAAACCATTAGAAAAAGGATACCAGACTGTGAAAGATCTAACCCAGGGGAGCGAGGGCAGAAATATTTTTCGGTTTGCCGCACCTATGCTGTTGGGGCACATGTTCCAGCAGCTCTATACATTTGTGGACCAGATTATCGTCGGGCGCTTCCTGGGCAAGGAGGCCCTGGCTTCGGTGGGAGCTTCCTTTCCGGTCATTTTTACCCTGATCGCACTGATCATGGGAATTGCAACCGGGGGAACCATTGTGATCTCACAGTTTTTCGGTGCAAAGAACTTCACCAAAGTTAAGCGGGCCATCGATACCATCTTCATCATCATGGGTGTCTCCTCGGTGCTGATGACCGTGGTTGGGATTACATTTTCTGAACAGATCTTCCGGCTGATGCAGCTTCCCGATGAATTAATGCCTACTGCAAATGCCTATTTTACCATCTATGTATCCGGACTGGTGGTCTTTTTCGGGTACAATGGTGTGGCTGCCGTCCTGCGTGGTTTGGGCGATTCCATTACCCCTCTCTATTTCATGGTTGTGGCTACAGTGCTGAATATTGGATTGGACCTTCTGTTTATTGTGAAGCTGGGCTGGGGGATCGAAGGAGCTGCACTTGCCACCATCATTGCACAAGGAACTGCCTTTATCGTTGCAATCTTCTATCTGAACAAAACCCACGAACTGATCAAGTTCAACATCAGGGAGTTCTCTTTTGATTGGGAAATATGCAAACAGAGTCTGCGCATTGGTCTGCCCACAGGATTACAGCATACTTTTGTGGCGCTGGGAATGATGGCATTGATGGGGATTGTCAACGGATTCGGCACCGATGTGGTGGCAGCCTATACTGCCGCAGGCAGGCTCGACAGCCTGGCCATCATTCCATCCATGGTCTTCTCCCAGGCACTCTCCACCTTCGTTGGACAAAACATCGGTGCAGGTAAAATTGAAAGGGTGAGGCGGGGACTCTCCCGTACCCTGTTGATGGCTTCGGCAGTGGCCGTGGGTATCACTGTATTGATCATCATATTCAAATATCCGCTGATGGGCCTCTTTACCCGGGACCAGGCAGTGATCGATACCGGAGGTGATTATCTTACCATTGTCACCTCCTTTTACCTGCTTTTTACAGGGATGTTTGTTTTCAATGGGGTCATGAGGGGTGCAGGCGATACTATCATACCCATGTTCTTCACCCTTTTCTCGCTCTGGGTCATACGCATCCCGGCTGCTGTATTCCTGAGTCAGGATACCATTGAGATTTTCGGACTCACCATCAAGGGATTAGGTATGGGTGAATCGGGGATCTGGTGGTCCATTCCCGCTGGCTGGGGCATTGGTATGATCCTTACAATTATCTACTACAGAACAGGCAAATGGAAAACCAAAACTGTTGTAATAGCCAGTGTGGAGCCCGCTACGGTGACCAGGTAAATCACTGAATCTCCTCTCCGAAAACATCGAAGAACCAAGTTTACGAGTACGGAAACCAATCTTCGATCCGGTTTTGTTATTCCCTTAAAAAAAGACCCTTTGTAGAAAACACCGGGTCGCAGGTCAGGTTCATACGCAGTTTCCGCAAACCGGCTTCATCCCCCGGAGTGGGAATATGGGTCAGGTGAACCTCACAGTTCCTGAGTTCCTTCAATTTCTGGACTGCCATCTGGGCAGCGGGATTCGAAATAGCCGATATCCCCAGTGCGATCATGGTTTCTTCCAGGTCGAGGCTGACCATCCTGCCCTTTAAAATCTCTTTTTTAAGGAAAGCAACTGAATCGATGATGCTTTTTGGCAAAAGGTCCATGTTATCCGGAAGTCCGGCCAGGTGTTTGGTAGCATTCAGGATGAGGCTGGAGGCAGCATGCATAAGGGATGAATTCTTGCCTGTGATGATGGTCCCGTCCTTCAACTCAATGGCCGCCCCGCTAAAGATGCCTTCATTTCCTTTTCCCTGTTTTTCTGCTTCTTTGGCTGCCTGGATGGCTGGCTCCACAACCTTTCTATCCTCCACCCTTCCATTCACGATTTCCATAATCATCTCAGCCCTGTCGAGTGTATCCCTGTCCGCCAGTCCCATGACATACTCCACCGCACATCTGTAATATCTCCTGATAATCTCCTGGTGACTGGCCTCCTGAATCACCTCATCATCCACAATACCTGCACTGGCCCTGTTGACTCCCATATCAGTGGGTGATTTGTACATTGATTCTTCACCAGTAATCTTTTCAATGATTTTTTTAAGCAGCGGAAAGGCCTCATTATCACGATTATAATTAATTGCTTTGATATTATAAGCTTCCAGGTGATGGTGATCAATCTGTACCAGGTCTTTGAGATCCACGGTGGCTGCTTCGTAAGCTATATTGACCTTGTGCGAGAGGGCCAGGTTCCAGATCGGGAAAGTTTCGAACTTGGCATAACCGGCCTTTATACCCTTTTTGTAATCATGGTAGAGGTTACTGAGGCAGGTGGCCAGTTTGCCGCTTCCTGGCCCCGGAGCAGTTACTACTACAATGGGCTTGCTGGTCTCTATGTATTCATTAGACCCGTAGCCATAGTCGCTGACGATATGGTCAACATTAGATGGGTACCCCTTGGTAAACTTGTGTGTATATACCTGTATCCCATTGCGTTCCAATTTGTTTTTAAAGGATCTGGCAGCCGGCTGGTTCTCGTAGCGTGTAATAACCACAGCAGAAACATCAATTCCCCATTCCTTATAATCATCAATGGCCTTCAATGCATCGGAATCATAAGTAATTCCAAAATCAGCCCTTATTTTCTTTCTCTCAATATCACCTGCATAAATGCAAAGGATGATATCAATCTTGTCTTTTAACTTCTGCAACAGACGCATTTTTACATTTGGATCAAAACCGGGAAGCACCCTTGCAGCATGGTAATCAAACATGATCTTACCACCAAATTCAAGGTACAGCTTATCCTGAAAACGATCAACCCTTTCAAGGATAGCTACCGTCTGCTCTTTTAAATACGCTTCGTTATCGAAACCGGTTTTTTTGGAAGGATTAGGCTTATGAGGCATAGGTAATGAAAGTTTGAATAGAGATATTAAATAATGATTTCAAGATAAATAAATAATTCTGTTCTATTTCAGTTTAAAACAATCCATATTCGTTATCAAGGGTCCCGAAAACAACTTCATGAAATGATGACATGAATTGTTCAGCTAAAATTGGCAAACATTGAACAATAGTGTTGCAGTGTTGTAGTTTAAATAAACTCTAACAAATCGAATAAAACGAATGAATTTATTAGATGCATTTCAGAAGGCCCGGAAAGCCTCCAGGGATATGTGTCTTCCACTTATTACGGAAGATTACATTCCCCAACCAATCGAATTTGCAAGTCCCCCGAAGTGGAGCCTGGGTCACACCAGCTGGTTTTTCGAAGAGTTCATCCTGAAATATCACCTGGAGGGATATAAGCCTTTTCATCCCATGTACAACTTTCTCTTCAACAGTTACTATGAAGGAGCAGGCAGCCGTACTAGGCGGGACAGCCGTGGCCACCTGAGCCGGCCATCGGTAGATGAAGTGTATGCCTACAGGCACCATGTAGATGAACAGATGGCAAAGCTTCTTTCCAAAGGGGTAAACAGCGAACTGGGGGAACTAATAACGCTGGGGATCAACCACGAACAGCAACACCAGGAGTTGTTTTATACCGACATGAAATATACCTTCAGTCTCAATCCGCTGTTTCCCGCCTATGGTGACCGCGCCTATTGTGAGGAGGGAACCTCAGGTGAAGAGCAGTTTATCTCCATGCAAGAAGGTCTTTATAAGACCGGCCATGTGGGAAACGGTTTTTCCTATGACAATGAGCAGCCCTTGCATAAGACATTTATCCACTCTTTTGAGATCTGTGATACCCTGATCTCCAATGGATCCTACCTTGAATTCATGGAAGACGGTGGCTACAGGAACCATGAATACTGGCATGAAGAAGGATGGAAATGGCTGAATACCAATGGAATTGATCACCCCCTTTACTGGCATCTCCAAAACGGACGCTGGTTTCAGTATACACTGGCAGGAGTGAGGGAAGTGAATCCCAAACATCCTGTTTCACATATTACCTATTATGAAGCCAGTGCATTTGCTGCATGGAAAGGAATGAGACTGCCCACCGAATTTGAATGGGAAGCTGCCTCTGACAGGTTCAACTGGGGCGATCGCTGGGAGTGGACTGAAAGTGCATACCTGCCCTACCCCGGGTATAAAAAGGCAAAAGGAACTGTGGGTGAGTATAACGGAAAATTCATGGTCAGCCAAAAGGTGCTGCGGGGTGGATCGGTGGTTACTCCGACAGGACATAGCAGGAAAACTTACAGGAACTTTTTCCACCCCCACCTGGGGTGGCAATTTACAGGCATACGCCTGGCAAAATCCTAAACCATGCAGAAAACCCTTCAATTAACGGATATGGTACCGGAGGTGGTGGAAGGACTGAAAGCTTCCAATAAATCTATCTCTTCCAAATTCTTTTATGATGCGGAAGGAAGCCGGATCTTCCAGGAAATTATGCGGATGCCTGAGTATTATCCCACCGTATGTGAAGCGGAGATCTTTGAGACCCACAAACGCAGGATCGGATCGCTGTTCTGCAGGGATTGCTGCTCGGTGGACCTGGTTGAGCTGGGTGCGGGGGACGGATTGAAAACCCGGATATTGATCCGCGATCTGCTGGAAGAAAAGATCAACTTCAGGTACATTCCCGTGGATATCTCTCAGGAAGCTGTAACGCAGCTGGCAGGTTCCATGAAACAGCAATTTCCAGGGTTAGCCATAGAAACCCGCATTGGAGATTATTTTCACATGATCGGGGATCTTTCCAGGGAGTATCCCAATCGCAAGGTTGTGATGTTCCTTGGTTCAAACCTGGGCAATTCCAATCTTGATCAGAGCATCTCATTCCTGGAACAACTAAACAGGGCCATGTCGGACGATGACCTGTTCTTTATCGGTCTTGACCTGAAGAAAGATCCGGAAGTGATCCGGAATGCCTATGATGATCCCCACGGTTACACCCGGAATTTCAACCTCAACCTGCTGAAAAGGATGAACAGAGAACTGGGTGCAGATTTTAACCTGGACCACTTCATGCATGTACCTTATTATGATCCGGAAACAGGGACTGCAAAAAGTTTTCTGGTAAGCACCAGGGACCAGTCTGTGAGGCTGGCAAATGTGGATGACACCATCCATTTCAGGAAATGGGAAACCATCTATACTGAAATGTCCCAGAAGTATGACATGGAGATGATCCGGGAAATGGCAGAGGCCAGTGGCTTCAGGGTGGTAGAAAGTTTTTTCGATGGCAATGAGTATTTTGTGAACTCATTGTGGAAGAAACAAGCATAGAACTGTAAGGATATCCAACCTGCAACGACCATTCATACACATTAACAAAATAGTTTACACATGAAAGCAATATGGAACGACAAGGTACTTGCAGAAAGCAATGACACTAAAGTTATTGAAGGAAATCACTATTTCCCTGCAGATTCGATAAAGAATAATTCTTTTAATCCCAGTGAAACCCGTACCGTATGTCACTGGAAAGGGAACGCTTCTTACTACAACATTGATGTGGATGGAAAGGTAAACGAGGATGCGGCCTGGTACTATCCTGAACCCTCCAGCCTGGCAGCAGGCATCAAAGACCATGTGGCATTCTGGAAGGGTGTAGAGATCACCAAATAAATGGGTTATGGGCATCTCTAATAACACCATTTAACAATTTTCCTTTGATTTAGACCCCCCGATTAGCTAACTTGGTTCAATATTTAAGTATCTGAAGATGAAACTGACGCTGCCACGTTCGCCGGAATGATCAAAAGATGCATTTATCTTTTTATACTAACGCTACTCCTGAATTCGTCTCTTTCCGGTCAGGATGAGTATGTCCGCTTCAAGAGGATCACCATCAATGAGGGGCTTTCCCTCAGTTCTGTGTATTGCATTTACCAGGATTCCAAGGGTTTCATGTGGTTCGGCACCGAAGATGGTCTCAATAAATACAATGGGCAATCAATTACAGTATACGGCGCCACAACCGATCAGCATAACACTCTGGCCAATAAATGGATTGAACTGGTTTACGAAGATAAATTGGGAATTATCTGGCTCGGTTCCCGGAGCGGACTCACAAAATACAATCCCCGCAAGGGTGTTTTTACTACCATCCGGTTTAATCCGGCATCACCCAACTCCCTTTCCAATGATACTGTGTCAGCTATTGCTACCGACATTCGAAATAATGTATGGGTGGGTACTTTCAGGGGATTGAATCGCATAGACCGGATAACCAATGAAGTGGAGCGAATCCTGCCCGGGGAAGATGATCTGAATGGTCTTACATCCCGGATTACCGGGTTTATTCAGGACAGGGCAGGCACATTCTGGATCGGCACATACCAGGGATTGTACAGCTATGACAGCAAATCCAACCTTTTCTTTAATGAAACTGCCGGTGGCTGTATTGACAGCAGCACGAGGATTTATTGCATGGCCGATGGTGGTGATGCCCTTTGGATAGGAACCAGTGAAGGTCTTGTTAAGCTGGATTTTTCAGGAGAAAAACCGCACCTCCTTTTCCCCGGGGAATTTACGGATCGGAAAACAAAAATTTTATCGTTGCTTGTTGACCGCTTGGAGCAGGTTTGGATTCAGACCGGTGATGGCCTCTACTGCTATAAGTTGCCGGAGAATGAACTTCAAAAAATAATCGGAGCAAGTGGCTCCACTCACTCGCTGGCCCTTAATCCTGTGGAACCGGTGGTGGAGGACAAGGATGGTTTCATCTGGCATGGATCTTTCGGCAATGGTGTGTTTAAAATTGATCCGGTGACCTTCGGCTATAAGCACTTCGTCCATAATCCGGCGGATCCACAGAGCATGGCAGAGAATTCCATCAACTGTATCTTCGAAGACCGTTCAGGCACTATGTGGTTCGGGAGTTTTGGAGCCGGCATCAGCATCATGGATCCCCTTGCCAACAAATTTACACTGTTCAAGAACAATCCATTCAATCCCAACAGCCTGGCCAGTTCATTCATCTGGACCATCTTCGAGACTTCCGACAGCATCATCTGGCTCGGCAGTAATGCCCATGGGATCAGCTGCTATAATCAGATAAACAGAACATTTTTCCATTTCGACCACAACCCTTATGATCCTACCTCCCTCTCCAGTTCATCGGTAAGGAAGATTTACCAGGACAGCAAAGAGAGGATCTGGATTGGCACCGATGGAGGTGGACTCAATCTCTACAACCCGGGCAGCCGTTCATTCACCTATTTCCTGCATGATCCGGCCGACCCAACCACCATTTCGAACAACTCGGTCAGGGCAATTTACGAAGACCGGCATGGTAAGATCTGGGTGGGGACCAGGAGTGGGCTTAATATGCTCGAAACAGACCAGCAATCATTTCGACGGTTTCTTACAACTACCGCTGAAGGCGAGACAACTCCCTCCAACTTTATCTATTCTGCCATTTACCAGGACAACGATGACAACCTATGGTATGGCACCTATGGAGAAGGCCTTTGTAAACTGGATCCCGAAAATGGAAATTGCATCATCTTTAACCACGATCCCGAGGATCCGACCACCATCTCCGATAACATTGTTTTCTCAATCTATGAAGATGAGATGGGAAGGTTCTGGATTGGAACCAACAGCGGATTGAATATGTTTTATCCGGGAACTGAATCGTTCCGCCGTTTTGGAGTAAGTGAAGGTCTGGCCAACGAAGTGATTTACGGGATTCTTCCTGATGATAACAATTTTATCTGGCTGAGTACCAACCTGGGGATCATTCGATTTAACCTGGAAACTTTCCAGGTAAAAAACTTTGACATGAATGATGGGCTTCAGAGCAATGAGTTCAATGGAGGGGCATATCACAGGGGCCACAAAGGCAGACTCTATTTTGGAGGAGTTTACGGTTTGAATGTGATCGATCCCTCCGAAGTAGGACCTGTAACCGAAGTGACCGAAGTGACGTTGACCAAACTGGAGGTGCTTGGCAAGGATGTTATTATTGCAGGTGTTGACCTGGAAGAGGCGTTTGAAGAGGATCCCAACCGAATTGTAGAATTTGAAGGTGAATACTACTCCAGCGAAAATATCACCTACATGGAAGAGATCATACTGGAATATAAACACCGTTTTTTCTCCATTGAGTTTTCTGTCCTGAACAACCTTCAACAGGGTAAGCTTCAGTATTCCTACATCATGGAGAACCTTGAGAGTGAATGGAACAATGCCGGAACCAGAAACTATGTTTCCTATGCAAACATGAAAGCCGGATCGTACCTGCTGAAAGTGGTGGCAGAAAATGCCGATGGGTACAGGAGTGATCCACCCATGCAGTTGAGAATCATAATTACTCCACCCTTCTGGAGATCCTGGTGGTTTATGCTCCTGGAAGTGCTTGTTGCTTCCGCCATTGCTGTGATGATTTACATATACCTGGTTAAGTCCCGCACCAACAGGTTATTGAAACATCAGAACCAGCAGATCAGCCTGGCTAACAAAGCCCTGAGAGAATCTGAAAAGAACCTCATGGAGCTGAATGCTACCAAGGATAAGTTTTTCTCCATCATCTCTCATGACCTGAAGAATCCGTTTTCCAGCCTGCTATCCATCAGTGAGCTTATGGTGGATAGTTTCGACGATACGGACAGGGATGACCACAGGGCCGGTTTCAGCAAGATCAACCAATCTGTTAAGCACCTGCTAAGTCTTTTGGAAAACCTGCTCACCTGGTCCCGATCCCAGCGCGGAAAGATCAAATGTGACCCGGTGAAATTCAACCTCAGCAAACTGATCCAGGAAAATATCAACCTGCATAAACTTTCAGCCGAGAAGAAAGGTATAAAGCTGTTGTCTCCGGTGGAGGACTCAATCTATGCCCATGGTGACCGTAACATGATCAACAGTGTACTTCGTAACCTGATGACCAATGCGGTTAAATTCACCGACCGGAACAAAAAAATCGAGGTAAAGGTGCTTCAAAGGGAGAAGAATATTGAAGTAAGTATCGAGGATGAAGGGATCGGGATCACCAAGGAGAACCTGGAGAAACTCTTCCGGATCGATAAAAAGATTAAATCTGCCGGTACGGCAGGTGAAAAAGGAACGGGACTGGGACTGATCATATGCCGTGAATTCGTGGAGAAGAACGGAGGGGAAATCACCGTCCAAAGCAAACCGGGCAAAGGGACCACCTTTCGTTTCACCATTCCCATGGCAAACTAGTGCCCTGTCAAGTGTACTATAGCCGGTCAGGCCCCATCCGTATCCCAATCAATTGAAATTCACAAAACTGTATGATAGATCGCCGCCCGTTATATGCAACTGAAAATAACCCGCATTGCTCAGGCCATCTTTCAATGCATCCATCACAATGTGCCAGGTGTTGCCAAACCTCTGAGCATACTGCCTGTGATCATGCGCAGTAACAACCATATCCACCTGGTATCTGGAAAATAACTCCAACAGCACAACCAGCTCTTCAACATTCGGATTCGTACTTGTTGTTCGCCTGAACCGAAACAAATTGTTGTGAGTAAACAGAACACACCGGCGATGGCCGGGCCGCACATTTTTCAGAATTTCCTTCAGCCATGCCAGCTGCAAATTACCAAGTGTCCCGCCACCAGTATCCAGGCATATAAACAGATCTGTTGCTGCCGGCGTTCCGATGGTAAAATAATAAGTCGATGAACCGAACCTGGTATAGAACTCTTTCCAACCATCAAAATAGAGATCATGGTTCCCCGGAATCATAAATGAGGGCAGAGAATCCTGGTTGGGAAGATGCTGTTCAAAGAGAGCGTAATCTTCTGCATGCC
>Ga0255379_10208_pt2 | contig 10034 bp, 9 predicted proteins | sample ANMaggSeSYBR01I3_FD_182105 | JGI IMG/M metagenome (GOLD analysis project Ga0255379, IMG submission 182105) | Sediment cell enrichment communities from methane seep in Santa Monica Basin, California, United Staets - ANME aggregate JGI... | ecosystem: Environmental > Aquatic > Marine > Cold seeps >... | reverse complement strand
GAATACGTTCCAGTTAACAGTGACCCTGCAATCCTTTCCAAGTTGATCCTTGACGACGATGAGAAATACTCCATGCGTGTCGGTCAGACACTCGATCTCGGTGAGGGCTTTGCACTCACACCAAAGCAGATCGATGTTGACGGTGACAAGGTATGGCTCGAGCTCACAAAGGACGGCGTATTCCTTGATGATGATGTTTACGATGCAACTTCTGCTGACAACCTCGATAACAAATCCTGGGACTACGAAGCAGATGACATTGGTGGCGAAGATGATGTTGTTATTCTGAGAGTACACATCAACGAAGTATTCCAGGGACAGGTAGACAGTCTTGCAGTCATTGAAGGTATCTGGCTCATGTCAGATGAAGTAATCGAGATCGAGAACGAGGACTCATTCGGTGACCTTGAAGTAACAAGCGTAACTACAGGTGATGCAGGACCAGGTCTTACACTCGAGAACGAGGACACCACTATCACACTCAGCGAAGATAGCACAGTCGACATTTCTGAGACCCTGAAGATCCAGGTAGCTGACAGCGATGATCTCCGTTTCTTCTTCTTCGAAGAGATCACAGAACCAGGCACCTATGAGATCAGAGGAACTGTTGTTGAAGGAGACGCTACACACATGTGGAATGAAGCTTCCTTCGCAGGTTTCTTCTACGACATCGATGACGATATAGCTTCCGAAAAGCTGGAAATCACCAACACAGGCAGAGCAGTTGCTAAGAATGCAGTTGTTTACACCACAGACATCCAGAATGTCGCTTACACCTACGCAGGTTGGGCAGATTCCGGTGAGAAATTTGAAAAGATCGGCTTCCTTGCAGAGGAATACGTTCCAGTTAACAGTGACCCTGCAATCCTTTCCAAGTTGATCCTTGACGACGATGAGAAATACTCCATGCGTGTCGGTCAGACACTCGATCTCGGTGAGGGCTTTGCACTCACACCAAAGCAGATCGATGTTGACGGTGACAAGGTATGGCTCGAGCTCACAAAGGACGGCGTATTCCTTGATGATGATGTTTACGATGCAACTTCTGCTGACAACCTCGATAACAAATCCTGGGACTACGAAGCAGATGACATTGGTGGCGAAGATGATGTTGTTATTCTGAGAGTACACATCAACGAAGTATTCCAGGGACAGGTAGACAGTCTTGCAGTCATTGAAGGTATCTGGCTCATGTCAGATGAAGTAATCGAGATCGAGAACGAGGACTCATTCGGTGACCTTGAAGTAACAAGCGTAACTACAGGTGATGCAGGACCAGGTCTTACACTCGAGAACGAGGACACCGCTATCACACTCAACAAAGATGACACAGTCGATCTTACAGACACCATGAAGATCAAGGTGGCTGACAGTGATACAGTAAGGTTCTATCCATTCGTTGAAGTGACAATCGATGGCGAAGTTGACGAGACAGTTGACGAGACAGTTGACGAGACAGTTGACGAGACAGTTGACGAGACAGTTGACGAGACAGTCGATGAGACCGTTAACGAGACCGTTGACGAGACCGTTGATGAGACAGTTGACGAGACAGTTGACGAGACAGTTGACGAAGAGACTCCAGATGAGACTCCAGGCTTTGAAGCAGTATTCGCAATTGCAGGTCTCCTTGCAGTAGCATACTTCGTAAGAAGGAACTAATTTTCTAAAATCTAAGAAGGGTGAAAATCCTTCTTAACTTTTCTTTTTTTTGACACGTTTGTCGATAATTTAAAATACCAATAGTCTTATTGTTATCTCATTATTAGACAGTGAGGTCTTTAAGATGAATATGAAACTATTAATTATACCTTTTATCGCATTGCTTCTTGTAGCAGTGTCTGGTTGCACGGATCCGGCAGAACCAACCGATCCTACAGTTGAAACCCCTGACCTGAGCGTCGATGGGGTAGTTTTGAAAACAGTTCCTGAAGGATTCGAGTATCTTGGTGTACATGCCATTGAGGTCGATACTGTAAAAACAAGTTACGCTGATGTAGAAGGTATTGTAAATGCATCTGAAGGTATCTACAACCTTGATTCAATAGATTATTTTATTATTGCAATTGAGATGGAGTCCAGTGCAGCTGCAGAAGAATTTATTACTCAGTATAAGGCAGGTTTCCCACCTCTTGCAGTGGGTGAGAGATTCACAGATGCATCTTTTAACGAACATGATGCTACACTTGTAATGAAGTACATAATCGCAGGTGGAGAACAGGTGCCAAGGTATCACTATGTCTGGAGCAACGAGAATTTCGTTTTCCTTGTAAAGGGCAATATTGATGATGCTGAAGTTGTATTGGATCTTGCAAAAGCAACCGGATTTTGATCCGGTTACCTTTTTAATATCTACAAAATAAGCTATTCAATCGATATGCTTTAATAATACTATGTCCATGTAGGTGCTGCAATGCCCGGGTAGCCTAGTTGGTTGGGGCGCCAGACTCATAGGGAATATTTAACCGTGCGTCCAAATCTCCTGAGAAATCTGGAGGTCGCGTGTTCGAGTCACGCTCCGGGCACTTTGCCTTTCTTATTTTTTTAAGATATGTGCCCATATCTTTACCTTGATGATAAAGCATATATTAACCCTCCACATTAAGTAGTTCCATGAATTTTCAAATTCTGGATGCAGACTATTTTCGCGAAGATAACCAACCTATAATCCGAATCTTTGGGAGATTGGAGGATGGGGAGAGTGTTTGCTGTCTGGTTCCGGGGTTTGAACCTTATTTTTATTTGAGTGCTTCAGGGGACCTGCAAAAGCTCGGTGAAGAGATCATGGAACGTTTCGAGGGTGTAAAGACCTTTGAGGTCGTTGAAAGGTTCGAGCCAATAGGTTATCAGGAAACCAAAAAGCACATGCTCAAGATCACTACCTATGACCCTGGCAATGTGCCTGAGATCAGGGATGATGTGGCATCTATGCTTGGTGTCAATGCTATATATGAAACAGACATCCTTTTCAGGAACCGATTCCTTATTGATAAGGGCTTCAAGGGTATGGGCTGGGTATCAACGGAATTGGAAGAATCGGTTTCGAATGGAAAAATACTGTGTGAGCGTGCCATAAGGACCTCTCATATATCCGAGGTCCAGAAAATTGCCAATTCATCGTTGAAATATATGGCATTCGATATTGAATGCCTTCCTCACGATGGTGGGATGCCAACACCGGATGTTTCTCCTGTCATCATGGTAAGTTTTGCCTTTGAACCTGCTTACAAAGGCCACAAGACCCTTGTTCTTGTTATGAAAGAAGTGGAAGGTGTCGATGAAGATGTCGAGATGTTACCGGAGGAATCCGACCTTTTGGATCGCTTCTTTGAGATTATCAGGGACTATGACCCTGACGTAATTACAGGCTACAACATAAACGGTTTTGACGTGCCCTATATCACAGACAGGGTAAAGCTCCTGAACGAATCAGGTTCTAACATCAATTCTGCTGTTGGAAGGGACTCAAGGATACTTAATTATAGGAAAGTCATAAATCGTACGATTGTTTCCATTACCGGAAGGGTAGTAGTTGATTCTCTTCCTCTTATCAGGCAACAGTTCAGCTTGAAAAGATATACATTACGCAATGTCTCCAAAGAGTTGCTTAATATGGAAAAACTTGATGTCGATGCGGCTGACATGGAAGAACACTGGAACGATTCCGGTGAAAAGATACGAAAATTCATTGACTATTCAAGACGCGACTCAGAACTTGCCCTTGATCTCCTCCTGGAACTTAAACTTCTGGACAAGTATATCGCTCTTTCAAGGGTCAGCGGAGTACTTCTTCAGGATACTGTAAGTGGTGGGCAGACCAATATGGTCGAACATATACTGTTGACCGAATTCGGTAAACAGGGGCGTGTGATGTCCACAAAACCCGATGAAGAAACATCTGCTTTCAGACGAAAGCAGAATGAGGAGCTTAAAGGGGGTGCAGTTCTCGAACCGGAGAAGGGATTGCATAAGAACGTGATAGTACTTGACTATAAATCCCTTTATCCAACCATCATGATGGCCCACAACCTTTGCTATACCACTGTGGTTGCCCCTGGGAAGTATCCGGAAGATAAAGTGATAAGGTCACCCTCAAAAGGCGAGTTTGTAAAACCCGAGATGTTCAAAGGTATAGTTCCTTCTGTTCTGGAAGCCTTGCTTGACAAGAGGGGTGAGACAAAGAAGCTTATGAAGCATGCAAGTGACGAAGGTGAATATCAGGTCCTTGATGCGACACAACTTGCTTTGAAGATCCTTCTTAACAGTTTCTACGGCTATTCAGGATATGCACGTGCCAGGCTCTACAGCTTGCAGATGGCAAATTCGGTGACCAGCATTGGAAGGGGGAACATTGCCAGAACGGAAGATATTGTATGTAATCGCATGGGAAAGGTCATCCTCAGGGGCAATGAAGCTTATCTTTTGGATGAGATCGATGAGCTAAGGGATGATGATAAGGTCGTAAAGCTCTCGGTCGCTTATGGGGACACTGACAGTGTGTTCGTACATTGTAAGAACGAGCAGGACCTGGAGTTCGAGGAGGGTGTTTTCTCACTTGACGATTCAGCACTTGTTGGGAAAAAAGTTGCAAGCATAGTAACTGCATCTTTGCCTGATCCCATGGAGCTGGAATTTGAAGCTGCCGCAAAACGTGTTTTGCTGATTGCTAAGAAAAGATATGCACAATGGGTCTTTGAGCCTACGAACGATGGGTGGACTGACTCTATCAAGGTAAAAGGGCTGGAGACTGTACGGCGGGATTGGTGTGAGCTGACCTCCAAGATGCTCAACAGGGTGCTGGAACTCGTACTTAAGGAAGGTGACATTGAAGGCTCTGTGGAGCATGTGAGAGGCCTTGTGGACAGGGTAAGGAATCTCGATGCACAGAAAGATGCCGATCTCTTTGAAGACCTGGTGCTTACAAAGAACTTTTCAAAAAGCCCTTCAAGTTATAAGAACAAACAGCCACATTTGACAGTGGTCGAGAACATCCAGAGACGTACCGGTGTTCGACCTTCCATTGGTGAGCGAATCCCATTCGTGATAATTGCTGGAAAAGGCTTGTTCGTAGATCGGGCAGAAGACCCTGACTATGTCCGCGAGAACAATGTTCCACTGGATGTGGATTACTACATACAGAAACAGATGTTACCTCCTGTGGAGCGTATCCTTAGTGTTTTCGGCGTTGATATGGCTACCCTTAACCATGATTCAAAGCAAAAAGGTCTCTTTGACTTTGACAGTTCCGTGGAAGAAAATACCCCTGCTTTGAAAAAGGTCATAAGGACAAAAGAAGTCTCAACGAATGAAGATCAAAAAACGCAAAGCTCACTTTTTGACTTCTAAATTAAAAAATAAATTTAAAAAAAGGATCAGAGCTGCACATAACGTGCAGCATCTCCAAGATCTTCTTCAATTCTGAGTAGCTGGTTGTATTTTGCAGTACGCTCACTTCTCGCAGGTGCGCCTGTCTTAATAAGGTCTCCTCCAATAGCTACTGAAATATCAGCTATCATTGGGTCTTCTGTCTCTGCAGAGCGATGGCTTACAACAACGCTGTAACCATTCCTCTGTGCAAGATTTGCAGCATCGAATGATTCAGATATCGTGCCTATCTGGTTGACCTTGAGTAAAAGTGCATTTGCCGCTTCCATCTCAATACCCTTTGCCAGACGGTTGACATTTGTAACGAACAGGTCATCACCGACAATGATCGTGTCCCATGCCTCGCTCGTAAGAGCTGCGAAGTCCTCAAATGATTCCTCGTGGAATGGGTCCTCAATTGAAAGGATCGGATATGTTTCAATAAGATCAAGGTAGTAGTCCACAAGTTCCGCAGGACCTATCTTTTTTCCATCAATGAAATATTTCTCGCCATCGAAGAACTCGGATGCAGCGGAATCAAGCCCGATGCTGATCTCTGATTCGGTATATCCGGCTTCCTCAATTGCACTTACGAGTGCGTCCAGTGCATCAGCAGTTGTTGAGATCGGAGGTGCATATCCGCCTTCGTATCCTACATTTGTTGCAGAAGCGCCGTATTTGTCCTCAAGGACCTTACCAAGAGCATGGTATGTCTCAGCTCCCATTCTCAATGCATTTGAGAAAGTGTCAGCACCTTTTGGCTGTATCATAAATTCCTGGATGGAAAGGTCATTACCTGCATGCTTCCCGCCATTGATCACGTTCATTGTTGGGACAGGCAATGCAAAAGCATTGGTACCGCCAAGGTATCGATAAAGGGCAATTCCAAGGGAATCAGCTGCTGCTTTTGCAGTGGCCATGGAAATTCCCAGAATGGCGTTAGCCCCAAAGGTCCTTTTGTTCTCAGTGCCGTCCAGTGCGATCATCAGCTCATCTATCTCACGCTGGTTACGTGCATCCATTCCCAAAAGCTCTTTTGAAAGGGTCTTATTAACGTTGTCTACAGCGTCCAATACTCCTTTCCCGTTGTACCGGTCAGCGTCCTTATCCCTTAGTTCAAGGGCTTCATTAGAGCCTGTGGAAGCTCCGGAGGGAACACTTGCCCTTCCAAATCCGCATCCAGTGTAGATATCTACTTCTACCGTAGGGTTTCCTCTGGAGTCAAGTATCTCTCTGGCATGCACTTTTTGAATTGTGTATTTTGCTTCTTCGCTGATAGAGTTCATGTCTTCACCATTTGGTTATTCTATGGACAAATCGTACATTACAGTATATATTGTTACCGCATTTTGCACTGTTCTTTATATACTATATTTAACCAGCGTAGGTTATGCACAGCATAAATATATAAACATCTAAGTAGTATTATTATTCATGGTGAGTGAGATGTCTAACTTTATAGATGAGAAGGGGTATGAGGTATCATCCCTATTGCAAAGCATTAACGTTTCGAGAATAGAAGCACTTTCAATTGCCTGCCTCCTTAATGGATGTGAGCTAAGTTCCCAGGATATAGAAAATGTTACAGGCCTGAGACAACCAGAGGTAAGTGTAGCTATGCGACCTCTGTGTGAACGTGGTTGGGTGGATGAAAAGAATGAGAAGAGGACTAAATGCAGAGGAAGGCCTGCAAAATATTACTCGCTCAATATGGATTTCACTGAGATCCTGAAAGAATATGAATCTGATATTCTAAAAGAAAATGAGAAAAGGTTGGAAGTTGTAAAGAGCCTACGTAATTTAGTAGATTAAGTTACGGTGATTTTGATTAGTTCTTTCCGAATGATATCGGAGCAAAGCCCTTGGTGGCATCGAATGCACGCATAGCTTCCATGCCATCAATCTCCATTATGAAGACCTCAAGGACCATGAATGCTGCACTTTCTCCGCGCAAGCAGCCGACATTGACATTGTCACCACGTCCGGCAGCGGTATGGAGGTGTATCTTAGGTCTGCCTTCTTCTGTAAATATATTCCCAACACCTATCACTTCCTGTGGCTCAGTATGGTTGATCCATATGGGTTCAGGGGGGATTGCATTCTCTTTAGGTCCTACGACAAGGTTGACTTTGGCCACAGCGCCAAGCAAAGTGAATACCGCAACCTTGATGTTCTCTTTCATTGCAATACCTTCGAGTTCCTGAAGCAGGTCTTCTCCAGTATCTATCCTAACAGTAAATACTCTACCAATATTTCCTTTTGAATATTCCATATTCTCACCTGAAAAAATGATTAAAATAAATTACGATCATCTACTATCCTTCCATCAACAATGCGAATGATGCGATCGGTCTTAGCAGCCATATCCTCATCATGTGTCACAAGTATGAAAGTCTGTCCATAATCCCGGTTTAGCTTTCTGAGAAGCTCATATATCTTATCGCTTGAATTGCTGTCAAGATTTCCTGTAGGTTCGTCCCCTATCACGATCTTCGGACTATTGGCAAGTGCTCTGGCAACAGCAACTCTCTGGTTCTGTCCTCCTGACAATTGGTTTGGCCTGTGATCGATCCTGTTCTCAAGTCCCACCTCTTTGAGGAGTTCTTTAGCTATCTTTCTGGCTTCTGCCTTATTTTTTCCAGATATAAGTAAAGGCATCATCACATTCTCTATAGCTGAAAAATCGGGTAATAAATGATGGTACTGGAAGATAAATCCAAGCATCTTGTTACGTGCACTGGAACGCTCTTTATCCGACATGGTCGTAACATCTTCGCCATCTATCATTATGGTCCCGCTTGTTGGTGAATCAAGTATGCCTATCATATGCAGTAATGTACTTTTGCCTGATCCTGAAGGTCCTATTATAGAGAGGAACTCTCCACGTTTGACTTTAAGGCTAAGCCCGTCAAGTGCTTTGACCCCTAATCCATCAGTGTAGGTCTTCGTAAGGTCTCTGATCTCGATTATATTGGATCTATCAGCCATTTTATACCTGCTTTTTGCTCGATCCTTTACCATTTATCTTGCTGGATCATTTATAATGAATGGTATGCACAAAACATCATCGGTTTTGTTGAAATTATAAAAAAAAGGGTGAATATCCCGCTAAGGATATCATTTAAGGTCAATAGTCGGGTTCAAGCCCATCTATCTGTGAGAATGCTTTATCGATCTCCTTTTGTTCTTCAACTCTTGTTTTCTTCTCGCGCTCCTGATGGATCGCATCTACTGCAACTGAATATAGATTTTCCAGCTCTTCTGCTGCTTCAAGAGTAAGGACGACAAGCACCTGTGGAGCTTCACCTTTCCTGACGATAATACCTTTAAAAACATGGCCAACGGATGAAGAAAGTTTTTCCACTTCCGATGATATCTCATCGATGCTCAGATATGATTTATCACCTTTGATGATGACCATGGCCCTGCTTCCTTCTTTGTAAACATCGGTTGAGAACAAAAGGCCGTTTGGTGATAATGCTTTCTGGATGGTGGTCTTGATGTTCATTCCTTTTTCAGCTTCATAGAAACCAATCGTAGCAAGGCCTGCTCCTCCGCTCATCACTGTTTTGAAGTCACCAAGGTCGGTAACCATCATCATTTCACTGTCAAGCGCATCAAGTAAGAAAAGCATGCGTCTTGCGATCATGTCATTGATGGTATTATATGCAGATTGTACATTTCCTCCGATCTGCTTAAGGAACTGGTTATCAGCAAGTATGATCCCATCGACACCACTGTCACGTATCTCTTTCAGGCAGAATGCTGCATTCTGGAGGTAGAGCGTTCCCTCCTCTCTGAAAGGAAGAACAACGACAGCATATACCGGGAAATCATGTTTTTCCTTAATTTCCTTGATAAGGGGTGGTGTGAAAGATGATCCTGTCCCACCGGATGCAGAAGTTATCACGAATCCTACATCGAAATTACCTCTTTCCTCTATATTGCGCATTATATGGGATTTATTATCTTCAAATACGCTCTTACCAAGAGTACGGTTGGCACCAACACCATGCAAGTGAGGAATATGTATCCTGTCCTTGGCTTTGGTAGAACTCAATTCCTTCAGGTCGTTTATCGCAGTATTGATGGCGATAGTTTCGACCTTGCTTTTGTATTTTTGTTGTGAATAGAATTTCGCAAATTTGCTTTTACCACCAAAAGCCTCTTTGTTTATCGCATCAAGGATACGGTTACCACATTGACCATTTCCTACGATAAGTATATTGAGCAAATAATTCCTCCATATTTAATGAAATTGAATATCTTTATGAAATCGTAACTGATTAGAACCTGTACTGTCTGGACCGATGGAATAACCACCCTCCAATAGCGACAATGATCAGCAATGGGATCGCAATCACATACCATGGTTGTTCGATCACTGAATCGAGGTCCCCTCTGGCCACATCGATCGTACTTGTGGTGAATTCGCCCGTCACTTCCTGACGATCAGGGCTCACTCCATCTTCATACTGATATGAATAATCGGTTGTAATGGTATAAGTACCCAATTCTGTTGGCTTTATCACGAATCTTATTTCTTTTTCCTGATCCAGTCCAAATGTTTCCAGATAAGCCTTTGGCATTCCATTTATAATTTCAATATTAGAGTTGCTGCCTTTGTATTCAACCTCTTCAGGAAGGTGGATGGATATCAGATCGATACC
>Ga0255379_10259_pt1 | contig 10035 bp, 14 predicted proteins | sample ANMaggSeSYBR01I3_FD_182105 | JGI IMG/M metagenome (GOLD analysis project Ga0255379, IMG submission 182105) | Sediment cell enrichment communities from methane seep in Santa Monica Basin, California, United Staets - ANME aggregate JGI... | ecosystem: Environmental > Aquatic > Marine > Cold seeps >... | reverse complement strand
TCTCTCCTGGATCGGGATAAAAAGATTGTACAGACCATGAAACAGGCCTACTTCAGAAGCGATCGGGAGAATCCTGAATTACAAAGTAGGATTTATATAACTGAAACTGCCCTGCTGGATCTTGACAGGAAACTGAACGGAAACCGCTCCAAAATGGAGATAGGCGAAAAACAAGCCACCACACCAAGGAGACGATTATCAGTTGCATCAAGGGGGTTGAATACCACATACGGTCCTACGGATCTTCACAGGGAGAGCCTGGAGTTAGGTATAAAAGAACTTGAGCCCATTAAAACGGCTGTATTGGAAATAGCTGAAGAAACCCTGCCTCAGCTTGAGCGTGACCTTAAACAGGTTGGTGCCCCCCGGATCGAGGCAGATTGAGCAAATCAAGATAAAAAAAACAGGGCCACAAATTCACTGTGAATTGTGGCCCTGCGGCAGTCAAGTAGTAGTTAGTATTAGTATTAGTATTAGTATTAGAGTTTGAGAGCAACTCCGATTGTAAAGTATGAAATGCCATATCCCAGTTGGGCATAGGCTGCAAATTGTTCAGTGAAATAGTAGCGGGCCCCGATAAAACCTGCAAAAACAAAGCTGCTGCTATTTGAAGAATAATCCCAACCGGTGGATGTACCGTATTCATTTGCAGTAACAATATTATAACCAATCATTAATCCCACGTAGGTATCAAGTTTATCCAGAACAGGATAATGGAATGTTCCGCCTCCTCCAAAGAAAATGTTTGAATACTTGTAACCCCAGCCAAGATAATCCCACTTGTAAGAGGTATAACCCACAGCTCCAATAATGCCAATGACTCCCTTTTCAAGGACATCGTCCTTCACAGCCTGGTTATAAGAGAGAGTTAAGGGTGGAAACCCCCTGGTGTAGTATGATCCGGAATAGAGGGATGTCCCAAAACCAATGCCAAGACTAACCACTTTGTCTCCCAAATTAAACATGCTCTCCTGAGCCTGCAGGAGAGGCAGAGAGAAAACAGCAACCAGGGTAAATGCAAATAATTTTTTCATAGATATTAGGTTTAAGGTTAATAAATTTTTTGAGTGATGATTCTTATGTTTAAATATAACCCATTATATGCAATGCCTTAACATAAATCATCTCATTTTTTGGCAAAAAGTGGAAAATCAATGACAAATGCTCTTTATTTGTCCATTCTCCATGACCAGAATATGATCGGCAAGGGAACTATTCTGTTCTTTGTGGGTGATCAGGAGCATGGTTTGTGATTGTTCCTTCAGTCCAAGCAACACCCTGTTCACATGATACGCAGAGACCGAATCAAGGGAGGAGGTTGCTTCATCCATGATGAGCAGGGCGGGATTCCTGTAAAGTGCCCTGACAATAGCCAGGCGTTGTCTCTCTCCACCTGAAAGGTTGGTTCCGTTTTCAGTAAGCATGGATTCAATCCCATCGGGCATCGATTCAATAAGAGGCAACAGTCCCACACCGCGAAGGAGGTCGATGATCCTTTTAAGGTCCGGATTCCTCTCACCGGGTGCAATATTCTCCAGGATTGATCCGGTGAGGAAGCTGATTTGCTGGGGAACTACCCCGATCATGGATCTGATGCTGTCGGTCGAGAAGTACCTGGTATCGTATCCATTGATGGTGATGTTTCCTTCATCAACAGGGTAGAAGTGCTGGATCAGGGAAGCTACTGTCGATTTACCGGACCCACTAGCACCTTTAATGGCCGTGACCTTCCCGGCTTTGATGGTCAGGTCCAGTTTTCTGAAAAGGGAACCCCTGGTTCCATATGCAAAGGAAACACCGCTAAATACTACATCTCCAAAATTCTCTCTTTTGAATGGCTGTTTACCAGTGGATTGTTCCGGTTCCAGGTGGAAAATCTCAAATAGCCGATCGGCTGCAATAAGCGCATTCTGATAGCTCTTGTTTGCACCGATCAGTCCGCTTACCGGTCCGGTAAAATACCCCAGCAAGGCATAAAATGTAAGTAGTTTTCCGGGTGTTAATTGCTGCCGGATCACAAAATAGGAACCAGCCCATAACAATATGATGGTGAACAGCCGGTTGATCATTTCTGTACTTCCCATGGCTGTTATGGAATTTATTCCTGATCTGTATACTGTATCCAGTAGTTGATTTAGCCTGCCTTCGGTCTTTTGCTGAGTCATCTCATTCAGGTTATGCTGCCTGATATGGGTAGATGACTGCAGTGATTCCACAAGCTGACTTTCAAAGGAAGCTGTCTGCTCCATCACCCTTCTTTCAATCCGTCTGTTCCTGCTGTTAAATGTGATGTATATGAGGCAATAGAGAGGTAATATCCCGAGCATGATGAGTGATAGTTTCCAGTGAATGGCGAACATGATGGAGAAGGAGAAAAAAAGGATCAGGATGTTCACAAGGATACCAATGGCAGCATCGTTTATAAATCCCCTTATTTTTATCGCGTCATTGATCCTGGAGATGATCTCACCTGTCTTCATGGTATCAAAAAAACGCTGTGGCAATCTGAACAGGTGCCGGTAGTATGATATGATCAGCTGGTTATCAATGACCTGACCGGTCTTGAGTACGATCAGGTTTTTAATTGCATAAAAATAGGCCATAAGTAAGGTGATTAAAACCATGACAGAACTCAGCAGGTTCAGCAAGCCGGTATTTTGGGTTACGAACACATGATCGGTGAGCTTCCCAATGTAGAGTGAAGTGGACAATCCCAGGATTGTATACAATATGGCAGTCAGAATGGCCTGCAACAGCGGTCTCCAAACCGGCTTAAGGAGGGAGGTCAGTTTTGTTCTGTTAAGATTTTCAAGGTGCAGCGAATTACTGGCAATCCCTCGTACCATTGCCACCACAGAACCGCTCCACTTTCCCTGGTATTCCGCCAGACTCCAATTGTCGATCTTTCCGTTTGCAGGGTCCATCACTTTCAAAACATTACCCTTTACCCGGTATACACAAATATAATGGTGCAGCCCGTCATCCTGTTCCAGATGTGCAATAAAGGGCATGGGTAGTTTATCCAGGTGTTCTGCAGTACCCTTCAATCCTTTTGCTTCAAAATCGAACTGTTCCAGTGCTTTAATTATTCCCCACATGGAAGTGCCCAGCTTGTCAGTACCGGCAATCTGCCTGATTCTTGACACTGGTATCTGAAGTCCGTAATGGGCCATCACCGAGGCCAGGCATGCCGGTCCGCAATCGGTCGTGTCCCGCTGCCTGATACAAACTTTTTTTCTCCTGAGCATTCTTTTAATTGGATATTGCCGGATTGGCCCATCCGTTTATTTTATCAATCATCAGTTTCGCCAGGGAACGTCGAAACAGGATAAAACTTGCCGTGAAGGTCATCCCTTTTTTGACGGGATCAAGGTTTCCGTTACTGTACATTATTTGGGGTGAGTCTAGTGTACAACGAATCCTGTAAACCGGGAGACCGTTCATCATAACCACATCCTTATCGATATGGTCAACTACTGTTTCAAGGGAGGTGTAATGGCGAAATCCCATGCCATCAAACCTGAGCTTTACCCGGCTCCCAAAACCAACCAGGGGAATCTTTCCTGGCTCCAGGTAACACTCTGCCACCAGAATTCCGGAAGGTGAAATTGTACCCAGCGACATGCCTGGATGGAGCACTGATCCCGAGGTTATACCAGAACAATTTTGAATGGTTCCTGTGGTTGGAGCAATGATATAATAGTCTTGCATGGTGGAACATATAAGTTCGATTTCACTGTCCATTTGGCTGTTCTGCAGTTGAAACCGGTACAATTCCTCTTCAAGGGTATTCCTGTAGTTCTCCTGCAGGTTTAAGACTTTTGCAACCATGACCAGGTAGCTTGATTCGGCTTTTTCAAATTCGTGGTGCGAAATCACCTCCTCCCTGTATAGTTTTTCTATTGTCCTGAACTCTCCATGAAGAAACTCTTTTTGCAATGTAAGATGGGAGAGGGTAGAGAGATGATTTCTGTAGGATTGTTTGTAGCGGGTGGTCTCCCCGGGATCGTCTCCTTCAAGGATGCTTAAAATATCGAAGATTAAACCCCGATTCATTCTGATTTGTTTGCGATGAGATTCTATCCTTGCATCGGGAAGATCATTCCTGATCCATGCAATGGTATCACCAGCATTGACCTGCACATTGTTTACAAGGACTGTGGAGTCGAGGATCCCTGTAATTGGAGCGAATACTTCCGCCGGCTCTTTCAGGGGCCTGACCATGCCTCGGGTACTGGTCACAATGTCCACTTTTACCAGGGGGAGAGCCAGAGCAATGCCAATGACCATAAAAATGATCACATATCCCGGGTAGTAGGAGCGGACACGACGCCTGTAAATCAGGTCAAGCGTACTGTCCTCCAACTGATTCATCAGGTAAAAATGCCGGCTATGAAAGCTTTCACTTCATCCCAGAAATGAAAAAGCAAACCGGAAAGGATAGCGGTTTCAATGAAGATGATAATGTCTTTGTAATCGGGTTTCTTGATTCTCATGGCCGTTTATTTCTACTGAAGTTGCAAAAAAATCGAAGCTGTCTTAAAAGAGACAGATTCTCTGTTATTCTTAGGGATACTTTTTTCTTAACTTCCAAAGTATCCCTAAGAATTGACTGTTTTACATTTTATTGAGTTCAGTAGTGATTTGCCAATCAATGATTGCGTTGGTCAATGCAATCGAATTCAGACCACCACCACTCAGCGCAATAAACCTGAGAACCCTGCCCACATCATAGGCAAATCCGCCCCCGTTAACCTCGTGTAACTGTTCAGCACCCATAGTGCTGAAAAATTCTGTATTCTTCATCCTGGTTACATGTTTATGACGATATAGCTTTCTTCTTCACGCCTGCCCATCAGGCCATTCTTAAAGTTATCCCAATCAAGGATAACCTGTGCAACTGCCAGGAGTCCGATCCCGATAAGGAAGGGAAAGGCTCCGCCGTTTAATTCCTGTTGCTGCTGCACAGGAATCTCTTTGAAACTGTGAATACTTAACTCTGATTTCATGAGAAATTAATAAAGGAATACCTACTCTGTTAAGGTTTTTCGGCTTACACCTGTGAAAAGAGCGCTTCTGTTCTTCTGTTAATGTGTTACAGGAGCCGAGATCGGTTAGTCTGTAGGCTTTTTTTCTTATATTTAAGTTTGAAATCACCGTCCAGGGAAAAGTGGATAAGCGAAGCATTCATTCCATGACAGGCGTGACTATGAGTAACTCAAGCTATCCTTCGCCTGAGCAAACTGTATCTGAATGAAATAGATACCGGACTCCCCTCACATACTCAAGACAAAATTCTTTTTGCCCCCACTTCCTTCGGACTTTGTGCATCGAAGGGCACTTTAAGATAAAGCCAATAATCTTCGATCTTCTTCCGTTCTTTTGATTTCGGCTCCTTCGGGATATGGTAAAAGTGTATTTGCGGCTTCCTGGATGAGAAAATATGCAGTGAAACATGCATGGCTTTCACTGGCTGAAACAGAAAATAACATGCAAAGTTTTGTGCACTACCTAACGCTGGCTATTCAGACTATTGTGGGTCAGTTCGGGCAGGACATTGTTGAGTTGTGCAAGATCGCAGAGGCACCTTCCCCTTAGGTATTCAGTCAAATGCTGGTGAATGAGCTGACCGAATACGTGGACCGGGAACTGGCTCCCTATTTCAGAGACATCGCCTGTAATGTGCGTTACGGGGATAAGCAGATTAAGATTTCCCTGCTGTACGAGCATAAGAGTTATCCCGCGAAGAACATTCATTTGCAGCTCCTGCGCTACATGCTAAATGTGTGGGAAAACCAGAAAGGTAACAGGCAGGAACTCACACCGGTTATTGCCATTGTGTTTTATCATGGCAAATCAAAATGGACCCGCAGGGAGATTTTAAAGAATGTACCGGAGGAATTGAAGTGCTTTATTCCCCTTTTCGACTATGTGTTGTTTGACACCAAGGATATTGAGGATCATGCCATCGTTCAGCATTTCAAACGGCCAGGTGTGAAAATCGGAGTGTGGCTTTTGAAGCGAAGCTACAATCTTTTTGATTTCATTCAGGACAACCCCATTCTGTCCGCGAAGATATTCGAGGAGGTTGCAAACATTGAGAAAACAAATATTCAGGGAATAGTGTTATATTTATATAATGTATCAGGCTTAGAACCTGAGAAAATTAATCAGATCATGGAAACAGTATCGCCGGAAGCAAAAGATGCACTTGATGAATACCGCCTCAGGTTAATTGAGCAGGGAATAGAGCAGGGAATAGAGCAGGGAATAGAACAAGGTCTTAAGAAGATTGCCCTGAATATGATTACCAGGGGATACTCTGATGAGCAGATCGCAGAAATCACCAATCTGAGCATCAAGTGCATACAGGCATTGCGCAAGGAGCATTCTGTTTAAGCCTGGAATCAGCCTGTCTCCAGACTACTTCTGATCCGGGCGATAGGAGGGGTGCCTGGGTCCCATTCCATAGTAGGGATGGGAATCAAATTCATCTCCTCCACCGATGACCCTGGGATCTTCAGTGATCTTTAGTTGCGCCATTAACTGAGCAGCCAGTTTTTCCCGGATCTCTGCATATTCGGGATCCTCTGCCACATTTACCAGTTGTTCCGGATCTTTCTTACAATCATAAAGTTCTTCGGCAGGCCTCTTGCCAAATGATAGTTCCCATAGATGCCTGTGGTGATCATCTTTGTCCTTATTCTCCACCATATAAGTTTTAGTGGGACCGTTATCACAGTCACCCAACCAGCAGTTGGGGATGGCGGCCTTCAGGTAATTGGGTGTCCCTGACGGCCATTGGGCGGGTTGATCAATACCCTGATTGACAATCGATATACGGTGATTTCAGTTCTCAAATTAGAACAATAATCTGCGAAATGGTTTATACAACAACTTATAATCATAAAAATTTGAAAAAATGAAATCAAAGCCTCTGTATCTTTCTGTTTTATTTGGGATTCTGTCTATTACCTTAGTGGCCCAGGATATGAAATTTCAGGCCCTTGAATGGCGATTTATTGGCCCAATGACAGGAACCCGTGGTTCCGTTGTACTTGGTCATCCTACAAGAACAAGTGAGTTTTATTTTGGAGCCAGCAATGGCTTATGGAAAACCGAAGATGCCGGAGCAAGTTTTCAGAATAGTCCAGGGGGCAGTCTGATTGGTGCCGCCTTTGGCTGGGGGCAACCCAATGAAACCACTTTTTCAGAGGGGCTCAACGATCAATATACACTGGAGATATTTTACCGTTTGCAACTATCCACGAGAATAGAAATTACCCCTGATTTGCAATATTTAATAAATCCAGCTTTAAATCCTGATGCCTCTTCAATTTTTATGTGGGGAATCAGGGGCAGGCAGGTATTATAGGAATAAAAGTCATTTAGTCAATGAATATTTTATAGTGACAGGGATTGGGGGTGCTTTTTATCGATGGAGTGACGATTTTACAGGATTGCAGTTTGTCCGTACAGGAATTGGGTTGTCCTATGTTTTTGATAAGATGCATTCAATTACTTTTATTGATGCGATTGGATTTGAAAACCGGGGGCCGGAGATAGGGTTGACTTATGCCCATTTTCCAATGGTGCAGCTGATCATCAGAGTAAGGAAAGACTACAAGTACATGCCAGCAAAGTATATTAATTTTAAATACATATTTTAGTAATTATATTTAGCTTTAACAAGGAAATTCTAAACCTAAATCGTTCAAAATGAAAACTCTTACAGGATCTTTTATTCTGTTGGTTCTCTTTCTCGGGATATCCATGTTACAAATGGGTTGTGCTACTATTCTGGGAGGCCGGACTAATTTCATGGTATTTACAGGCGATACTTTAGTGCCCGCCCAGGTATTCATTGATGACACCCTGGTGGGCCAGGCACCTGGCAAGATTGAATTTTCCAAACAGGTGGTTCAACATGGTAGCAACCTGGAGATCCGTGCAGAAGGTTATAAAACACAGGAGTACCTGATCCTGAGAAAACCGCATCCCGCCTATATGGTGGGTGATTTCATAACGGGAGGTATTCCCCTGATTGTTGATGCTTCCACCGGAAACCTCTATCGTCCCAGTCCCCGGAAATTCGATGTTAAACTTGAAAAGGAGGATTGATCCATGAAAAGATTAACATATCTACTATTCCTGACATTGGCTTTCCAGACCCTGAAAGGCCAGGAGTTTTCAAGCTTAAAAGCAGAGCAATTTGATCCCGATAATAATTACGGGACCTTCAATTATGTTCATTTATCTTATTTTAAGGGTGATCACCTTAACTATCCTCGTGACCTTGAGGAGATGTTCACAAAAGGATACAATGCATTAGAACTTCGCCTGGGATGGCAATCAACGGGACGCCAGATGTGGCAACAATTGCATAATTACCCGGTATATGGCCTGGGGGTATTCGCTGGCAGTATGGGTGAATCCGATCTAGACAGCATTATGGGAACCCCCTCTGCTCTCTATTTCTTTTTTGGTGCACCATGGGCCCGGTTCGGCAGATTTACATTCATGACTGACCTTGCCATTGGACTTTCCTACGACTTTAATCCCTATGACCGCGAAGATAATCCTGCCAACGTAGCGATCGGTTCACGGGTTAATTTGTACTTCAATTTTAATGCCCTGTTAATGTATCAACTCAGCCAGAGGCTTGATCTGACCCTGGGGTATAACCTGATCCATTTTTCCAACGGAAGAACCTATACCCCGCAGACAGGGCTCAATCTGGGAGGGCTAAACCTGGGTGCGAAATACAACTTCAATCCTGTGAAAAACTATACAAAGTATACACGGCCCGATTATCAGCCACCCATTCGACCCGAATTCATAAAAGATCCAAAGCCTGAATTTGAGCGGTATGGAGAACTCCAGTTCACGGTTGCGGGAGGAACCGTACTTACCGAACCAGGCGAAGTCAAAGATTCGGATGGCGTACCTGATTCCACGGGGCTTCAGAATAGGTATTATACGAGTACCATCTCCCTGGAATACGCATATCTGGTGGCCCGAAAAGTTAAACTGGACCTGGGACTTGACGGTTTTTATGATGGATCGCTTGAAAATTTCATTAATGACCAGGCGCCCCAGGACGTGGGTTTTGGAGGAAAGGTAATGCTGGGTACCCACATTGGCATGCAGTACCGGATCGAAAGATTTGCCTTCTATTATGCCCTGGGAGCTTACCTGTACAAGGAAACACACACCCGTGGATCATGGTACATGCGAGCGGGTGGACGAATAGGTCTGACCGATGACCTGGATATCCATGTGGCCCTAAAAACCAGGAACGGGGGTATTGCAGACTGGATCGAATGGGGAATGGCCTATAAACTCAGAATCCATCACTGACTCATCTAAAATCAACAATATGAAAGTATTCATCATCAGTTTATTTTCCCTGCTTTTGGTTTCAGCGGTTTTCGCCCAGGATACAATCACCACTGAACAGGCAGCTAAACCAGAACAAACTCCACCGCGCAAGGATAAGATTTACTTTGGCGGGAATTTGAACCTCTCATTTGGAAGTTATACCGTAGTGGGACTTGAACCCATGCTGGCATATAAAATCACACCAAAGCTCTCTGCAGGAGTTAAAATCAGGTACGATTACATCAGTGATAAAAGATATGCCAGTACCTATACTACCTCAATGTATGGAGGAAGCATATTTACCCGGTATCGCCTTATCCCGCAGCTATATGTGCATGCAGAATACGCAGGATATAACTATGAACTCTATAATGAACTGGGTGAATCGAACCGGGAATGGATACCTTTACTGTTTTTGGGCGCTGGTTACAGTCAAAGTTTAGGCGGGCGTTCCTGGCTCAATGCACAAATCTTGTTTGATGTGCTTCAGTCTGATCATTCACCCTATAAGAATTGGGAGCCTTTCTATAGTGTTGGCGTAGGTGTTGGATTCTAAGCTTACGGTTACCCTTGCCAAGTATCTACGTTTTTTCAGGGCAAGCCTGAAAAAAAACCGCTTAGCGGGATGATACATTAAGTTCCAGAATGTAACTT
>Ga0255379_10234_pt1 | contig 10077 bp, 4 predicted proteins | sample ANMaggSeSYBR01I3_FD_182105 | JGI IMG/M metagenome (GOLD analysis project Ga0255379, IMG submission 182105) | Sediment cell enrichment communities from methane seep in Santa Monica Basin, California, United Staets - ANME aggregate JGI... | ecosystem: Environmental > Aquatic > Marine > Cold seeps >... | reverse complement strand
AGTTGAAATCGCTTGAAATCCAGTACAGATCTATGATTTCGCCGGCCCTGAGCACGGTGATTTTATGTTTAACCGTTGCATCCACCCCATCCAGGTAATCAAAGAGTTCTGAGGCACTTTCCTCTCCCCTGAAAACGATGTGGTCCAGCGACAGGATCACATCGCCACCCAGCAGAATCTCCTCGTCGTCTATTACAACTAATCTGAAGCCGCCCTTCAACCCGGCCAACCCGGCCGGACTCTCCTTAACCACATGTTGAACCAGCAAGCCGGACTCCTGGGGTACATTCAGGAGCCTTGCGTATTCGTAAGGCAGAATCATTGCATCGATCCCGAAGAATTTACTGCTTCTTGAAGTGAGCAGTGACCTGGCAACTTCGGATGTAGCGGCAAATCCTATTCCCTCAAAACCTCCTGACCTTGTGAGGATTGAACTGACTATACCGATCACCTCACCGCGGTAGTTGAACATGGGTCCGCCCGAGTTGCCTGTGTTGATTGCTGCATCAGTCTGAAAAAACTCAGTCATTTTCCCATCACTTGTAAGCTTATCCTCCGAATGACGCCCGCTGATGACACCCCTGGAAAGGGAGTAGGGCATACCCATGGGGACACCCACAATAAATATCTCATCCCCAGTTCTTACCTCATCCGAGTTACCTATGACAGCCACCTGAGGATCTCCGTGGATCCTGTCAAGCTGAATGACTGCCACATCGGCATTTTTGGAAATTCGGACAGTTTTTGCCGAAATGGCCTCGCCGTCGAAAAACTGGACCATGATCTCCGCTGCATTTCCCACCACATGAGCAGCTGTGAGGACCATGTTTTCATCTATAAGAATACCAGAACCCAAACCCATGCTGGAGGCGAAAGTGCGGGGATCTCCCGCTCCGGTACTCAGACTTTCCGACACGTACAGGGTAACCACTGAACGTTTGTTGTTTTCAAAGAGATCGGCCAGGTTCTGGGCCATCAGAAGTTGCGTCAGCATGATCATAGCTGCCACAATAAAGGTTCGTTTCATCATGTCTTATAAGATTTAGTCAATAAACAGTAAAACCCTAATAAATGTTCAGAAGAGAAAATTAGAAAAAAATTTCAGAACCTGATCCCCATCACAGTGATATCGTCGATTTGTTCACGACCGCTCATCCAGTCGTCCATGACTTGTTCAAGGGTAGATCTTTGTTCTGCCATGGGCAGGACATGGATATCTGCCAGCAGTTCCCTGAACCGCTTCCGGGAAAACTTTCTGTCTTCCTCTCCTCCGAACTGGTCCTCATATCCATCCGAATAAAGGTAGACCACATCACCCTTATGGATCTTTATTTCCTGACTGGTAAAATCCTTGCCGGTGATGGTCCCGATACCAATGGGCATGGGATCGCCCTTAATCAATCTTAAATTACTATTTGAAATGTGCACCAGGGGGCTGAACCCTCCGGAGTATTGCAGCATGGAACTTGCAGGATCGTAAACTATCAGTGCCATGTCCATGCCATCGGAGGATGATTCACCGGTGCCTTTCTGCCTGAGGGCGTCGATAATCTCCTGCTTGAGTCTGTTGAGAATCAGATCAGCATCGGTAATACCCTGATTATTTACAAGTTCATTCAACAAGGTGATACCAAGCATGCTCATAAATGCACCAGGAACACCATGTCCGGTGCAGTCGGACACAGTGACCACCAATTTGTTGTTCTTCTTTGCCAACCAGAAAAAGTCACCACTCACAATGTACTGGGGCCGGCTGAATACAAAACTATCCGGAAACATCCTGGCCAGCTCCCCGGGCGGTGTAAAGACTGCCTGTTGTATCCGGCGGGCATAGTTGATGCTGTCGGTAATGTTCTTATTGATCTGCTGGATCTTATCATTCTGGGTTTTAATGGCATCTCTTTGTGCTTCGATTTCTTCCTTCTGTTTCACCACTTCTGCGGTTCTTTCCCTGACCCTCTTTTCGAGGATCTGCTTTTCCATGAGCAGGTGGTATTCCCTCCGCTTGATATAGGCAACAATTGCTATTGAGACCATGATAAGGATCAGGGCATAGACCCACCATCTTTTCCAGAGCGGTCTGGCAATAAAGATGTAGAGTTTTACCGGATCTTCACTGGATATCCCTTCGTTGTTGGAGGCTGTCAGGTTAAAAATGTATTTTCCATCCGGCAGACTGTTGAATGTTACCTGGTTATCGGTAAACTCCTCCGACCATGTATTCCCGAGCCCTGTCATGTTATACCGGTAGGTCACAGTTCCGGGATTTTTCAGATAGATTCCCTGAAACCGGATACTGATGTCGTGCCTGCCTGCCGAAAGATCCAAACGCTGAGCTACTTCCATTGGCCGGTTATCGACCATGACGGAGGTAATTGAAAGCGCCGGTGCAGGAGGCTGGTCCCTCTCCACCAGGGGGTCGTAAGACAGCACTCCTGAAGTTGACCCAAACCAGAGCTTTCCGCCCCTATCTTTAAACACTGCATTTGCATTGAATTCCATGTTCCTGTCAATGCCCATTTCCTCTTTTACCGTACTTACAAATCCATCTGAGAGCCTGATCCTGCTCAGGCCACCCCGGTGACTGACCCAGATGTAGCGGAGGTTATCACTTACAAGCGAATAGCAATAGTCAGATAAAAGACCATCGGCAGAAGTTATCATGGAAGCAGAATCACCTTCTATTTTGATAACCCCGTTCCCATAGGTGCCCACCCAGGTGTTTCCCTGTTTGTCCCTTGTAATGGAGCGGATATCGAGTGCTGCACCCACCATGGGTATGACCACCCGGGTAACACTGTCATTTTCAACATAGGTAATGGTATTGCTGAGGGTTGAAAGCCAAGCCCGGCCCGATTCATCAATTTGCAGGTAATTGACGGTGTTATGGGGGAGGCCGGCATTGCTAATGGTGAACCAGGTAAGGTCCCCATCTACTGTATTGATCTTACACAATCCTTTATTTGTAGCGATCCAAACAACCGTGCCGCTTACCTCAAGGGCATTGATAGAATTTTCCAGGGCCCCCTCACTTATGAATAATTTATTGAACCTGTCACTTCCGGGCCGCATTCTATAGACCCCGTTTTTCATGGTTCCTATCCATAGCTCCCCCCGGGGTGAAGTGCTAATGGCAGTTACGATATCTTCAGGCAATCCGAATTTCCGCCCTGCAAACAACTTTTGCTCTCCGCTGATCCTGTTTACCCTGAGCAGACCTCTTTCTGTCCCGAACCACCGGAGGGTATCTGTAATGAGTATGGAGTGAACATTGTTACCGACCCCGTCACCGGAGAGATGGTATGAGTAGGCTTCATCCACCAGCCTCACCAGGCCTGTCCCATACATGCCGATCCAGATGTTCTCCTCCCTGTCCTGAAATACATATTTTACATTATTACCGGGCAGTCCATTCTTTTCATTGTAGTTGACCGAAACATTGAATGTACCCTGGGAATCGCGACTCAGTTTATACAATCCTTCTCCGAAGGTCGAAATCCAAAGGTTCATCTCCTTATCTTCAAAGATCTGTTGAGGACCTTCTATGAACCCCTCCATCTCTATCTTCAGGGGCCTGGCCTGCAGTTTGAAACCTTTATAGTCGAATGTAAATATCCCTTCATCCTGGGTGAGAATATAGAGGGTTTCCTGGTCGCCGGACATATGGAGGTCCTGAATCTTTGTCTCCGGCAGGGAATCAAGTGCAACAATGAGCCTGAGTTCCCGGGAATCATGCTGCATTGTGTAAATAACGGCTCCTTCCATGGATCCAACGATACATTCGGTAGAGGAGATCAACTCGAATGAAAATACGGCAACAGGGTTCTCGTGGTCTTCGTATAATGTTGCAAGGAGATCGGGATTGATCCTCCAGATACCTCCGGACTGTGTGCTGGCCCAGGTAGATCCCGCAATGCTTTTGATATCGGTGATAGAGCCTTTGGACTGGTCCCCCGGGAGCACTTTGATAAATTGCTTTCCATCATAATGGGTTAGCCCGCCATTCATGTGGCCAAACCAGGCCCCGGACTCATTGATAAAGGAAGCGGTAATGAAGTTATCACCCAGGGAGTCCGACATTGTAAATACCTGGAAGTTTTTACCATCAAACCTGGCCAGGCCATCACCCGTTCCAATCCACAGGAACCCCGAGGCGTCCTGTTCAAGAGAATATACATAGGACTGTGGCAATCCACTGTTCAGCCCGTATTCCATAATCCTGTACTGCTGGGAATATAACTGGGAGGACAGTATACACATGAATGCCATAGCTATAAGCAGAACCTGGCAATGGCAGACTTTTTTTATTTCAGATATCATGGTTTCTCCTATCTTTCAATAACTTTCATCCTTATCCTTGGATTATAAACGGGAATTCCCCCAATGGGTATTACGTAAAAGGGTAACATCTCTCCGTACTGGTTTTGAACCGTGAGCACAACATTGTTGTTATTGATGCGCTGGGTACGGTCTTTGATGAACTGTATCTCTATGGATGTATTCAGCTCTTCCTCAACAATCTTAAACTCTCGATGGACCCAGTTATCCTCGCCTGATACCGGACACAGTTCCCCGTTTTTTTGCCACAGAAACAATCCTGATAAATCCATCGTTATCCCAGTCAAAATTGGAGATCTTTACGGATATGGTCCTTTCATCTATATAGGGATAGATCTGGGATACGTTGTTCTGGTTATTGGAGAGCCTGAACGTATACTCGTAAGTGAAAAGGTTGCCGCCTTCAACCGGACTGTTGGCCTTTGATTGGGTACTTAGAAAGTACGTGTAGAGATTTCCATCATCACCTGACTCCCCCTGGGCAATGATTTTGAATACCCTTCCGTCGAATTTCTCAACAAATTCTCCCTCCAGCGGATTGAAGGGGCCAAAGGTATACCAGTTGTTATCGTAGCGGTTGCTTGTCCCAAAACTTTTTGAGGCCAGCAGGTTTCCGCTCTTATAATTCCCCACAGGATCCACTGCTATAGCATCCTCATCGGTATAACAACCATTGCCTCCGTAGACTGAAAACCTGACTTTTGTATTGAAATCACCTTTTCCTTCATCCAGCTCTCCTCCGGTATCAGGATCAAATACTCTGATGTATATGGGATCCACCTGTGTTGTTGGCACCCGGATAAAGAATATCTGGCAGAAGTCATCATCGCCCCATGACTGTTCGGCATTGGCTCCAAATGTGACAAGGTGTGGTATGTTCTCATCTTCTGCAGGTACCGGTTGTGACAGGCACGCCAGGGTGCCGGTCAGCAGCAGGCATGCACAAACCAAGGATCGAAGCTCTGTCATCTTCATATCATATAAAATTAAAACCGCCTGGGCGATAATGTTTTATACCTGTTAAACGGAAAATTGTATCCAAGAAATAATTCATGGGTTCCCGCGTTGAACTGGGTGTAATCCAGCGAAACATCATAAGAATAACCAATGACGATCTTCTCCTGGTGGTTGTACCTGATCATTCCTCCAAGGGTTTTGTCGAACCGGTACAGGGCTCCAAAGCCGAACTTCTCCCTGTATTTCAACAATCCTGTAAGCTGCAAATATGGAGAGGTGCCTTTTGAAAGGGCAATCAGAACAGATGGCTCAACTTTGAGCTCTTCATTGATAGTATGTTCGGATGTTGCCCCCAGGTAAAATACACGCCCTGCCTTGCTCCATTCTGATGTCTCTCCGTCGAATGGCGACAGTCCGGCATTCAGGATCTTTGGTATGGAGAAATTTATACTGTAATTCCGGAACACATAGTTAAAACCGATCCCCACGTTGGGTTGTAACTTCATTCCGGGATCCTCCGCAAACAACAGGTCTCCCTGGTCGACCAGCTGCAGCTGACTGATCCGGAGCTGCAGGATCCGAAGCTCTCCACGGAGCCCCATCATCAGCTTGCTTTCGTCGTTGATCTGCAGGGAGTAGGAATATGCTCCCGATAATCCGGAATGCTGAACCGGTCCCATCTTATCGTAGTGGAGCGACACACCAAGACCCACATTTTTGTTCTTCATCCGGGTATGTGCCATGATAATGTTGGATGTTGGCGATCCTTCCCAACCGATCCATTGCTGCCTGGAAAGGAAGGAAAATCCGGGAATGTCCCTGTCGCCGGCAAATGCCGGATTGTATACCATGCGGTTGTGCATGTACTGGCTGAAATAGGCCTGTTCCTGTCCGTGAGCCTCCTTTATTCCTGCACACAGGAGGATAGCAACCAGGACCCATGGCTGCAAATATATCAGCTTATCAGTCAGCACTTTATTCATATTTTATTCCCTGTTCAGGTATATGGTTCCCTTTCTGATATTTGAATCTCCAAATTTGAATATGTAGTAATAGGTACCTTCGGGAAGCATCCCGCCCAGTACATTTCCCGATTCAGGCCGCCCATCCCAGTCATTTTGATAATTCACGCGGCGATATATTTCCACACCCTGCCGGTTAAAGACCATCAATTCATTCCCGGGAAAATTCTCTATTCCCAGAATCACAAAGCGGTCATTGTATCCGTCTCCGTTGGGTGAAAATCCTTCAGGTATGAACACCTCTTCTGCGTGTTCTTCTACCGATACCATGATCATCAATATGGAATCCATGCAAAGGTGATCATCCGCAACCCTCACCGAATAATAACCGACTGTCATTGCAGAAGCGCTGACTTCTGCCGAAACATAACCATCTGTTCCGGTCCAGGATACAGTGTATGGCGTTGTCCCACCTGCAATTGTTATTGCGACCGCCCCGTCATTCGCTTCATATGCAGTGAGATGGGTGATGTGATCCAGTGAAGCAATTAGCAAATCCGGTTCTGTAACGGATAGTTCTGTACTTTCAGTAATGCAATGGTTGCTGTCTGTTACTGTGAGCGCATAGATGCCCGGGGGCAGGTCTGCAGGATCCTTCTGGGCAGAAGTAAATTCGCCCGTACCGGACCATTCAAACTGGTAAGGTTCAGTTCCTCCGGTAACAGTGGTGGATATAGATCCGTCATCGTCTTCAAAACAGGTGATGGAGACCACCTCAAAATATAGCTCCGGTAGTGGCACTATCTCCACTTCCACACTGTCTTTCATGAGAACCTCATAGCCGCTTGGGGGATCTTCAGCTATTATCCGGTAGATGCCCTCCTGTTGAACTGTAGACCAGGTGAGTGGATCACCATTTCCCTGGATTGTGTCCAGCCGGATAGTATCACCAAACAGCAGGGTGTATTGAATTCCAGGATCCGAACCAGAAAGGGTAATTGAAACACCGGAGTCGCCCTGGCAATAAGCTCCACCGCCAGAGACATCAAAAGTATCGATCACCAGCCCGGTTACACAGATCTTAAATTTACCGTTGTCGTTGTTGGTATTTTCCCATATCCTGACCCATATCTCTTCTCCCGGGGTTCTGTCAGACAGGGAAGCACCTGCCATCCGGGGATGATATATACTGTTGTTTTCATAGCAACTGATCAATGTCAGATCATCACAGGTTCCCTCATAAAGGGCCATGGCAAGCCGGTACATCCAGCCGTTGTTGAGAGGGAATTGCTGCTCGGTCTCGGTGTCTGTCTGGATCGCGAGAAAGCCTGATTGTGGAACCGTTATCCTGAACCAGACCTCTCCGCCTATGTACGCGCCGCAACCGGGATCGGGGAGGCCTGAAGTCCCTGCGTCTATGTTTGTGAAAATGGAGAAGGTACAGGTGTCATTGATGGTTAGCTCGACAGCATCGCAGGGATCTGTATATACCTCAAATGAATTTACCAGGTAATATGCATCGGGTTGGTTCTGGTTTCGCCAGGAAGCCTCAATCCATCCTGAATCCCTTGGTACACTGGAGACCCTCAGTTCATCAAGTGTACCATCAGCCGATTCAGAGGAGGGCATCCACGTCATTACAAATATTTCACGAACAGTATCCAGTGCTGCATAACTGACCGGCCCAAAATCCAGGGAACCATTCAGGAATCCCCGTACCTTTGTTCCATCCCATGTGATGGCGAGGTGATGCCAGGTTGCTGTGTCCAGGTTGCTGCCCCTGGTAAGGTCATAGGTATCACCCATCCCCGTACCCCACTCTCCGGTATTCCAGACCCGCAGGTAGGTCCTGTCTGATATTGAATCCTGTTGACGGTGTGCGAAAAAATAGTCGGATGAGTTCAGAGGGATCGAATCAAGGTTGATCCACATTTCCACTGTTCCCGAGTCTGTATTGAATCCGTTGACAGGCATGGTTGCATAATCATCTACCCCGTCAAAATCTACCCCGCCGGAGATTTTTCCCTCCTGCAGGTCATCTGCAGTCATTGTTCCACCTGTGGTCCCATGATTTATAAAAGAAGTGGCGTCGGTGATCTGGGGGGCGGGGGAAGATGGATCATCATTCATGTGCCATACAGCTGTATACTGATTGCTCCATACGTTAGAGTTAAAATGCGGAGGAGTCCCTGCCGGATGGCCGAAATAGAGGAATAGATGGGTGTTTGTTGTTGCCGAAAGGGATGGGATCCTGACCCAGGCCACAAGGGTGCCGGTTACGGGATTATACTCCTCAAACTCATATTCCAGCTTTGAGAGGCGGTCGGGACCGGTGAAACAGATATCCCTGCCATCAGGCCAACCGACTTCTCCTCCGTTGGCTGTCGATTTCAGTATTGTATCGGTGAATGAGAAGAGCATGGGGAAATCGATTAACGATTCATTTCCGGGTACCATGGTTTCATCGATGGTGATCTTCATCCTGTGGCTGTACCCTTCAAGCCACTGACCATATACCCCGGCCCTTCCCGGCAGGGACAATACGACAAGCAGCATCATTAACCTTATAATCATTTATTCGCTTTCATTCAGGATGATAAATTCCACCCGCCTGTTTATACTCCTTCCTTCTTCTGAAGTATTTGGGGTGATGGGCCTTGATTCACCGTATCCTTTTCCCACCAGCCTGTAACTTTCAATACCCTTTCCCACCAGGTAATCGACCATGGACTGGGCCCTGTTCTGTGAAAGGGTCATGTTGTATTCGAAGGAACCCATGTTATCGGTGTGGGCCGCAATTTCAAGTGCTATACCCGGGTATTTCTGCATGATCTCAACGATCCTGTCGAGGATGGGGTAGGAGGCTTCCCCTATCCTGTGATCATCAAACTCGAAATATGCGTCTGAAAATTCGCCAAATGAGGTGGTTAGCTCAAGGAGCTCCTCTTCTGCAAGATCGGCAAGTACATAGCTCTTCACACTGGCATTTTCATATCCTCTCGATACAACGTCGTTATAGATGGGATAGGTTTCAAGCACACTGCCGGCTTCCCCCACCGTATAGCTGTAAAGGCTGTCCTCCCTGAGATACACCTCCGAGATGTCATAAGCTCCGCGTAGGGGATCGAACAATGAAGTATCGATATTCAGCCGGGTTTCTGAGGTCAGGACCTCTACCCGAAATACGGCATCTTTCTCTACCGCCTCCTGCATGGAATAAAGGGAATTTATGTCTGAGGGTTCCCCGGCAACTGTTTCAGGCAAATCTTCCAGTTCTCCTTTTTGCCTGGCCAGGTATATGGCCAGTTCCTGGTTGTCTTCCAGGATTTCTATCTGTTTGTAGACACATGCAACGGGCATTAACCCGGTACTGTCCTTTTTACCGGTAATTCCAAGCTGTACATGATAGCTTCCCTTCATTTCATAGGAGTGTCCGACTTCAGCCCCTTTTGTTTTTGTTCCATCCCCGAAGTCCCAGAAATACTGAGAAATCTCCATATCCGGCAAATTTGAATTTAATCCGCTGAATTCGATCTGCTGATTCATAAGCTCCATATCGGGTGAGGTGATGAAGGGCTGAACCTCATCTGTGATTTCCACCTCGTATGAGGTCTGGGTGAAAAATGTATTCCCTGTATTGTTATCAATAATATTCAACTCCACTGTGTAGTTTCCGGGGCCCGGAAAACAGTGTTCTGCTTCAATCCCTTTTATCCGTGTTCCATCTCCAAAACTCCATTCATAACTCAGCGGCAGGGTATCTACATCCATGAATCCCTCGTCATAGAAAAGGAAACAGTAATAATTTTTTTGCAGGCTG
>Ga0255379_10254_pt1 | contig 10117 bp, 8 predicted proteins | sample ANMaggSeSYBR01I3_FD_182105 | JGI IMG/M metagenome (GOLD analysis project Ga0255379, IMG submission 182105) | Sediment cell enrichment communities from methane seep in Santa Monica Basin, California, United Staets - ANME aggregate JGI... | ecosystem: Environmental > Aquatic > Marine > Cold seeps >... | reverse complement strand
GTTTCCTGCTTTTAGCAAAACTCTCCGGCTTTACTCACTGTCCAAAATTAAAATAACCAAATAATCAAACGCAACTCCCTTTTCGCTTTCTCCTTAAAACTGCAAGACCCGCAAGTCCTGTGCTAAATAGCAGCATTGTACCAGGCACAGGAACGGGAGCCGCTGAAACATGTCCGCTGCGAACGGCGAGACCATACTCATTGTTGAGCTTGTTGCCGTAGTTCTGGCCGCCGTAGTCCATGCCGAAGTCCCAGGCGGCGTAGCCCGTACCGTCTGCATAATCCGTGCCGGACCAGTACCGGGACGCATTTAAATTGTCAAAATCTCCGGTGTTGTTCAGTCCCCAACCTGATTGAGTATTTCCACTGGTGTCATAATAACTCTTGTTCCCTAATTCGGTATAATATAGATGCCCCATCTCGGAGGTGGTTATGTTATACCCTGCCGTAGTGGTGCCGTCATAGCCATAGCTATATGCCCCATCAACGGTATCAGGCAGCCGCCATGCAGCATCATTCCAGGCAACGCTGTAACCGGAGTTGAAATTATAGGTTAAAGACGAGTCAAGCCCGGCGGCCCAGGCTTTCTGGGCTGTCCAGTAAGTTGGTGAATTAGAATAATCCAGCCAGACAATTGAGTTGCCGTTGTTGTTATCGTCCCAGATCAGGTTGTAATCCGAGCCGCCATAGGTTGCCGTGCCGATTGTGGTCAAGGCTGCCTGGGCCAGGCCAGTCATGCTCAAAAGAAATAATCCGGTTACCAGTACTGCTAAAAATCTTTTCTTCATCATCTTTTTTCCCTCCCTTTTGTTGGGTTTACTGATCATTATTGATCACCTCTTCCGTGTCATATAAGTTAAACTCAGTGTACTTTGAACCATAATAAAGAAAGATACTCCTTTCAATTTAAAGTGTTGCATTATTCGTTTAAAGGTCACTGGAAAAAGGCCTCTTCTCAATTGCTTGCACCAGGTCTTCGATTGTCAGCAGGCGGGATGAGTCAAACAGACAGCACCAGCATTTTATTGTTCGCCAGATCGACTTCTATAAACATGGTCGTCGGATGATCACGCATCATAGACAGGAAAAAGTGAGGTTGAGCTGTTTCAAAATCGAATAGGATCACATCGGGAGGGCTCACTTTTCCGATAATTTCAGATGGCCCATCGATCTGTTCGACTTGAAATACCGTATTTTTCTGCAGGCATGCACCGATGGTCGACAACACAGTGTTACGGCCATATAGCGCCACAGTTCGCTTTTTCATGTGTTTGCCCCTGAGAATCGTTTGAAAGCTGAGAGGAGTACTTATTAATCAAGTTATCAGGCTTTTTTCGTGTTTACAATGTACCGAAGGTACAGTTTTGGTACAGTATTGAAGAAAAAAAAGTACAGTCTCGGACTGTACTTCTGACTGTACTTTTTAGAGGAGTTGGGATTAAAAGAAGGTGCGGGATGAACGAGGCAAAATTCAACTTATTGTTTTCACTATTTTTTATGATTATGGCCGGTCTGTTACTTCTTGTCCAGGTTCATGCGCCTGGCATACTCGATGACCTGTCGGCGATTTTCCAGGTGAAGCCGCTCGATGATCTCACCCATGTGGTATTTGATGGTGCGCTCTGACAAGAACAACTTTGCCCCAATCTCTTTATAGGCCAGACCCTGAGAAACCAAAGTCAGAACCTCAACCTGGCGCGGCGTTAAACCCTCCACTTTCTCCACCGCCCGTTCTACCGATCCACTAATCCCACCTTGGTGGGCAAATTCTTTCAGGACCCGGTTGGCAAGACCTGGAGAGAGAGGGGCCTCACCCCGCATCAATCCCGAGAGCAGTTCAAAGAACTTGTCGGTTTCTTCGGCCTTGAGCAGGTAGCCGCATGCCCCGCTCTTGATCGCCTCGAACAGGTGCTCGTCGTTTTCTGACATGGTGAGCATCACGATTTTGACCTTGGGCTGTTTTGTCTTGATCAGGCGGGTGGCCGCCAAGCCATTGAGCCGTGGCATCTGGATATCCATGAGGATGACGTCCGGCAGCAACGAGCGGGCCTTTTCCAGTGCTTCCAGTCCATCGCCGGCCGTTCCGACCACGTCGATGCCGCGGGTGGTCAGCAGGGTTTTCAGCCCGTCCAGAAAAAGAGGGTGGTCATCTACCAGCAAGACCTTCATGGTTCCTCCTTTCGCAATGGCACGCAAACAGTCACCCGGGTGCCTTTCCCGGGCGCCGAGTTCACCTCGAAGAGACCCTCTGCCGCCTCCGCACGTCCTTGCATCGACCGCAAACCAAAACCCTCGTACGCGCTTATCCCTTTTGGGTCAAAACCCCGGCCGTCATCTTCAATGGTAATGCGAACCTGTCCGTCACAAGGGGCAACGTTCACCTGCGCTGAACTGGCTTCTGCATGCTTTCTTACATTGGTGAGCGCCTCCAGGATAATCGGCTGGAGCTGAATCTCGACGATACTATCAATCCGTTTGGATTTCAGTTCAGGGGAAACCACCAGCTCCGTGCGGATTCCATAATTTTGGCTGTAGTGCTTAATGTAGTGGCGAAACGTCGATAAAAAACCCTGCTCTCCCTGTAAACCGATCTTAACTCCAAGCAGGTATTCGTGGACGGATTCCTTAGCCTCCTGAGTAATATCGGCAAGGCGCCGCAGGCAAGACTCGACCTGGACAGTCTCCCCTTTTGCCAGAAGTTCACTCGCAGATTTGGCCTGCAGGTGCGCCGCCGCAATCATTTGACCGATACCATCATGTAGATCACGCGCCAGCAGTTCCCGCTCATTCAGCATGGCAAGAGTCCGCTGCTGATCCAGGATTTGTGCCCGGGCATTTCTCTGATCGGTAATGTCGTAAAACCAGATCAGGTATCCAAGGCGAAAACCGCGCCGGTCAAAAAGGGATGAAATCGAGGCATGATACCAGCGGCCACGGATGCTCCCGATGGGCATTTCCCTTTGAGCTGCGTCTGGATTGTCAATCATAGCCAGAATATCGGGAAATGCTTGCAAAACATCTTCGACACGGCCGCCGATAATCTTTGCACCCTTGATACCGAGGAGTGTCCTGACCGCTTCGTTAACGTCAGCAATACGTTTTTCGGCATCCAGCACCATCATCCCCTCGGTCATCCGGTCTATGACCGTATTGCGTGCGACCGGCACCACCTCAAACATGCGGAGGCGAAAAAAGGCTAAGGCATAAGGCAACAAAGTAAAAATCAAGACCATGGCCATTGGGTTGAGCGACTCGATGGGGTTCTGATGCGATACATTAAGTAAAGCGGCAGCTCTCATGATCAACGGCGAGATGAAAAGCCCCGCGGCGATCCAGCGGTGCCTCGGAAAGTGTACAAAGAGCCAGGCTATTACTGCCAGGTGCACAAGGCTCAAGGAAAAGCCGTAGACGATAGCAATCCAGTGTGCTGGTCCCCTCTTGATATGAATCGAACCGTCGATCCAGGTCTGCGTCCAAACGAGATGGTGTATCTCATTGGTCAAAATCAACAGCGCGAATGCCAGCGGGACAATGACCAGCACGGCAAGTGTCTGCCAGGTCAGCCATCTGCCCAACCCGGCATACTCAAGGGCTAAGCACAGCGCGGCACTGGCCATCGGGAGAATAAAGGCTACCTCGAATTTTAGCCAGAAGATCCTTGTGGCATCATCAGTGCCGGCCAACCTCAAGGCATTGGCTGATAACCATAGTATTGCAAATGCCATTAGAATAATAAAGGGAACTGCTCCGGGCGCAGTGCGGTGTCTAATGCCGTGAATTCCCAGAATGAATATGAACAAACCAGATATCAGCATGGGCCAGATATAAGGAGTATATTCATAGGGCCATTCCATATTTCACCATAATGAGCAAAGTCTCGTTGAAGAGAGGCCCGGTTTTTTCACCTTATTTTTGAATGATTTCCTTTTTACAAACCACTCCAACATGATCAATCCTTACAGCGCTTAAAGATCCTTTATTTATGTTATTACCCATAGCAATCCCTTTCTGCTATAAAAGATTTGTGGTATTTTACCCATATTTTTCCATTTCCTGTTCGTAAACTGTTGTGTGAAATATGCAAAAATCATACAAAATTAAGCTGTTATACCATAATTGAATGGATATCATATGATTATATAACTGAAGTTTCACCGAAATCAAAGCATAATTATCATGCAACCATGCGTAGCAGCGTGTCAATGAAAAGCATGCATACAGCGAAAAATGTTCGATGAGATAGAACTGGTAAAAGGGATAATGAATGAAAGCAGGGCATAGACGAACCACCTACTGCGTTGCTTGCCAAGGAACGTGGACGAATTAACTTCCCCTACTATGCATCACAGCTTGTTTGGATAGATCATGGTGTCAAAGCTTGAATTGTGAATTAAACGTTCCCTTATTCACAATTCAAGCTCTGACCGTTAATATTCTGGAGAATTGTTCCATGATCTATTGTCTAATTATTATGAAAAATGACTAGATACTGCTCCTATTTCGACAAAGATAGTAATAAAATTGAAGTGTCAAATTATGAATGGAAAAGACTTTAATCCTTTATTAAGCTTATTTCATACCTATTTATCTCTCGAGAAAGAGATCCTGAAGAGAGTTAGCAAAATATCAAATCCATTTTGCTTTAAATGCCAAACAAAATGCTGTGAAGAAAAAATATGCAGAGAATCAGTAGAAAGCCAATTCTTGAGTAGTTTAATAAAGTTCCAAAATATTCAATATGATCAAAAAAATGGTTGGATGAGTCCTCAAGGATGCAGGTTGGATTACGGAAAGCCATTGGTTTGTTATGAATTCTTTTGCGAACAGATTTTGATTAACAAAAATTTCCAGGCATCGAACATTCAACAAACGATCAAGGAATTTATATTAATTGGTAACCGAGCATACGGGAATACTCATTTGATATGCGTTGATAATTTGAGTTCGATATCCCCCAAAAAGATTTTTAAGACTATCTACCAAATAGGGAAATTAATGGAAAAATTGGCTAACGAGACGGTTGCACCTGATCGCAAATACCGGCCTGCTTAGAGAGATTTGGCCCGCTTTTCGTTACATAAATGAAGATCAAACCTAAAGAGCCTTTTGTTTCACCTGAAAAGCATGACACGATCCGCCAGGAAATAATTTTTGTTCTTACGGATCGAATCTTGTCAGCGCGGGAAATATCCGCAGAGATTGGGATTTCTGAAAAAGATGTTGTTGATCATCTCGGGCATATCCGGATATCAACCCAAAAAAACAGAGCGCGCCTAATGATAATCCCTGCTGAATGTAAAAAATGCGGATTCAGGTTCAAAAAGAGGGAGCGACTGACTAAACCAGGCAAATGCCCAATCTGTCGTCACAAACACATTCAGGAGCCGCGTTTTTGCATGTAGATTATAGTTTCTGAACGAAACCCCCTCTTTCTATGTCATGTCCCTGTTCGTTCAAACGATTTGGTTGAGGGCGTTAAAATTGTTTTTTGTAGATTTCTTTCTGCTCATCAAGAATTTTTTTAAGAATATTTATATTTGTCATGGGATTCATTATTACACACCGAAGAACAACTATATCTTCTTTGTGCTTGTTTCCTATGCTCAGAGTTGTTCTTGACACAAAACTTTTACCTGCTTCCCTTTGTAATCTTTGAACAGTTCTGTTTATTTTATTTAGTTTTTCATTGATGCTTTGTCTCTGTTCAAAACTGGCTTCAGATAATTTTTCTCTGATGTTGGCTGGACATATTCTATAAGTGAGAAGATTAAGCTCAGGAGGGGTTATGAGCTGGAAGTCGGGCCGTTTCTTGATTTCTTCAGCAAATTTGCGTGCTGTTTCTATCCCGTGCTCAATTAGGAGAGCATATCCCTGTGTTCCCATAATCTTGAGCGCACAGTCGAGAATAATAGAATTGGCCTCTCTTGATCCTGTTATTGATTTGATACCCAGATCTACAGAACCTGGCCGGTTAACGTAATTTGCATGATATTCAATTGAGTTCAACATAGAAGGGTTTTTAAAATAGACCATTCCGCTGCTCATGGGCATATAAAACTGTTTATGGCAATCTATGGTAACGGAATCGGCGAGTTCTATGCCGTCAAGAAGATGGCTGTATTTTTCCGACATAAGGGTAGGGCCGCCCCATGCAGCATCTACATGAAAATGGATTCTGTTTTCAGAACACAGCATGCCGATTTCCTTAAGAGGATCTATGGTTCCGGTTTCTGTTGTCCCTGCAATACCAACGACAGCTAAAATCTTTATCCTGCCGCCGGTTTGTTTTATTTCTTTGATTTTTTTCTTCAGGAGGTCAAAATTTATTCGATTATTTGTATCTACATCTATACCAATAATATTCTGATTTCCGATTCCAAGAATTCCCCCTGCTTTTTTGAGCGAGTAATGGCCGAGTCTTGAGGTAAGAATAACGCATTTTTCTATTGCATACGCTTTATATGCTGCATCAATACCTTCTTCTTCTATACCGGAAAAACCATCTTTTGTCGGAGCAAACAAAGAGTTTCTTGCAACCCACAGGGCTGTGATATTCGCCAAAGTGCCGTCTTTTGTAAAGCTTCCAAGCGTGGTCTCACTATTCTGGACATGCTCTTTATAAAAGGATTCATTTTCTTTGTAAATAATTCTGTGAATTTTGGCAATTACCTGCTTTTCCAGAATCGATACGACTTTTGAAGTTTCAATTTTTACAAGATTTTGATTAAGTGCGGTAACTATGGTTTTAAGATGAACCATAAAGAAAGGCATGGCAGAAGTCATATGGCCGACAAAATATGGTGAAGCAACATTAACAGCATGGGGCGCTATATCTTCGATCAGCTCTGTAATAACTTCGGCAAGTTTTTTTTCAGGATTTTTATTAATTATAGTGTCTGTGAACCCCATGGAAAGTTCTTTAAGGCTGACTTCTTCAGTGATACCCACATGTTTTTTTAGAAAATTATTAAGTCCGAATAGAATCTGCTCCATATATTTAAGTAGGATTAACTTGGTCTCTTCATTCTCCGGCCTGATAAATACTCTCATTAATGTCTGCCAGTTTGCGACAAGTTCGGTTTTTTCTGATATGTTATTTTTTATTTTCATTAGCTTTTTTATTGTATAGGAAATTATAAATCAAAATCCCTTTAAAGTTAGTGAATATAAGCGTTCACGCTGTTTTTTCAATCCGCCTGACGGGCGTTTTGTTCCTAATTGAAAAATAACAATTTACAGCTCGTGAACGGTTACCCTTTTCCTTTGTAGGATTGAAAGGATTTAAAAAAAACTAAATGAAATAGTCAAGGTTTGTTGCCAATTCTTTTGTACAGCTTTTTGAGATCATGCTGCTAATAGCTAATTGCATTTTTAGGTTGTATCTAAAGCGCTACAAAACAACAAAATGGTGAAGTTACTTTAGAAGCAGCTATTCACCGCAGGTATGGGCACCATAAGCAATCCCAATTAATGCACCTACTATTGCACCAGCTCCATCTCCAATCGCACCGCCTATTGCAGCAAGAATAATAATTAAAATTAACTTACCAATAAATGCCATATTACATACCTCCTTTGAGCAAAATTTATAATCACAGCAACTTGGGCCGCGTGAACGCTATCTTCGATCCCCGCCTAAACATATAGGAGGCAAACTAAAGCTTGTACCGTATGACTTTGCTATAGCAAGTTGGTTTCATAATCTTTTATGATCAAGTCTATAATGATATTCACTGCCTTTCCAGTGTGTTAGCTTGGTCAGACCCCGAGTAAAAATCCGACCCCCAGAGGGGCCGGCTTTGGTATAAGCCCAGAGGGCATGATTTGCTGGGCCTGAGCTAATGAGTTCTGCTTTGCCGTATTAAAATCAGTCGGGCATTATCGTTTGGATTTTATTACTGTGACAAAAACTTCAAGAATACCCAAAAACCTGTTATTGGGAGCTACTTATACGGTCCCAATGACAAAATAGGGTTTTGGGTGTCTCAAATGAGAACGATTTTATGGCAAAGCCAATTGTCTCTGACCTGGCCCAGATGGCCAGGATTTCTATGTTCAATTAAAGTTTCCTTTCGATTTTCAGGACGCAAGTTTGTCAACTTTGTCAATAACCCCCTGTTGCTCGCATTTTCTTATTCGGTTTGTTAGGAAACATCCAAGTCCATTGGAGTGCCCGAAAACTTTGGAATAATCAGGATAAAAAGGAACAATGGGGACAAACAAACCATTACAATGGGCGATAAGGCATAACCGAAAAAATTTTCTTCGACTGATTCTGCGAGCCATTCACTGATACCTATAACCCCACGACGAATTCTGTCCAACAGGGAGCTGATCCAATCTAGAGGAACCAATAGGTAGAAACAAGCTGCCAGTAACAGCAACACCATCGAATATAAAATAGCTATGACGAGTACGATTGGTTTGAAAAGCCAATGAATGTAGTCGAGGAAAGAAAAAGTATTCTTGCATGTGACAAGTAGGATCCTACCTGTTTTTCCAAAGCAACCACCTGAAAAAATTGCAACGAAAAAATCTCCCGTTTCGAAGTAGTCTTTTTCTGAGGAGAGCTTAGGAATTAAAAGAGACAGCAGGAAGAAAGGCGCGAGTAATGCAACCCAAATCGGAAAGAAAAGGAACGTGAAAAAGGAATCATTTGTAGCTTCCGCTGCATCCCGCATAGAATCGAATATAAACATTCTAATCCTGTCAACCAATTTACCGCAATAATCGAAAATGATCAGTATAAAGAAAAAGACGCCGCATACAAGAAGGAAGGCTCCGTAGAAAATTGAAACAATCCAGAAAAGAGGGCGAAAAAGCCAAAAAATCTCTGACGAATATGAAAACAGGTTTTCTGCGGCTTCGAAATATGCGGTGGCCATTGCAGCGAATACTCGTTCTTCCATAAGCGTTCCTTCTTCTATTAGCTAATGAGCAAATAAGCAGCTATGAAATTATCAGCTTGAGTGATAAGTTACATGCGGGCCATCTTGCCAGGATAAAGACTTGATGACCCCTCCGTACTGTATGGTCATTTGTCATATTAATAAAAAGAAACAAAGAAAGGGGCAGATTTATTTAATTTCTTGTTTTTCGTAACACTTTAGTTTTTTGGTCAATTTTTTCAAGAAGTTCACTCCTAACATGGCAGATACATAATTCCAAGAAAATCTTTTTGCTAATAAATTCTTGTTTGACAGCAAACAAAGGCTTTTGTTAGAAAGATGAGTAAAAAGTGCCTAAAGTGAGCTAAAGTATATTAAAGTGCCTAAAGTTAAGGTAGTTTGCCATTTTATATAAAGATTTCTTGAGTAATTAATGCATAGGAAAGTGAAACAGTTTCTATTCTTATGTTATCAATTAGCACGCCGAAGGCGTACCATAACTTTAGGCATTTTAGGCACTTTAGCTCACTTTAGGCACTTATGCCCGCACCAAAGGTGCAAGGAGGATTTATGGTTAGAGTAGGTATAGTCGGTGCAACAGGTTATGCGGGAGCGGAGCTTGTCAGGATACTTTCCGGGCATCCGGATGTAGAACTTACTGTTCTGACATCGCGTCAGTACGCTGGAGAGAAGTTTGACAAAATCTACCCCTCAATGGGTGGAATCGTTAATTTAAGCTGTGAAAAACTTTCAATAGACAGCTTTTGTGAAAGAACTGAAGTTGTATTTATTGCTCTTCCGCACAAGGTGGCTATGGAGATAGTTCCGGAGTTTATCAGGCGTGATAAGAAGGTTATAGACCTGTCTGCTGATTTCAGATTCAAAGACGTATTATTGTATGAAGCTTTTTATCAGAAGCATACTGCCGCTGATTTACTTGATAAATCAGTTTACGGCCTTTGTGAAATATATTTTGACAAGATAAAAAGCGCAACTCTCATAGGCAACCCGGGATGTTATCCGACAAGCGTTATCCTGCCCCTTGTTCCATTAATAAAGAGCAATTTTTTAGATATTAATTCAATTATTGCGGATTCCAAATCCGGTGTCAGCGGTGCCGGCCGATCACTTTCTTTGACCGCACATTTTTGCGAAGCAAACGAATCATTTAAGGCTTACAAAGTTGCTGCGCACAGGCACGCGCCCGAGATGGAAGAAGTGCTCAGCATT
>Ga0255379_10252_pt1 | contig 10147 bp, 4 predicted proteins | sample ANMaggSeSYBR01I3_FD_182105 | JGI IMG/M metagenome (GOLD analysis project Ga0255379, IMG submission 182105) | Sediment cell enrichment communities from methane seep in Santa Monica Basin, California, United Staets - ANME aggregate JGI... | ecosystem: Environmental > Aquatic > Marine > Cold seeps >... | reverse complement strand
GAAGCACATTCCATTCTTCCGGCAAATAGAAGATCCGCAGCAATTGTACCTCCCAATCCTGAGTTTGCGGTGCTTGGATCATGTAATTCACCATCAGTTGTAGCCAGGGCAGCATCATAAGTAAAAGAGATCGGATGATCATCACCTAAATCAGTGCCAACATAGCCATCATCGGTACCTGTTAAAAAGGTGGTTCCTGAAGTACCTCCATAACTATCCAATGCTACCGTGCCATCGTGGCAACTAAGGCATAACAGAGATTCTCCTGAAGGTTGCCCAACTGTTGCATCCAGTGTTGAGCCTGAATAAACAGTAAAAGCCGCTGTTGATACCTCATGATTCCATAAAGGAGCCAGGGGAACTGTTGCGTCGCCATTATGGGGCGTATGGCAAACAATGCAGATTTCACCTCCTGACCAGCCGGTAGTGCTAAAATCGTGGGCAGTACCGGTTATGTTTTGCCCAAAACTATATATTGAAAATGCTGTAATAAACAGAAGAGTAAAAAAGAATTTCATTGTTTTCATGACATGTATTTTAATCAGCTTCTTGTGTATAAGAAGCGATCCTACGGTTTTTTATGAGATTCATTCACTATTTCCTCAAATAATTGTGCCAATATAGTTACCTTTTAGGTTAGTCCTGTTATATGTTTGATAAACAAACATGTTATATAACATATATTCTATGCACTAAAAAATCTGAATCCGGCATGGTGCAATAGAAGAATCCAACGGCCTGGCGGGATAGAAGAACCCATGCGGTATGGGGGATATGACCCAGGAGAATGCTGCAAATTGTGTTTAGAGGTGTCTTTTAATAATTTCTCGAATCATGATCTGATCCGTGACACATCAGGTTGCACCGGCCGCTTCGGTATCCATCATCCTGAAAATAAAGCGCTCCGCCAGATCTGGGCTGAACAATACTTCTGTCAAAATTTATAAGATGTGAATTGCTGACAGGATTGCCCTGGGTATTACTAATTCCGTGAGGATCGTGACAGGCATTACAGGGCGTTTGTTCCTCCACTACATGCATATAATGGATTTGTTGCTGTACGTTATCGCCTGTCTCGGTATTGTATTGATTGCGGGTATGGCACGAGTAGCACAATTCATAAGCAAATGCTGATTCCGGGGTGTTATCAGTTTTTTCATACTGGTATTTGAGTATCTGGGGATATATTGAGCCATGCGGGCCTGCCGGGGCTCCTGTTCCGTTACTTGCATGGCAATCGGAGCAAAATATGATGCTGCTTTCCGTCAGGGGGAAAACCAGACCGGGTACATTGGTATTTCTTCCTTCAATTTCAACCGGATGAAAAGATGCATTGGTTGGAGCAAATTCCAGCCGGGTATTGGCCTGTTCAATTTGCCTGCTTGTTGTTGGGCCGGTAACCGGATTATCAGAATGGCACCGGAAACACAATTCATATTCATGTTGAATGGCATCTATTCTGTTTCCGTTGGGATCAATTCCCATTACACCGGCCAGAAATCCATTTGCATAAGGCGCGTTGGCCGGACTGTTATTCACAGCATGTGGATCATGGCAGTCCGCACATTCTACATGTTTTTTTGAGAGGGTTATCAGCGCCGGCTCATTGGGTTCATGAATTTGATCGTACCCGAAAATGTTATGTCTGTAGGGCTTGGTAAATTGAGTTTCAATATTCTTTTCAGTTGATGCAACGCTGCCGTTATGACAGTCGAGGCAGTTCTTCTCTTCCAAAGCTGCTTTCATTAAGCGTGGTTTACCTCCGGCAGTATGCATAACATGACAATTTCCGCAACCATTCTGTGCTACATTTGAAAAAGAGGTTTCATTGTGTGACCAGGGATTGGTTCCTGAACCATTCCAGCCAGCTGTTGATGTGCTGTGTGATGATAAACTCCAGTTCGTCCTGTCGTGGCACTTAAAGCATAAATCGGAAAATTCATTTGAAGCTACCATGAAATTGGCATAGGTGTCATTGTGAGGATCGTGGCATGAGGCACATTGTACTTTGCTGTTTGCATCCAATGTTACCGGAAACAAGGGAGTGTATTTCAATTGCCCGTCGGAAGCAGCCAGGGTGGCATCGTAAACAAACGAGATTGGATGATCATCTGACAGGTCGGTCCCAAGTATACTGCTGCTGCCGGGAGGCATGGTGCTATTTGTATTTCCCGGAGCAATGGTACCGTCGTGACAGGAGAGACACAGAATGGATGAGCCATCGGGTTGCCTTGAAGGATCGGCCTCAATATTTGAAGTTGAGCTAATCATCTCGTCATACATGATGTATCGCGTTCCCGGGTTGTTTCTTATCCACGCAGGCGATGCAGGATTCGCTGAATGAGGTGTATGACAAAACTCACACATGGATTGCACAGAATAATTTTGATTCTCAATAGCACCACTTACAGAGAGATTGTGTTTTGTAGATGCAACCGATTGTGAATTTGCCACTAAAGGAATGCAAATCAGAATGAGTAATTGTATTTTAATAAGATCGTTCATCCACCTCCCGTTATTAATCCGCACAAATTAGCTGAAATATCTGTACCCGTGAATTATAGCTATCTGCAATATAGATAAAATCCTTATGATCGATATAAATACCTGCAGGCATCCAGAATTGTTCTTTTTCCTGCCCTTGTGAACCAAGTGAATACAATAATTTTCCTGTTCTGTCGAACACCTGAATAACATGGAAAAGGGCATCGGAAACATAGATATGTCCGAATGAATCGGTTGCAATTCCTTTTGGCCTGGAAAAATAGCCGGAAGCATCACCAATCTCACCGAAAGCCGATATATATTCCCCGTTCTTATCAAATATCTGTACCCGGAAATTCATTGCATCAACAACATAGACCAATCCAGATCTGTCGATCCAGATGTAGGTAGGGAAGTTGAACTCTCCCGGAGCATTTCCCCTGCCACCTATTTGTTTGATTAATTTACCTTTATCATTCAGGACAGCTATGCGGTGAGCTTTGGTTTCCACTACCCAGATCTGCTTGTTTACAACCGAATATGCAATCCCGGTTGGTTGCTCCAGAACAATAGAATCATTCAGGATTTGCAGCTCTTTATCTCCCGGAACAAACTGAAATATTTTATTTAGTTTAGAATCAGTAAAAAGGATTTTATCATTGGGCATAAAGCAACTTCCTACAATAGAAGGGATACTCTCAACAGCCTTGTTCCGGAATTGGGTTATTTCACCCACCTGGTTAAAAACCTGTAAAATTGATCCGATTCCCTGATCTGCCACCCAAAAGGTGTCTGGGTTAACAGCTAAAACAGACATGGGCTTAACGAGGTCGGCTGATTTTTCCCCAAAGATTAGATCAGAGAACCAATTCTTGTTTTTCCTTGTTTTTCTTTCCTTGTTATCTGATTTCTTTCTGCTTTTGGCTTCCGGAAACTGGCTTACCCAGTGAATGGAGTAATTTTTCTTATTCTGTGAATGATTCACAGGATTCTGAGATTGCCCCCTTACAGGAAAAAAGATAACCATGATCAAGGTTCCCGCTAAAAGCGATTTTAAGTAGAACTCATGATTCATTTTAATCAGGTTAGTAAAACCAAAACTATTTTGTGGAAGCAACTATTCTGCCATTCTCCATGATAATATTGTAATAATAGCCGGCGCCAAAATCCTTATCTATGGTAATAACGCCTTCAATTGTTACAATATCACCTATTGACACCTCGTCAGCTGATGTCGCTGTAAGATCAAATTCTCCTGAACTACTGGTTCCATCCTGAAGATGAATCCAGTTTTTGCCCATAATCCTGGAATTGAATTTTGTAACTTTTCCCTTAATCCTTACAATTTTGTTTGCATACTTTTCTTTGTTTGAAAATAACTCAGCAATGGTGATTCCTCCTTCAACCGGATCTATAGAAATACCGGATTTTTCTTCTGCTGTTTTGGTTTTCTGAGCCGACACATTCAATACAGTTTTTCCTCCTTCAACAACTTCCGGATTGATCAGGCCATTGAGAAACAGTATGGAGTCAAATGTTCTGTCCAACTCTTTGCTCTTAAAATCTCTCATCTCCATTCCACCATGAAAATAGTAGGTTTCTCCAACAGTTGCTTCCATTTTTGGTATTGCAATCCATTGTAAAGCATCATTTTCTTCGGCCTGAATGTAAGTATAGGAAGTAGTTTGAATAACATCCTTTACTGCTATTCTATGAACAGTTGGATGATTGTCGTTATAGGCAGTACTGTCTTGACCTCTGCCCTGCAATACGAATACTGTCAGAATTGCATATGTTACAAATGATCTCATTATAATACACATGTGATGATGATTCCCGGACTGCGAATTGCAAATATAATAATAATCAGTACTTGAAAACTGCTCTTTGTTTAAGTCTTGCAGAGACTAATTCTGAAAATTGTAAATTTGTACCAATATAGCAATGCATAATACATCTTGAAGACTTCGTATTTTAAATACAATATTTATCTTCTGCTCATACTTCTTTTATGTGGCAATCATATTTTTTGCCAGGAAGCCTCCATTACTTCTGTCCATATGCGCAGTGTAACACAGGGTTTGAAATCACCTGTTAGATTAGCTATCGATCATCAGGATATTGTTTATGTAACGGATGCATACCAAAAGTGCATTGTTAAATACAGCAATTCCGGTGAGTTTCTGGGAACAATAGAACCTGGAGGTCAACCAATATCAATCGCAATAAATGATGCAAATCAGATATTCATTGGTGATGGAGAAACAGGAGCTATCCTCAAACTTGATGAAAAAGGGACTGCAACTGAATTCTGTTCTGAAACTCTATTCCCGTCATCCATGGTATTTGGTCCTGATAACCTTCTTTATGTTGTTGACAGCAAACTAAAAACGGTTGTTGTATTGGATATGACCGGGAGTGTTGTCCGGACCATTGGTGAAGGTACTTTAGTTTTTCCCACCGGGATAGCTTTTAGCCATATGAATGACAGGATATGTGTATCTGAACACGGTGGAATAGGTACAGGTTTTAAACCGGTTGTTAAGATTTGGACGTTTGATTTACATGGAGGTTTGGTTGGTAGTGTGGGTTCACATGGAAGCGGAGATGGTCAGTTCTACAGGATTCAAGGGTTGGCTGCAGGAAGATGCGGGAAAATATATGCGACAGATCCTTTTCAGGGCACGATCAGTGTGTTCAGTGAAGCAGGTTTTATAACCAGATTTGGTGAATTTGGTGAGGAATCCGGTCAACTTAATGCCCCGGTGGATGTCGTTGCCGATTCCCATGGATATATATGGGTCTCTTCAATGAATAATGGTTCGCTTGAGGTTTACAAGATCATCGAATCTGCTCCTTCTTCTCATATATCCGAAGCATCAACCGGAAGTATTGAGAATGAGAATTTTGTAAAGATCTATCCCAATCCTGCAAGTGGTGCAGCTGTTATTGAATTCAATTCTCCGGTTCAGTCTGATTTGATCATCAGGATTACAAACTTAAAAGGTCAAACAGTTTACACCAAAGTATTCAATATGCAGGAGGCAATTGAACATATTGATTTGAGTACTCTTCCAAAAGGTATGTACACTGTAAGATTTATCTCAGATGAATTTATCAGGACAAAGAAGATAATCATTAATAAATAAAACAGTTAAGTTGGATAAACACCATTTTTCTTTTAAATGATCGATGTAATTTCCTATATGTGTTGAATATGCGGAGTAAGAGAACGAAGATATTAAAGCTGTTGGCTGTTTTTCCAGTCCTTCTTTTCATATTCCTTATCTTTATTAAGGCCGGTATCCCCGGCATCTTAAATTTTCCCGGTTTTAGCAATTTTGCGGGCAAAGGACTCGATCTTCCTCATGGTGGCTGCAGTTCATGTCATATTCTTCACGAAGCTCCCGGTGCTCAACTGGGAATGGCCGGTGGCAATGCTAATTTATGCATGAGTTGTCACAATCCGGTTGGTGCTGCGAACCTGATGCCTTTTACAAATGCGGATAAGGCTGAACCTGGAGTTGGGGGAACTTCCCATGCCTGGAACGAACCGGCAGTTAATGCCATCTTCGGGGCTGATTTACCCGCAAATATTGAAATGGCATCAAGGATTGTCAATGATACCATGATTTGTTCAACCTGCCATGATCAGCATTCCCAGGATTACTCTCCTTTTTTAAGGGCGACAAATGCAGGTGATGCTCTTTGTAAAGATTGTCATTCCATACGCAATGTGGGAATCTATACGGACAATCCGGTTGTTAACCTGGGAAGTCATCCCGTGGGCATTGTTTATGATGGATCGGATTCCCGGTTTGAAACTTCACCCACCAATCCGGATATTCTATTAATCGGTTCCAATATAGAGTGTTCCAGTTGCCACAAATTACACTACGCCGAAACTGCGGACGGATATCTTCTAAGGGCGGCAAATGACGATATTCTCTGTCAAAGTTGTCATACATTCGGCTCTCACGAGGGTATGGGTTGCGCTGTTTGCCATCAGCCACATAATACAAACCGGTCAAATATCTATTTGATAAGGGACAATATCCAAACGCCAGGCAGCGGATTGCGACCGGTCGAATTTACTGCTGAAACCGGAGGTAATTCCTTTGCCGATGGCGATGCGGTTTACAACGGTATTTGTGAAGTTTGCCATACAGGTACAGATTTTCACCGGAATAATGGCAGTGGTGACCACAATCACAATATGGGACAAAATTGTACTTCATGCCACCCACATGATGATGCTTTTGCTGTTAGTTGTACCGGTTGTCATGGTTACCCGCCTGATGGCGTTGCAGGGCTGAACCTCGATGGCAGCCATACCAAACACTATTCCCCGACAGCTTATGGCCCTCAGCTAAGTTCATGTGAGGAGTGTCACCTGTTTTCCGGAGTAACTCATCAAAATGGAGAGGTTGATTTTGCAGATAATCAACTCTTTGCAGGTACAACGGTTTGCGATAATTGTCATAGCAGCGGAGGGGCTTATGATGGTGTTAACGACCTGGATTACGGGGCAAAGAACAATTGGGTGAACGGAGTCTATGCCGATGGAAATCTGATGCCCGGAAAGGAGAATTGGTGCGCAGGTTGCCATGATTCTGACCCGGCCAGCAGCAACCAGGATGGATCTGGTATCGGTGCTCCCGACGTTGCGGGTGACGGAGGAACTTACGGTTATTACTATTCGGGACATGGTAAAAACCTTATTATTGGATGTACGGATTGCCATGATCCCGGTACGGGACATATTGACGGTGAAGCAAGAACTTATACATACGACCAGTCAGTTGCAAATGCAGACGGTGAGGAGTATCGCAGCGGTTATAGGCTGGCTTTGGTAAACGGACTTGAACCAATGCGCATTCCGGTTAACAATCAGGTAATCTCCCAATCTGATTCCGGGAATTTTCGCTTGTGTATAGACTGTCACAATTGGAATAATCTAACGGACAATAGTTCGCCATTTGCTACAAATTTCAATCATTCCGGGGCAAATGCGAGCTACTCATACGGATATGGTGAAAGTACAGAGACGAATAGTCATTTGGTAGATCATTTGGACATGCAAACCCATGCCGGTGTACAGCCTTTCTGGGATTCCGATTGGGACTCTAATACAACCGCCGATCAGGTTGGCGACAACCCGGAAAATAATGGCTATGATTCGTACATCACCTGTGTTACTTGTCACGATGTTCACGGGGGACAAGCTTTTGGCGGAAATACTGTTGGAAATATGATGCGTGACGGACGGTTGCAGGATCGGGAACCCGGGCTAAGATTTACATACCTGATAGAGGCAGCAGGAGGATTTCCTGCTGTCACCTCAGTTGGAGCTAACAAGGAAAATAGCGTTGGGGGAGTTATTCGCGCGGGTGTTGATTATCGGGCAGGATATGAAGGTACAGAAGCCGATGCTATTTGTGGAGGATGTCATGGCGAATGGTTTCCTTCAACCGATGATTATGATGCAACAGGGAATACAGGAAATTCCTGCTTTCCCTGTCATATGATGTCAGAGAACGACGATTACTTTATCGAGTATTATCGCACACCATCGATAACCGATTGCGCACTTTGTCATGATCAGCCACCTGATGGTATTACTTTCCCCAATATTGCCGGTTCACATGAGACTCATATGAGCGGTACAAATGGTCCTGGAATTTCAGACTGTTCGGTGTGCCATGCAAGCTCAGATGATCTTACTCACATCAATACTTTTGCCAGTTTTTCTTCAGGAACGGATATAAATGGCAACGGTAACATAGACCTTGCTGAAACAGATGTCTGTGATAATTGCCACAGTCCGGGAGGAAGCTATGATGGTGTTAATGACACTGATATCGGAGCTAAGTACAATTGGCAAAATGGTGTATATTCAGGTACTGTTTTAACAGCCGGAAAAGAGAAATGGTGTGCTGCCTGTCATGATGAAAGCCCGGCCAACAGTATGGCCGACGGTTCCGGTATTTATGCCCCCGGTGTTGCCGGTGATGAAAGCGCATCATCTGTATATGGTACAGGCTACGGTTTCTACAAAACCGGACATGGTTTGCCATCGGATGAGACTTATCCTGCAAGCGGCAGAGTTACTGCTGGTGCAGGTCTGTCTTGCGGTGCTTGCCATGATTATTTATTGGGCCATATTGATCATAATGAGCGAACATTTGATGACAGTGAAAGCAGTACAACCGACCCGGGTGTTTATCGTTCTGGTTATCGCCTCAAATTGGTTGGTGGTCTTGACCCTATGCAAATTCCGTTACCACAGAATACTGTTCCGTTAAACAACAGCGATCAGTTCAGGCTATGTTACAGCTGTCATGATTCCGGTCCATTTCTCAATTCAGGCGATATGAATACAAATTTGGTAACGGATGGAATAAATCGCCATGAACAACACCTTAGCTGGAATCAAATACGATATCCATCTGACTGGGATGGTGTTAATACGAGCAGAATAACATGTGTATCTTGTCATAATGTTCATGGTTCGCGATACTTAACAATGGTACGTGACGGCGAATTGTTAGATAGTGTCCCTGGATTACAGATCTGGTATAACAATGATGATATTGTTTCATATAATATGACTAATTCCACTCCTCCTGATCCTGAAGATTTGCCATTGTCTGCCAGCACGGGTACAGTGTGGATCGGAAACAGTTCGGGTAATTTATGTTCGCATTGCCATGGTAATGCGAACACCTTACCAGAATACAGAACGCCATTTCAGGATGTAAGTGTTGCTCCCTGGCTTGAATGGGTTGGCGATCTTGATTTCGAAAATGATGGTGTCTATCCTAACACTTCAACAGCTGGTTCACCTTTTCTTTTCAGAGTAAATTATTTTGACCTGAATAATGATCTTGCTTCGGACTACCAGCTTATTTCAGATACCAGTGGTGACGGAGTAATTGATACAGTAAATATGACCCCTCAGGCTGGTGATGTTAATTTCACCAATGGTATAGTTTATTCAGCATCTGTAGATATAGCCAGACCTGTTGGAGGTCCGGGTAGTGTAGATTATTGGTTTAATTATATCTCTAACGGTTTGATTGCAACTGGAGAACCCACTTTATCGCATCAGTTTTTTGTGGAAAATAGTCTTCCCGTGCTTAATTGGTCGGGTAATACGAATTTTGAAACAGATGGAATAGATCCAAACACCGGCCCTGTGGGAGATTTCAATTTTGAAATACTCTATACAGATGCCGATGGAGATGCTCCTTCAACCATTACATTGGTTTTGGACGATACAGAACCCGGATACGATATGGTTGCCGGCCCCGGTGACATTACTACCGGAAAGGTTTATTCAAGAACGCTGAATCTGACAGAGATCAAAGGGTATAATTATCGTTTTATTGCTATAGACGATGATACCTGGGGAGGCAATGCAGTTCAGGAGGCAGGACCGTTGGCAAACCGCACATTTACAGTATCGGGTTCTTCCAATAGCGTACCAAAGCTAACGTATGTAAGCGATGCCTGTTTTACCAACAGTCTTATGCCTGTACGTGGTCCGGTTGACGGTGATTATGATTTCAGGGTAGTTTATACCGATCTGGATAATGAAGCTCCCTCTTCCATTAAGGTGCTCATTGATAATACCGATGAATACACTCTTTCGGCGATAAGC
>Ga0255379_10251_pt1 | contig 10180 bp, 4 predicted proteins | sample ANMaggSeSYBR01I3_FD_182105 | JGI IMG/M metagenome (GOLD analysis project Ga0255379, IMG submission 182105) | Sediment cell enrichment communities from methane seep in Santa Monica Basin, California, United Staets - ANME aggregate JGI... | ecosystem: Environmental > Aquatic > Marine > Cold seeps >... | reverse complement strand
CGGACAAAAAGGATTATCCGTGGCCTTTGACCTGGCCACCCACCGTGGCTATGATTCTGACCACGAGCGTGTAGAGGGCGATGTAGGGAAAGCCGGAGTGGCCATTGATTCCATTCTCGATATGAAGGTGCTCTTCGACCAGATTCCTTTGAACGAGATGTCGGTCTCCATGACCATGAACGGAGCGGTGCTGCCGATCATGGCTTTCTATATTGTCGCCGGACTGGAACAGGGAGCGTCGCTTGATGAGTTAACCGGGACCATCCAGAACGATATCCTAAAGGAGTTTATGGTGCGGAACACCTATATCTACCCCCCTGAGATGTCCATAAAGATCATCGCGGACATTTTTGAATACACCTCCGGGAACATGCCCAAATTCAATAGCATCAGTATCTCCGGATACCATATGCAGGAGGCAGGGGCTACAGCCGATATTGAGCTGGCCTATACCCTGGCCGACGGACTGGAGTACCTGCGAACCGGAGTGAAGGCAGGTATTGATATTGATGCATTTGCACCCAGGCTCTCCTTTTTCTGGGCCATAGGGATGAACCATTTTATGGAGATAGCCAAGATGAGAGCAGCCCGGATGCTCTGGGCCAAACTGGTCAAACAGTTCAACCCCAAGAACCCAAAATCCATGGCCCTCCGAACCCACTCCCAGACTTCCGGGTGGAGCCTTACTGAACAGGACCCCTTTAACAATGTGGCCAGGACCTCAATTGAAGCCATGGCCTCAGTGCTTGGGCACACCCAGTCGCTCCATACCAATGCGCTGGATGAGGCCATTGCCCTTCCAACTGACTTTTCAGCTCGAATCGCAAGAAACACACAATTACATCTGCAGGAAGAGACAGAGATCTGCCGTTCGCTCGATCCATGGGCAGGATCTTATTATGTGGAAACGCTTACCCATGAAATTGCCCAAAGGGCCTGGCAACATATCGAAGAGATTGAAGAGCTGGGAGGAATGGCTGCAGCCATTGAAACAGGAATTCCCAAAATGCGTATTGAAGAAGCCGCAGCCAGAAAACAGGCACGAATCGACAGCGGAAAAGATATCATCGTTGGTGTGAATCAATACCGCCTTGAAAAAGAGGATCCCATGGATATCCTTGAAGTGGATAATACAGCAGTTCGACAGGCACAACTGGATCGCCTCAGTAAGTTAAAAAAAGAGCGTAACAATCAAAATGTTGAAGCTTCATTGAAGGCGATAACTGATTGTGCAAAAAGCGGTAAAGGTAATTTGCTTGAACTATCTGTTGAAGCAGCTATGAACCGGGCCACTCTGGGAGAGATCTCCACAGCTATAGAGAAGGTCTCTGGGAGATACAAAGCAGTGATCCGTTCCATTTCGGGTGTCTACTCTTCCGAATCGGGCAAGGACAAGACCTTCAGCGAGGCCTGTGCCATGGCACGGGAGTTTGCCTCTAAAGAGGGGCGGCAGCCCCGGATCATGATTGCCAAAATGGGTCAGGACGGACACGACCGTGGTGCTAAGGTAGTCAGTACAGGCTACGCCGATATTGGGTTTGATGTGGATATCGGTCCTCTGTTCCAGACCCCGGCCGAAGCTGCCAAACAGGCCGTAGAGAATGATGTGCATATTCTGGGTGTATCCTCCCTGGCAGCCGGACACAAGACATTGATTCCACAGGTAATTGCAGAACTGAAGAAACTTGGAAGGGAAGATATCATGGTAATTGCCGGAGGCGTGATCCCTGCACAAGATTATGAATTCCTCTACAAGTCGGGAGTGATAGCCATCTTCGGTCCAGGCACCAAAGTGTCTGAAGCGGGCAAGGAAATCCTTAAAGTATTACTGGAGACTTATTTATAAATAACGCTCTCTTTAAGGGTGTCATGGAATAGAATCAACCGGGATCCCGGCTCAGCCTGATCAAGAAATTTCTGCTTCTCCCTGAGGAGCAAATTTGATTCCAGATCATATCCGCACCATACCTCAGGATCAAGAAAAATTTCTATGGGAACCAGGTCAGACATAAAATAGGTTTGTTCCTCTTTCGTATGAATCACAGGCACCACCATACCCCTGGTATGTCCGTTGAAAATCTTAAACCCTGCCCAGCCAACGTCCCAATCCTCCAGCCAGTGTATCTGGTCCAGATACTTGAGCAACCCCGTACAAAATGAATCGGCCTCGAAAGGATCCGGCTCAACCGCATACTGATAATGCTCCTTCAAAACGTGATATCGTGCATTAGGGAACCGTTTCACGATATTCCCCGGAACTCTTTTAAAGCCTCCGCTGGCATGATCAAAATGGAGGTGGGTGAAAACCACATCCGTGATCTGCTCCGGTAAAAGACCCAAACCCAACAACCCCTCCTCCAATGTTACAGGAATCTCCAGTCCATATTCCCTGCGTAATTTCAGAGGCAGAAAGTCTGCAGCACCGGGATCAAATAGCACTTTTCGATCCTCTTCTTCTACCAGTAACGCATTCATCGCAAGCCTCATATACCCCTCATCAACCTTATATTTGGATGCAATCCGGCTTTCTGAAAGTGGCTTGATCATCTCTACAGCCTCCACCTTTAGAAAACCACACGGTATAATTTTGGTCCTCATTGCCATAAAATTAGGAAACTACCAGACCATCACAATCATATGCAAAATAATTTTTTGCATTTTTTTCTTGGTAAAAAAGAAATTTGGTTCTATTTTTGCACTCCGATAAAAATAATTATTGGGTTCATAAACAATACGGTCCGTTCGTCTAGGGGTTAGGACGCCAGGTTTTCATCCTGGTAACAGGGGTTCGATTCCCCTACGGACTGCATACAAGAGGGCGTATTCACTTATAATCAAGGTGTTTACGCCTTTTTTAATTTAATCTACGAAAACATAGCGAAAACAATTCTTCGTTTTACTTGTCTTATATTATACGAGCTCGACAGAGGCTCATATATAGCACTTCATTCTAGTTATACTCTGATATTAAGCGTGTTGAGATCGTTTGAATAAGGGCTTTATTTGAGGTCGTTTCTTAGATGTCTGCTCCCAATTTAACTTCAATACCAGTAGTGCTGAGTGATTGGGGATAAGACCTGTAGATAATTCCAAATCAATATACTACTGCTCTACTCAATCAGCAATAACCAGATTAAGAAGCATCAGCACTACAAAAAAAGATTTCTTCGTACAGCAAGAGAGGTAAATTATTAGAATCTGTTGAATTGCAGAATCCGAATTCGATGGATAATATTGTACCTTAGGCAAGGAGAAATAATATCTAGCCTCAGTTTGCAAAAAAATATCATCTTACGAATAAATTGATCTGTAATGACTTATTTGTTGTCTAAGGTTGAGATTATGCATAATAAATCGAATTTTTAGATAGTAAAAAAATAGACCTATGAAAAATCTTTCACTCTGTTTTCTATTAGGAATTGTAAGTGTTTTGGCAAAGGGACAGACAGAAGCTAAGGCACCCGAAGGTTGGATAGATGGAAATGGTGGATCCATATCGACACTGGCAGAATTACGCTGGTTAAGCGAAGCTACAGAGGCATGGGACGAAGATTGGTCACTGATTGCAGATATTGATGCTACTGAAACACGTAATTGGAATATTGTTGATAGCGACACCTTAGGATTTTCACCAATTGGAGATAGACCATATGACGGGCCAAGACAGCAAATATCTTTTAAAGGTTCATTTAATGGTAAAGGTCATGTTATTGAGCACCTATTTATAAACCGTTCAGATGAAAGTTATATCGGGTTATTTGGATATACCTATTATCATGTTACCATTGAGAACCTAGGAATAGAAAACTGCAATATTTCTGGTTATAATAATGTTGGGAGTTTGGTAGGGTACAATTTTTTTAGTAGTTCGGTAAGCCAATGTCATGCAACTGGTATAATATTGGGTAATAGATATGTAGGCGGTTTAGTAGGACAAAATATTGATTATTCAATAGTAAGCCATTGTTATAGCAATTGTTCTGTTTTTGGCGATTCGAATGTTGGTGGTCTGATTGGCTATAATTACAGGCATGCAGAAGTAAACTGGAATTCTGCAAACGGAAAGGTAGACAGTAAAAATGGATACAATGGGGGCTTGGTTGGAACTAATGAACATTATTCCGTTGTCAAAGGTAATTATTCATCAGATACAGTTCTGGGACATTTCAATGTTGGTGGCCTAATAGGCCATAATATAAGAAGTGAAGTAAGCGAGAACTACTCATCATCAATTGTTATGGGCTACAGCAGTGTTGGGGGGCTGGTTGGTGAGAATATAGGCCCTGCAAGCATCAATAATTGTTATTCTTGCGGGGAAGTAATAAGTAGTTACGGATCAGTGGGGGGTATTGTTGGCTCGAATAGAGATCTAGGTGATGTTTTTAACTGTTATTCAATAGCTAAGATGGAAGGGAATGCAATTGGTGGGATAGTTAAAAATAACCTAGGACAATCAACTGTAAGATATTGTTATTTTGATACTATCATAACTAATACACATCTTGGTATTGCTCATGATGAAAACAACCAAACCACTACAGGATTTTCAGCAGTAGATTTCAGCAATCAAAATAACTTTCAAACTTGGGATTTTTCAGATATTTGGGAAATAGCAATAATTCCTGAGCTCGACAGCAATAAACGCCCCTATTTACGTTGGCAGTTATATGATTTCCAAATATCAGTTGTCAGTAATATTCGTCATGCTGGGATCATTCAGGGAGAAAGCTATTACAATAATGGTGATGAAGTTTCGCTTAAAGTTATTCCAAAGGAGGGTTATGAATTTATCGCATGGACATTGGGTTCAGATACAGTCAGTTACTCAAATTCCTTTTCTTTTATTTTTTTAGCAGATTCTTCGCAAGAATATGTAGCTCATTTCAGAGAGGACTTCACTTTCGCAAACGGTGAAGGAACAATAGAACATCCTTATCAGATTGAAACCCTTCAGCATTTGGGATACCTAAGTAATGTTACATCGTTATGGAACAAACATTTTATCCTTATTGATGATATTGATGCCGCCGAAACTGTTTCATGGAATGACCTTAATGGTTCTCCTTTAGGATTTTCACCCATTGGTGACAGGGATTCTGACGGGTCAAGACAACAGATTGAGTTTTCGGGTTCATTTAATGGTAATGGTCATACAATTTCTGGAATTTTCATTTCACGTCCAGGGGAAAATAATGTGGGACTCTTTGGCTGTACTTATGGCGCAACAATAAAGCAGTTAGGGCTTACTAATTTAGACTTATCAGGAAAGGATAATACTGGTGGTCTTGTAGGTGTAAACAGAGGTGAGATTAATAAATGCTACTGCTCAGGAATTATTCGTGGCAATAGTGTTATTGGTGGTATTGTGGGTTATAATAGTGGTAGTAGAGTAGATAAAATAATAGATAGTTACACATTCGCTGCAGTAAGTGGGGGCCATTATGCTGGAGGAATGGTGGGTCGTAATTTTGTTTCTGCGATAAAAAACTGTTATGCTGTTGGTGGGGTAGCCGGAAACCCAGAAAGTACCGGAGGTCTGATTGGCTTTAATATTTCTGATTCTGTAAGCAATACTTATTTTGATATCACCTCCTCCGGGACAACTACGGGTATAGGGGGGTGGATAAGTGACACTACAGGTTGTGTAGGTTTGCTTACAGATGCATTTTCTAATCAAGAGAACTTTGATAACTGGGATTTTTTAAATATTTGGGAAATTGCAATCCTTGAGGATATGGATTCTGTGAAACATCCTTATCTCAAATGGCAATCCCATCGCTTTTCAGTAACATTTCAAAAAGAAGGTCGTGGTGAAATTTTAGGAAACACATCTCAAACAGTTGCATATGGTGCTGAGGCAACTACTGTAATTGCAAGACCTTTCAAAGGAGAACAATTTCTTAGTTGGAAAGATGGATCAGGCAACCTCATATCTACAGATAGCCTGCTTGTGATCAGAAATGTTATTAGCAATATTACGTTAACTGCCATATTCACAGAAAACTCAATTGGCATTTCCACAAAACGAAGTGGAGATTTCAGAATTTATCCTAATCCAGCAAAAAATGTGTTATTTATTGAATCTGAAATTCCTGCAACTCTTTGTATTTTTGATATTAATGGGAGATCAATTATTTCAACACAGGAGATTAGCAATCCTACAGAAGAGGTTCCAATCGGCCATCTTCCATCAGGAGTATATTTGATTAAAATTCAGACATCTAGAGTAAATCATCTAAGACGCTTTATAATAAACTAAAACTAAAGAATTGGTGAGGGGCTCCATTTATTTTCTTGCAAATGATAATTTCCGCATCTCGTTGAATGATTTTCATTAATTCACGCTCTCAATTTTCTGCTAATCCAAAAATGTTAAACACTTTACTCACTGACTACCAATTACTTACATAATACTCACATGCGTTTTAAGCCCCTTTTTAGCCCCATACGCGGCACTTCTCCTTTGGTTAGCATCTACCACTAGTGAGGTATAGATCGTCTACATATGAGGCCGTAAAGGGCTTTAAATCAAGTGTTTATACATTTGTTTAAATGTAACTAATTGTATATAAACTATTTACCTATATAGAAGTGAGAATTGATATGTGCTGGAAAGTTGGGAAAGGGGGGTAGGTGGGGAGTTTTGTTTGCCAATTCAATTGTCTTGACTGGAAATGGCCTGTTCGACCTCCTGTAGGTAACCCGCAAGGAGCCTATCATAACCTATCGTCATTTCGTCAGCTTTATTTAAAATTGTAAGTGCCTCTTCATGTTTGCCTAATTTATGAAATGCCAATCCTTTCCACTTGAGTAATTGCCAATCATCAGGAAATAGATTAAGCCCTTTCTCTGATAAGGCCAGTCCTTCTTCAACATTACTTTCTGATTCTATTAATAATCTGGCCAGGATAGTGATCCTGTTGAGATTTTCAGGATCAAGCTTATAAGCCTGCCTGTAATGTTTCTCAGCCATAAGAGTATCCTTTGCAAATAAATACATCAGACCAGTATAGCGTTCTCTATCTGATTCAGATGCATTATTCTTTTCGAAAACAGCTCTGAGATCAGACAGGTGCTCTTCAACAGCAATGCTATCTCCCAGCATAACGTTGCTACTACACTGATATAAAATCGACCAGCCATTCCCGGGATCAATCTGCAATCCCTTTTCTGCGATTCTATATGCCTCCTCCGGCCTGTCAACCACCAACAATGTCCAGGAATATTCATGATAAAACCTGGTGTATCTCCAGTCATCATCCCACTTCTGGTTTAGAGCTCCTACTTTTTCAAAAGCAAGGATACTTTTATTATAATCACCCAGAAAAGCTTTATAGGTAACAGCCAGGTCAAACCACAGAAACCTACTGTGGATGGCAGCTTTGAACATCAGGTCACAGAACCTGCGGATATCCTCTATGTCCTTTGAAATAAAGCATGCGTACCACATCTCGATCCATGGGCGGTAGGCAGGGGGAAGGTTATTCTTCAACTCGTGGGCCCGTCTGGTCCAGTTTATCATCTCCTCGTTGAACTGTCCATCAAAAACATAAGCAAACGCCAGGTAAAAGGCGGCAAAGGTGAAGGTTGAATCTATCTCGTAAGCCATCTCAAGGGATTCAATAGCCGTTTCATAATTATCGTCCACAATGGCGTTCAATCCATCGATATAATGCCTGTATGCATCGGCTGATTTGGGAAATGCATTGGACAGATCCGTTTCAACTTTATCTTCAAGGGCCTTGATTTCCAGGTAATTTCGGACAGTATCCGACAGCCGGTCAATCATAAGAAGGTAGTTGGTTCCCAGGTCCCCGTCCACCCGTGTAGTCCAGATCAGTTCGCCGTTTTCCGTACTGACCAGGTTCAGCACAATGCTCACATTGTTCACTGAACCGATGTAATTCCCAGTGATATGGATAGAGGCACTTATCTTGCTGGCGGTCCGCCTGGCTATCTCTGGCGATAATGATGCAGAGTAGACCTGTTTCGTCCCTGTGAGGACATCCTGGACCACATGTGAGCTGGATACAGCCAGTTCATCTGATTGGGCCAGGCCGTTGATTAGCAGCTCCGAGATCCCGTTCTGCCAATGGTAGAGGGAAGAATCCCCGGTCAGGTTATTAAAAGGAAGCACAGCCACCGTGATCATGCCCTGGTCATTTCTGAGTTCTTTGAATCGATCTGGTTTGAAGATCTTCGGATAAAGCAGGACACAGACCATTACCAGGATCACAACAAAACTGATATAGCTGGCAACCTTCCAGCTATGAGATGATTTGGGTGTCTCCTCCTCCTTGACCTTATGAGCCGGCTCTGTCTTTACGATCCCTCCTTCCGGGTGTATGTCGTAGATCCAGGAAACAATGACTGTAATGATAAAACCAACGCAGAGAAGCACAATAATAAAGTTCATTGTCCACTCCGGCAGTCGTAATGAGGGAGATACAATATCCACCAACTCAAGGATCACAAAGGCAGCTGCTGCATACACAGAGATCACACGGATCACCTTCCTGCGCTTCAGTTCTTGCCAGAATTGGGATAGTTTGTTTGGGTTTTCAGGCATTAAGGGATTGTTGGTTACACGCAAGTTAAGACCTTATTGCTTATGTGCCAAATCATTTCATTCGGCCAGATCACAGTCAATCAGTTTCAATAGTAGCATACTTCTCCTCATAAGTCAAAATCAGATGATCCAATAACTCAATATCTACAAGCTTCAACGCTTCTTTGACATTCTTGGTTATTTTAATATCTGCTCCGCTCGGCTCCAAATTCCCACTAGGGTGGTTATGAGCTAATATCACTGCTGCTGCATTTGCCTTGATTGCGTATTGTAATACTACTCTGGAATCTATGATAGATCCATTTAACCCACCCTTGCTTAAATGAACAACTCCCAGGACCCTTTTAGCTCTATTTAAAAGGATCATCTTCACCTCTTCTACATGTTCAATAGTTGTCCAATCCCAAACCATAAAAAACAAACAGGCTGCATCTTCAGCAGTCTTTATAGGGATACGATGTGAGACCTTAACCTTAGTAATATAAGTCAGCTTTACTTCTGCAGCTTTATACATTTTTGTGAAATCTACTTCTTTTCTCATATTGATATGTTTTAGTGATTGTTAATTGTTTTGTGGGTAGGCTTGAGGGGCGAGCCGCCCGCGAGCGCAGACAGGCTGAGGCAAATGGAGCAGGGTTACTTTGGCTTGATATAAGCAACCCTTCGCAGAACACATAGTGCCTGGGGTTGATTATGTCAAACAAAGGGGATTTTCAATCCCCCTGCGGTTGCCTATTCAGACTGGCTGGACGCAGGCGAGCACATACACGCCGTGAGGGTTGTGATTTAATTTGCACTCCTAAGAAATAATAATGATGTGCAACTTAAAGAGAGCAACCCGAACACCTTTTAACCTGTGGAATATATGTCTATTGTATTGTCATTAAGATTTATAAGAGATGATTAGAATCTTGGATTGTGATTCATAATCATGAGGTCGGGAGTTCAAGTCTCCCTCTCGCTACACTTATAATCAGGCAGTTACACGAGATACCGTGTAACTGCTTTTTCGTTAGATTACCAACATTTTAACCAACATTTCAGTCTCTTATGCTTCACCTGCACCATATCTCCTTCCACGCAGAGAAGTGCCTGAAATAGGGCTGTTGTAGAAAAGAAACCCCCAGCGTGAACCGGGGGCTTCCTGTGGTCATTTGACCTTATCACAGCTTGATTATCTTTCTTGTTGTTACAGAGTCCTTTGACTTGATGGTGATAAAATAGGTACCTCCTTGGAAGGATGAAAGGTCGATCTGGTGTGAGGTCCCTTTCACTTCCTGGTTGTAAATCAATTGACCATTTAGGGAGGTAATTTCAATAATGTGAGGTACTCGTTGAACAAATTCGACTCTTACTAGGTCAGTTGTTGGATTGGGAGATATAAGAATTGAGTTACTAAACCCGCCAATTGAAATACCTACATTACTAACATTATAGCAGCTTGAAGTATCTGTACATTGATCTTGTGTAAGCTTAACCGCATAGTTACCATTGCTTTCTGGCTCAAACGTTTGAAAGACCGCATTCGTAATTTCAGAAAAGTTATCATCGCAATTAAACCACTGATAACTCACTCCAACAGCATTTGCTACTAATGAACTCCCAATTCTT
>Ga0255379_10247_pt1 | contig 10263 bp, 9 predicted proteins | sample ANMaggSeSYBR01I3_FD_182105 | JGI IMG/M metagenome (GOLD analysis project Ga0255379, IMG submission 182105) | Sediment cell enrichment communities from methane seep in Santa Monica Basin, California, United Staets - ANME aggregate JGI... | ecosystem: Environmental > Aquatic > Marine > Cold seeps >... | reverse complement strand
GCCTGCAGTTGTTCAAAAGAAGGATCTCGACCCTGACCGTTTATCTGGTCAGATCCGGATTGAGGGGTTAAATTTCAGTTACGCGGAGGATGAATGGGTCTTTCGGGACTTTGACCTCACCATTGAGCCGGGCGAAAGCGTAGCTTTGGTAGGCCATACCGGAGCTGGTAAATCTTCCATAGCTAAGTTAATTGCCCGTTTTTATGAGTTCCAGTCCGGCAGTATTTTAATTGATGACTATGATATCCGGGATCTAAACCTGACCAGCTTCCGCAAGCAGCTGGGCATGATTTCACAGACACCATTTTTGTTCTCTGGCACAGTTGCAGAAAATATTCAATATGCCTGCAGCGGGTCGACCCTACAGGAGATGACAGACCTGGCGAGACAAATTGGCGAGGGTGAGTGGCTGGAAACCCTTCCTGAAGGTCTTCAAACGCAAGTGGGCGAAAGGGGAGGGCAATTGTCGATGGGGCAGCGCCAGCTGGTAGCTCTGCTGCGAGTGCTGATTCAGAACCCGGCTGTATTTATCCTGGATGAAGCAACTGCCAGTATTGATCCGTTTACTGAACGTCAAATTCAACAGGCGCTGGACTTGATTTTGCAAGACAGCACGAGCATCCTGATAGCTCACAGGCTCTCGACAGTCAAGTCAGCGGATAGAATAGTGGTGCTTCAGGAAGGCAGGATCATTGAAGAGGGAACCCATCAGAAGCTGTTAGATAATGATGGTTATTATTCAGTTTTGTATAATACTTATTTCAGGCATCAGAGCTTGGAATATATTGAAGATAGTGGAAAACTGGTTGAGTGATTTGGTTAAAAAGAAAAAGCTCCCGGAATTTTCAGAACTCCGGGAGCTTTTATTATCTAAATTTGAAACTTTCCATCCTTGTAAAATAGCTCTCCATCAACGTGGATTTCGCTGTCTTCCCGGATATCACAAATCATATCCCAGTGAATGCTAGATACATTCTTGCTTCCAGTTTCCGGGTATCCTGCGCCAAGTGCCATATGGAATGAGCCCCCAATTTTCTCGTCATAGAGGATGCTTTTGGTAAATTTCTGGATTCCATAATTCGTTCCGACAGCAAATTCACCCAGGTAGCGGGCGCCGTCATCGCTGTCCAGCATGGCAAGTAGGAATTCCTCATTTTTCTTTGCGCTGGCATTGACCACTTTTCCATCTTTGAACTCTAAACGGATGCCTGAAACTTCCTTTCCTTTTTCGATTGCCGGATAAGTATATTCCACCCAGCCATTAGCGGAATCTTCCACCGGCCCGGTGAACACCTCTCCGCTGGGCATGTTATTTGTTCCATCGGAGTTAATGAATGTCCGGCCTTCAACCGAGAGAGTAAGGTCAACATTGGGGCTTTTCAGGGTGACTTCTTTTTTGCCATTCAGCCAATCAACAACTACCTGCTGTTCATCGTGGATTCTTTCCCATTCTGAAACCGGGTCATCCTTATCGGTATAGGTGGCGGAGTGGACAAAATCCTGGTATTCACTTAAGCTCATATCAGCATCCTGGGCATAAGCAGGGCAAGGATATTGGGTAAGGGTCCACTTGAGAGCACCCGAAGCAGCTCGTTTCATATAGATTTGCATTAGCTCCTGTCGGGCTTGGGCCTGGACTTGTTGTTTTTTGGGATCAATATTGGCCAGGTATTTGGTATTCTCAAAAGCTCGCAAGGCAATTAAAACGTCCACCTCTTCATAGAGGGATTTCACAACAGGAGAAATCCAGCTGAGCTGCTCATTGTTGGAATACCGAAAACCGGTTTCGACCAGATCATCTGAAGACAGAATGATTTGGGGAAGCCCGCCGGCTTCCAGCACTGCGCGCAGCACCTCGTTAGCCAAGGGTTCAGCGATGACATGGCTGTTGATTAGAACCCATTGTCCCGGTTGGACTTTTACTGAATAGTTGACGAGCAAATCGGCAAGTTTTTTTATGCGGGGGTCAGACATTCTGGATTCCTTTTCTAGGGTAAATTTTATTTTTAATTAATGCTTTTTTATCTTATCATATTGGCTGGTAACTTCAAGCCATTCTGAAAGGCTTAATGTTTCAGCCCGTCTCTGGGGATTGATATCTGCGGCGGATAACAAATCTTCTGTCTTTTCGGGAGCCCATTTTAACCCGGTGGAAAGTGAGTTTCGGAGGGTTTTCCTTTTGTGAAGGAACCCAGCCTTAACCAATTTGAAGAAGAGTTCTCTTTTTTCTGTGGGGAGGATGGGCTCAGGGTAGAGGTCAATCCGGATAATTGCAGAGTCTACTTTAGGGGCTGGATAGAATGCTTCGGCCGGTATCCGTCTCACCAGAATTGGTTCCCCGTACATCAAAACACTTAAAGCAAGCACACTCATTTGGCCGGATACAGCACATACCCGTTGAGCGACTTCGTATTGAATAGTAAGGATAATTCGTTTTGGTTTTACCCCTGATTCCAGTAAATTCCGGATAATTGAAGATGTGATATAGTAGGGAATGTTGGCTACGACAAGATAATTATCCTCCGATACCAGATCTCCTGGTTTGAGCTGGAGGATGTCCCCCTGGACAATCCTGATATTATTAAAAGATCGAAGATTCTGTTCCAGAATTGAGATCAAGCGTTTATCCAGTTCTACTGCGACAACTTGTTTGGCAGTACCTGCCAGGTGCCTGGTGAGGTGTCCAAGACCTGCGCCGATCTCAAGGACAGTGTCCTGGCTCTTTAACTCAGCAGCATCCACAATATTGTCCAGGATGCCGGGATCGGTTAAGAAATTTTGCCCCAGGTTTTTATCAGGACGCAGGTTATGTTTTTTCAGCAAGGCTGAAAGAGATTGGTTTTCAATTGAGGTCATGATCTAGAGGGCATTATAACATTTGGTTAGCCAAGGAAACCGGTTCCAGTGAAGAATAAATATGACAGCAAAATATCCCCAACCCATCTATAGCACCAAGCCCGGTTCCTGGGCTCAGTCAACGGTCATTGTCCGCTGGCCGGAAATTGTAAATCGGGTGATCAATGAAAACGAATTTCCTCCGCAGGTTCTCGAGCAGTTGATTCAGCTCAGGGATGAAATACCTGAGGGTCCTATTCGCCAGCTTAAGGACCCGGGAGCTCCCGACATCAAATACTGGAAATCCTACATAACTCCCCGGGCAGGTAAAAACTGGCTGGAAGTCCCCTGGTTTTTTGCAGAACATTATTTTTATCGGCGGATCATGGAAGCTGTGGATTATTTTAACTTCGGGCTGGATCCATTTAGCTACCAGAAAGAGCAAGGGTTGATTAAAACCGGGAAGGAAATACAGGCGTATGCTTCCGTCTTAATGAATTGGATGGAAGACAAGGATCAAGTCCGGAGTCACATTCGCCAGGCGATTTACTTCTCCCTGTGGAGCAACCAGGCGGATTTAAGCCTCTGGCCGGCGGGAAGTTCCGGGGTTCTTAAACATCTCTCTCAACAATCGTTTAAGGACAACCTTCTGGCAGATGACACCAACCGGATCATGAAATTGTTGTTTAAGAACAACCCGCCCGTCAGAAGAGTGGATATTATGCTTGATAATGCTGGTTTTGAACTGGTATGTGATCTGGGGCTGGCTGACACATTAATAAACAACGATTTGGCGGAAGAGGTCCTTTTGCACGTTAAAGCGCATCCGACTTATGTGTCGGATGTAATCAATGATGATATTGCCCAGACCGTAGAATTTTTGAAGGGTTCTGAAGAGCAGGATATCAAAAGTTTGGGTAATCGGCTGGAAAAGCACATCCAGGAGAAGAAAATCAAGACCAAAGCTCATTTTTTCTGGAATTCCCCACTCCCAATGTGGGAGATTCCTCTGGATCTTGGGGAAGATTTATCAGGAGCAGATTTCTTAATTAGCAAAGGGGATGCCAATTACCGCCGGCTGCTGGGAGACAGGCAGTGGGATTTTACTTTTCCATTTCATCAAGCAGTGGATTACCTGCCGGTACCGTTGGCAGCTTTGCGGACCTCAAAAGCAGAACTGGCAGTGGGTTTGGACCTGGATCAAATCATGGAGGTCCATAACCAGGATCCAAAGTGGATGGTAGATGGGAAATGGGGAGTGGTGCATTTTGCCCCGGGTAAAAAAACCGGAGGTTAATAGAGGATGTACATGATATTTTCAGGAGGGGGAATTGGGGTAAGAAAATATACGGTTACACTCCTGCTCCAGGGTACATAGTTTTCTTTTTTATACCCCAGGTCAACCCAGTTGGTGCTCCAGGGCACACCCCCGCCCACATCTTCTATGGTTCCAAAACCATATCCTGGAATATAAACTCTAGCCCCTTTCATCATCCGGTACCAATCCAGAGTTACTGCAATAGTCCCTTTTTTCAGCACCGTGCCGCTGGCTGTGATCTTGTTACACCCGGGACAGGTAGAATCGTACGAAGTGGCCCAGGCTGTAATTTTCCGCCAGTAGGTGATCTGTCCATCCCGGGTGGTTACGGTCAGAATGTTGATATTTGTACCGTAACCGATAACCCTCGGCTTAGGTTCCTTAACTGTCCATTCTTTTTCGACTTCCCTGGATACTTCGGAACCATTTTCGTATATTATCCGCAGTCGTTGGGCTTCGATACCGAATTCTCCGCCAGACACGATTTGCAGTTGATCCAGATCCTGGTCGGATACCGGTAAATATTCAGTTGGAAATTGGATTTGTTCCTGGTTAAGAAGGATTTCTTCTTTGACCCGCACTACTTCAACCTGGCGGTTATCCGGCAGGGAAGCTCCCTCGGGGGGATTACTGTAATCCAAGCCCTGTAGGGAAAGTCCCGATTGGGCAAGAGCCGCTCCAACAGAATCTGCGGTTGTCCTGATAGTTACTGACTGTTCCGGTAATTGAACCAGAAGAGGTTTGGATCTGATCAATTCCACAGTAAGAGGAGTTCCGTCAAGGGTTGTGTTGAGAGGTACTGATAAATGATCAGCTTCGAAAAGTTCAATATTTTCTTTCAAAAGCGCATCCGCCAGAATATCGGTATCTGTTGTGAAGTTAAAGGTCCCATCCTCAGTTTGGAGTTCGATAGCAGTGCCGCGAAGAATCTGAATTGAATGGGATTCAGCGGGGGACAGGAGAGAATTTTCGTCCATAGACAACCCGTCAACCAGGAGACGGTCCTGGGGGAAAAGCAGCAAATCGGCTTCTAATAATATATTTTCTGGCCTGCGCTCAGCGGTGTTGAGCGAAATTGTTTGACCATCCGCGTAAATTTGAATCCCTTTGGAGATGGAGAGGAATATTGTTTCTTCACCCCAGAGCATAGTTCCAGGTGATGGACTCACGCGGTCAGATTCCTGGAGCAAGATTCCCTGTTCCTCCAGAAACCCATCTACTGTTAAGGCAAAAGTAGTGTGCTCCTGCAGTTCACCATTGATTACCAGAAAGATATTTTTCCAAGCGGAAAAGGTAATCAGGATAACCCCGATTACTGCGATAACCACGGCGGATGCTCTTTGAAATTTAAGGTTTTTTACCAATTCAGGGATATTCATCGATAGAGGTTTCTTCCTGGCAATTTTCCGGTTTAGGGGGAGGGAAAAGCTTCGGGTAAGCACACCGGCGGCACCCAGAGGATCCTCTTTAGTGCTGCTTCCTTTCGGACCTGACACAGTTCAAAGGGCTCTGCCGCGCCGGACCCACCCGAAGCTCGTGGGCATGATACCGCAGGCGGGTAAGGGTGTCAATAAATCGATTTGGCAGCTGTTTTGGAGAAATTGTTTTACTCATCTTGTTTCAAGATAAGGGTAGATAGTGAAGATTCGGGATTAATCTAATGAGTTAGGTTTTATTATCAATCGATGGATAATAACTCCACCCAGGGTAATCACCACGATCATCCCTGCCCCATACATTAAACCCAGGGTATCTCCTGATTCCGGTTCTGTGTGACCTCTCCCGGCCTTGGGCGTAACAGTAGAGGTAAGGTCTGGATTTGTCACCAGAGCGCTGGCTTTCGCGGGGATACTCAGGCCTGAAAAGATTATAAAACTGATCAAGAGCCCGACTAATACTGCCTGGTAGGTTTTCATTGGCAAGGATTTCATTCAGATTGTGTTTGATTTATAGCAGATGTATTATACCTCAAACTCGTTATTGAAGATGGGAAGCCGGATTTGTAAGGCAGTTCTAAAACATTCATAATCAACTGATTTTATCAAAACATTTGGAGGAGATTTCCTCTCCTTTATTTTCCGCCTGGATTGATGTGCATATGCCCCGTTATGATTAATCCAATACCTCTTTGAGCCAGTGTATGGTAGAGAGTGGTTAAAGTTGGCGGGGGGAAGCCCAGATCATTTGCCATTCTTTCAGCAATTGATGAATGAACTAGCCTGTTGGGAAGTTCCAATAAGCTGATTTCCCCAGATGTAATAAGCATAATTTCCTCCAGGTGCAGGAATTGAAAGAAGTTGAAAAATAATGAGCTGTTGAGATAAGAATAATCGCTCAGGGTTTACTGGGCGATTTAAAAGGCGGAGGGGGTGGGATTCGAACCCACGATTCCGTGAAGAATACGCGCTTTCCAAGCGCGCGCACTAGGCCAACTATGCGACCCCTCCAATATTAATTTAGCGGAGGAAATTATACCAAACCGTGGGTTACCTGACAACCGGAACAAGATCGTCAACCCTGGGGGACTGGAGGTATCCTTTAGCCAGGGCAGGTGTGTTATCCTTAAGTAGAATGGCACATATTGACGGATTTGCAAATATGGAATCAGATTTAAGAGAGATTATCTATTTATCGCTGGGCTCAAATCTGGGGGACCGGGAAGCCAATCTTGAGTCTGTTTTTGAAGAACTTCCACCGGCAATAGAGGTGATTGTGCGTTCTTCAATTTATCAAACTGAGCCCTGGGGATTCAGAGACCAGCCAGATTTTTTAAACATGGTCCTGCAAGGGAAAACGGAACTCACTCCCCGGGAGTTGCTGGCCTACCTGAAGAAGATTGAAAAGAAGATCGGCCGGAAACCAAGTTTCATTTATGGTCCCCGATTGGTGGATGTTGACATTCTCTTTTATGGGGAAAAAATTGTAGACGAGATTCAGCTTACCATCCCCCATGAAAAGATACCGGAACGGGCATTTATTCTCGTTCCCCTTATGGAAATTGCTCCAAACCTGAAATACCCGGACTGCGATCAAACAATCAGCGATTTGGTAAATTCTATCGACACCTCAGGCGTATTTCTTTACGAAGGGTCCCAGGAATAATTTTGTGAACAGTATTCCCCTCCTGTCCGCTGGTTTATTATTGCTTAATCCAATCCTGTTCCTGGGTTTCCGGCAGCGGAATATTAATCTTCAAAAACTGCGGTTCTGGTTTATGGGCACCACCGGGTTAGCCTGGGTTCTGCTCCTTTTTTACAGTTTTATAAATCCTGAGGAGAGGTTGAATTTTGGTTGGAATTCTGGATCTCAGCTTCTCTCCGAACCGGGGTTATTCCTGGACTGGATATCAATCCCGTTGGCTCTGGCTCTGACTGCGATTGCTTTTTATGCTGCTCTGAGTCAGCGATTCTCCCCCCAACAAAGTATCTGGATTTATGGTTTGAGTGGAGTTTGTTTTCTGGCAGTACTTTCTGATAATGTTTATACCTTTTTAGTTTTCTGGACGCTTATTGAGGTTATCTGGGTTACTTATTCGGTCCTTTATCAGGGGGAGAAGGTAAGTGATAGCAGATTAATCCTTCCCATTGTCGTCAGGTTGGCAGGGCCTCTTTTATTAATCTATGCAGCTTGGACCGGTCTGGAAGAGAGTGTAAATTCATCTTTTTCCGAGCTTAGCTCTACGGCTGGACCGCTTTTAGCGGCTGCCGGTATTTTTGGATTTGGCTCCCGATTTCCCGGGCGGGAAAGATTTGTTAATGAGGAGCTGAAGGGTGATCTTGGACAATTGCTGCGGGTGCTGCCCTCTGCTATCAACATCATGCTGATTACCAGGGGCGCGGTAATTATGGACCCAGGTATTATCCAACCAGGACTTAATATCATTTTAGCTGGCTTGAGCCTTATTTTGGGGTTGATCGGAATCAGTGCTTATAAATTGTCATGGTCCCGGAAGATATGGTCTATTGGTATGCTTGGTTTGATCCTGGGAAGCGCGTTAGCTGCTTCTCCATCCGCGAGTTTATCCTGGGGATTGGTTTTAATCCTACCTGGCTCACTTGTTTTCCTTACTTACGAGAATAAAACCCAGTTGATTTCCGCGCTGGTGATGGTGTCAATTGGAATGATTCCAATACCATTTTTACCAACCTGGAATGGAACAGAACTATTTAGCAGTGGAGTTTATGGAGTCCTGTTTGCCATCGCTGCCGGGATCTTGATTGGGGGAATCTTATTAAAAATCATCCAAAAAATTAGGGAAGATAACAATACCTCAAACTCGGTTACCCTTTTGTATGTCATGAGTCCGGCAATAATAATTTTAACCCAGTATGTAATTGCTCTTGAACACAAGCTGCTGGATTTCAGCGGTGGTATTTTATCCAAACCTTTCTCCCTCTGGACTCCCCTATTACTCATTATTCTGTTTCTTATTTTTGGAGAAAAGATACCTTGGCTAGATGCCTGGGGGGGGGATAAAAAGTATAAATACGCTTTGAATGTCATTGCCGGTATTGGTTCCGGAGCCGCCAGATTAGTAAGTAGGACTGTTTTCCTTTTAGTCAGCCTGTTTGAGGGAGAAGGCGGGTTAATCTGGGCATTAATACTTGGTTTTCTTTTATTGACCCTGATCACCTTAAGTGGGGGGTTGTAACCAGTGGCGAGTTTATTTCAAACTTTGTCGGTTGCGTTGCTTTTTTTGTGTGCTGTGGGTATCCTGCTGGTCAAAAACTGGCGCTGGATGACTGGTTTATTAGCCTTGCAGTACATCGGTGTTTTGAGCCTTGTCAGTATCAGTTGGCCAGTGGAGATCGCAGTTGTCAAACTCGTTGCAGGATGGATGGCTGCAGCGGTTCTGTTTCTTACTTATGTCAATATCCCTGATTCCGCAGCTGAAACGCAAATTGAATTAAGTTTCCCTGAAATCTTTTTCAGAGGGTTTACCGCAGTGTTAATTGGAATCGCAATGTATTCCCTGGTACCCGTTGCGCTGCGCTGGTTTTTAGGGGCTACCCACCAGCAAACACTGGGGGGGTTATTATTACTGGGCCTTGGATTGCTCCAGCTTGGATTGTCCCGGGAGGCGATCCGGATAGTTATTGGAGTGCTAACAGTCATTTCAGGATTTGAGATTTTGTACGCAACTCTAGAGGCGTCGGTATTAATGACTGGTTTGCTGGCAATTCTTAACATCGGCATCGCCTTTGTTGGCGCGTATCTCCTGTTAGCAAGTTATCTGGAGGAAACGAGTTGAGCACACCGCTGTTGTGGATTCTAATACCACTGTTGATTTCAGGGATTTTTCTATTTTTCATGAATCAAAAGCGGATTTTAAAATGGACGGGAACTATAGTCAGCCTTGGCCTGGCTGCCCTGGCGGTTGTTTTACCCATCAATCAAGTGTTTAACTACCTTTTCTGGGAACTCAGGGTGTCCGATGAATTGGTGGTTTTTGGCAGACGGTTTATTTTATCTGAAGCAGACCGGCCAATTGTAGTCCTGTTTTTCCTCTTATGCACCTTCTGGTTTTTCATTCTTGACCCTAAAACTGTCCCGATTCAGGTCATCCCTCTGGGGTTGGCTGGGACTGCGCTAATTCTCACGGCCTATGCGGTAGAACCAATTTTTTACGGTGCGTTGTTTTTTGCCTTTTTAGCACTTATTAATGTTGTTTTATTATCACCACCAGGGCAAGAACCTACCCAGGGAGTGCTGCGTTTTCTTGTTTTTCAGATCTTGGGCATGTTGTTTATTCTTTTTGCCGCTTGGTTGGCGAGCTGGATTGATTTAAATTCCGGCGATCAGCTAATGTTGGCCATGTCTTTGGTGATCCTGGCTCTGGGTTTTTCATTCCTGCTGGCGATCTTTCCCTTCATCAGCTGGATTCCTATGGTTGCGGAAAAGAACCATCCCTTCCTGACAGGGTATGTGTTGAATACCTATCTTCTCGGCGTGTTTCTATTTGGTTTGCGTTTTATCTCTGAGGCGGGTTGGTTTGGTAATAATATCAATATACAACAACCCTTGCAAATCGCGGGGGCAATGATGATTGGTTTTGGAGGTTCTCTTGCCATTGTTTCGAAACACCTGGGACGCATGATGGCAGCCGTTAT
>Ga0255379_10246_pt1 | contig 10265 bp, 11 predicted proteins | sample ANMaggSeSYBR01I3_FD_182105 | JGI IMG/M metagenome (GOLD analysis project Ga0255379, IMG submission 182105) | Sediment cell enrichment communities from methane seep in Santa Monica Basin, California, United Staets - ANME aggregate JGI... | ecosystem: Environmental > Aquatic > Marine > Cold seeps >... | reverse complement strand
GGGAAGCATCCTTAAGGTATGGGAATGGGTATCCTTTATCAGAAGACCTTACCTTCATTTTGTCAAAAGTATCTTCAGGAGAAACATCTGCATCATTGGGATTAATGGCAACAACAGGAAACCCCTGGTCGGCGAATCTCTTATGAAGCTGAATAATCCTCTGCTCGTATGCCTTTGCAAAAGGACAAGGATTGCATGTAAATACTAAAATCACACCTTTTTGATCACTGTAATCGGATAAAGAGACAGTGGCGTCATCTACGTTTTTCAGAGAAAAGGGTACTGCATTATCCCCTGGCTTAAGTCCTGCATATACCAGCAATAATGTAATAAATGCCAATGCTGATGTTAAGATCGCTTTTTTCATATCAATTCATTATTTGATTAACATTTTCGAATAACTCACCCCTGGTTAATTCCTTTTCCAGGAACATCCTGCTGCTCTTATTAAAAATCAGGGTTGCAGGAATGGATCCTGACCAGGATGGATCAACAAGGTCAATCCATTCATTGTAATTGAGATCGGTCATAAGCAACACGGATGCTGTAATACCTTTTTCCTCAAGGAAAGGAATAACCCGACTTTCAATCTGGTTGGGAAAATCCAGGCTGACAAGTATCACCTTCACTTTTGAATATACATTTTTCCTGTGAAGTTCTTCAAAATATCCGATCTCTTTTACACAGGGAGAACACCAGGTGGCCCAAAAATTAATCACATACGTGGTATCATTGCTTTTCATGGTCAGAGATGTAATGCCGTCCCTGTCAATTTCAGCAATCTGCTGCCCGGACAGAATGGTTGATGACAGGCACAATAACATCGTTATCATTCGAAAAAACTTCATACATTATTAAACAGTTATGGTGGGTTATTTGTTTTCATGTAAGCAATATTGAATATATAATTCTGGATATTATGGGATTTACATTAGAGTTAGGCTTTGCAGCCCCCGATTTTAACCTCCCGGCTACGGATGGGAACACCTATTCACTATCAGATTTCAAGGAGGATTTTCTTGTACTTTTTTTTACCTGCAACCATTGTCCCTATGTCATAGGTTCAGATGAAGTTACTAGATCATCTGCTGAAAAGTATGCCGACCGGGGTGTGAAATTTATTGGTATCAATTCAAACAGTGCAAATACATACCAGGTGGATGATTTTCCGCATATGGTTAAGCGAATGGAGGAGTATCACTTTCCCTGGATTTACCTCCGGGATGAAAGTCAGGAAGTAGCGCTGGCATACGGTGCACTTCGGACACCCCATTTTTATCTCTTTGACAGAGATAGAAAGCTTGTGTATACAGGCAGGGCAGTTGATCGGCCGAATGATGCGAGTCGTATTACGGTCAACGACCTGGACAGAGCCCTGGAAGAACTGACTTCCGGAAGGCAAGTTTCATTACCTGTGACAAATCCTATTGGATGCAATGTGAAGTGGGATGGAAAAGACCAACACTGGATGCCGGCAGATGCATGTGACCTTATCTGATCAGGCTGTGTAGACTTTTCGAATCTGCTTTTTACCCAGGTGAATCCTGCTTTTAACAGTTCCAATGGGAATGCTCATATGCAGGGAGATCTCTTTGTATGAGTATCCACGAAGAAACATCTGTATAGGTTTCTCATAAACACCTGGCAGTAATTTGATAATCTCATGGAGCTCCTTTTTCATGAGCAATTCATCTGGTTGTTCTTCCCAGGAATCCTGTGATTGGGCTGAATACTGGTTAAGAACATCCGTATCATGGACCATTTGTCTGTAATGGCTACTCCTCAGGTAATTGATGTATGTGTTTTTAAGAATGGTATAGAGCCAGGCTCTTATATGTTCGTCGTTATGCAGCCTGGTCTGGTTTTTCAGAGCTTTATAGCTTGTTTCCTGGACCAGATCCAGGGCATCTTCCCGGTCTTCAGTTAACTGCAATGCATAGAAGAAAAGCTGATCCTGAATTTTAACCAGGTTACCTTCAAAATGGTTCGGCATTTTGCTTGTCGTGCGAGTCTCCATTGATCGAGCTGCTTATTGTGAAGTAATTTAGTAAATAATACAACACTGTTCAAGTGGGTCAGGGAATAAGATTTCAACCGGAAAGAATCCGGGTGTTCGTTTCATTTGCCTTTCTGGTAGACTTCAATATTACGGGCAATTTTTTCAACCAAAAGCTCCCTCGATTCCTTCGATGCCCAGGCCATGTGCGGGGTGATCAGGATTTTTTCCTTGTCATACAATTTCAGCATCGGATTGTCTGAGTTGATGGGTTCATTTTCCATAACATCGATGCCTGCTGCACCTATCAGGTTGTCATTCAGTGCTCTGGCAAGGTCTTTCTCGTTGATGATACCACCTCTTCCCAGGTTCAGCAAAATGGCGCAGGGCCGCATCAGTTTTATCTTACTATAGGTGATCAGGTCTTTCGTCTGGTTGTTCAGTGGAGCATGAATAGAGACCACATCTGAGCTTTTGAGCAGGTCATCCAGTTCAAATCGTTTGTAACTGATGTGGTTGTTCCGGCCGGTGGTAGAGTAGAACACTACCTCCATACCAAATGATTCGGCAATCCGGGCCACCTGCCTGCCTATGGTCCCAAGCCCAATTATTCCAAGCCGCTTACCTTTTAGTTCCCAGAATTGTTCACGGTGGTGTGTAAATGAATCGCTCCTTGAATAGGCACCACTCTTCACATATTTGTCATAATAGTACGGTTTGTTGACAAGGTAAAGCAACATTGTGAAAGTAAGCTGTGCAACAGAATCTGTGGAATAACCGGTCACATTCTTTATCCGGATCCCATTGTTTTCGGCATAGTGCAAATCCACATTGTTTACTCCCGTAGCAGCTACGCATATAAGCTTCAGGTTCGGGAGCTGTTTCATCACCTGTGCACTCATCATCACCTTATTTACAATAACGATCTCTTTTCCCTGGCTGCGTTCAACCACCTGTTCAGGTTCAGTGGAGTCATATATATCAAATTTCCCAAGCTTGGAGAGCAGTTTCATGTTATCCACCTTACCTATGGTTTCAGCATCAAGAAATACAATTTTATCCATTGTGTTATACCATTAATTGTTGCAAGAGATCTGTATCACTCCTGTAAACACCTGTATGTGGAATTGGTTCATCACGGAAACCCTGTAACGATCCGATCGTTAAGGATGGTTAAGGATTGTTAAAAGAAAACAGATTCCAGGAATAATTGGATACATTTAGGTTCATGTGCATTCGGAGCATATTTCTGGTGGGCGTTTTGTTAATGGCATTTCAGCATCGACTATCTGCCCAGGAGCCCGATTCGGTGTTCTTACTGTCCGGTATTATTTACGATGATTTGTTTCATCCTGTTCCTGCTACCCATGTCATCAATATGAATACCCATGCAGGTAATGTAACTGATAGCCTGGGTATCTTCCGGCTTCCCGTTCATCCTTTCGATACCATGCTTGTTCGCAACATCGCTTTTCAGGATACCCTGGTACCGGTTATGCAGATCATTGAGGTAAAATATATAAGGATCAGAAAAAAAATCTATCCGCTGCAGGAGGTCAGGATTTTTAAGTGGGGGTCGACCTACAACGACTTTACGGAAGCGATCATAGAGATGCCAAACCAGCTGACTCTGGGCGAATTATTGGGTCTGCCAAACCAGGATCCAAATTATATTCCGTTTGACATGAATGAAGGGGCCTTAAAAAGTGCGGCATTCCTGATTACCTCCCCGGTATCTTACTTTTATTATAATTTCAGCAAGAGAGAGAAATCTGCCAGGAAGGTATACTGGATAAACAAAAATCGTGAGAAATATGAACGCTTCGATGCTATTATGAGCCTCGAAAACATCGCTGCTACTACGAAATTATCCGGTACAGAATTACTGGATTTCCTGGCCTTTCTCTACCAAAGGATGGTGTGCGATTTTAAATGTTCCGAGCTGCAGATCTATTCAGAAGTACATGACCTCTGGGATGTTTATCAGGGGCTGCAGCAGGAATAATCTCACTGCAGTTTAAATAACCTTTTGTTTATCCCTGCCCCAGAAAACCGTCCTCTTCTCCCTGTATGCCATGATGGCCATTGCGGCAGTGATCCCCTCTTCAAAGGCCTGGTCAATATTGCAGTTGGGCTGCTTCCCTAAAACTAATTCAATTATGGGTTCGGCTTCCTTGAGTTGAGATACTTTCCAACGATTATTGCAATAACTATAACCAGATAAAGTTGTCCAAGGATAGCAAAGAAGGTTGATAATGACCGGGCCAGGGGAGTTTCCGGCAGAATGTCGCCGTAACCCAGGGTAGAGATGGTCACATATGAAAAATAAAGATATGAAGAGAAGCTTCCTTCACCGGCTACAATATTCGTTAAACTATGGGGGACAACAAGATCAAGAATGATAAACAGGAGCGTTGCTGTTAATCCGATCAGAATATAGCTGTTGATGGCACATAATATGGTTGAACGCTCAACCTTGGTGGCATTACCAATATGAAAAATCAGGGCCAGGGTGACCAGGACAATGAAAAGTGTAAACAATGAAAAAGCAACAATGCTTATTTTTGTCGAATCAGGAAAAAACAGACTGAGTATCATAGAGGAAATGACAACCATTCCCATAGAAAAGAGTATCCTGAATATCTTCTTGTTGAACTCGGCCGCGTATAATCCGGATATAATTACGATGCTCAGGGCGGACCTGGTAAGAAAATATTCTTTCCATTGGAATACAGGGAAAATAAAAACCAGGGTGATCAAGGTGATCAACAGAATAAGATTGTTTCGCCACAGGTTCTTTTCCCGGTCAAGATTTGCAGTGATGAATTTATTGCGTCCGTTGTTTGCTGTTGTCATGTGTTGCTGGTATTAAGGTTACTTTTTATTGATTTGGTAATCTCCAGATGGTTCCTGTTGAGGAGCCTTCGGTATTTGAGGGAGTCGGAGAAAGCACGAATCAGGGTAAGTCCCATCCCTCCTGCATCAGAGGCAGCCGGATCTGAAATTGGGGCAGGGTTGTAATCCAGGGGATTGAAAGGGATCCCATCATCGGCAATACTCATGGTAAATATCCGGTCATCTTTTCTTAACTCTATCTCAATGAGGTGTTCCTGGTTATCATTAAATGCAAAGCGGACGATATTAGAAAATAACTCCTCTATGATAACAATGATCTGTCTCATCTCTGATTCAGATATTCTCCACTCTTTTATCACTCCTGTCAGCTCCTTCCTGATAAGTGGAACTTCCTGGATATCTGATTTGTATTGAAATATTCGTTTCATGTTCGTAAACTATTGTTCCTTTATAAATTCCGCCGGATTGATACGTGCAAGTCGCAGGGAATGGTAAAACACGGCTACCCAGCTGAAAAGCACAAGGACCAGGGCGCATGCCGGGAAAATCCAGACCGGTATCTCTGTTCTGTACTTAAAATTTCTTAACCAGCGCTCAATAAGGAAAAGTGAGGCCGGAATGGCAAGAGCCGAGGAGAGCAGGGCGAGCCACAGGTAATAAAGCAATTCGGGAAGTATTAACTGGTGAACCCTGGCCCCGTTTATTTTCCTCAGGGCAGCGGCCTTGACCCGTTTCTGCATAAAGAATCCACTCAGAGCAAACAATCCCATACCGGCAATAATTATGGATAAAACGCTGAAAATGAGCAATATCTTGATCTGAATGAGTTCGGACTCATAAAGCTGTTCTATAAGGTCGGAAGAATAGTGATATTCCAGCGGAAAAGCAGGGAACATCTCTTCCCAAACCAGCTTTAAATGGTCAAGGGTCAAACGGGGATTTCCTGAAGGCTCAATTGAGAAACAGAAAAGCCAGGTGTACTTCGGGAAAACCACCATTGGGGAGACTTCATAATCCAGTCCGGATAGATGAAAGTCCTCTACAATCCCAGTAATTGGACCTGGCCAGATAAATCCGGGGTAATTAAAATGAAGGGTCAGTTCGCTGCCCAGCAGATCTTCAATGTTATCTGAGAGCATGCGGGCAGCTGTTTCATTCAGTACAAAATACTCAGTTGAATCGGCAGGATCATAAGTGACCGGCAAATCAGAACCATGAATCATTTCAAGCCCGTAGAACCTTATGAAATCCTGGTCAACCGGAAACAGGAACAGCTGCTTGTCTCCTTCATCAATCCCATCGATCTCAAAAGTATTGGCGTCCATCGCCTGACCGGTGGGCTCCTCCATGCTGGCAGTTACGCCTGCCACATGCGGACTTTCAAGCATCTTCTTTTTGAAAACTTCAAAATCATCTACGACCGAGCGGTGAAGTGAGTGCAGGTGAATGGATTTCATGTGGGATGACCCCAACTGTTCAGACATGGCAAAACGGGTCTGTTTTGCGATCATAAACAGGTTTGATATCAGAATAAAAGTGATAATAAACTCAAGCACAATGACTGCCCGGATGAACAGGTTCTTTCCGGTGGTATCAGGTGGTGATCCAACTTTTGAAGAAAGATATTTATGCTGAAGGTGACGGTATAGTCTGCCTGTAGAAAAAAGTGCGGTTAATACAGAGCTGGAAACGATCAGCAGAAACAACAAAATGATTGATACCAGGAACCACCTGATGTTTTGAAAAATGACTTGTCCACCCAGCTTTTCAATGGCAGGAAACAGCAGGATCGTGAGCAGGATCCCGGCTACAAATGAGATGGTTCCCACAAACAGGTTATCCATCATAAATTGTCTGAAGAAGACCCTTTTTCCTGCTCCCATTTGCCATTGTACTACCAGGCGACGAATGTTTAACTGGTTCTGACTGAATGAGAGCAAAGTGAAATTGAACCAGGCAAGCAGGAATACCAGCATCCCGGTGATCATCAGTATCAAAACGGTCCGGAACCTGATATTTGGCTGTATCTCCCGGGCCAGGTGTGAGTGGAGATGGATGTCGCTTACCGGCTGAAGACGGGGATGGATACGTTCGGCATATGAATTATTAAAATTGGTGTCTATAAAAAGCTTAATACGCTCTTTCACCTCTTCAACAGCGTTTAGCGGATCAAGTTTGAGGTAAGTCCACGCTGTTCCTTCATACTCTAGAGGACTCTCGAATGATGTAAGAACCGATATCCTGAAATGGGTATTTCCCGGAAAGTTTTCGATAATGGCAGTTACCCTATAATGCTCAGGCTCTACTCCGAACTGGTGTATCAATTCAAAGGACTGACCAATGGGATCCGTATTGCCAAAAAACTTCCTGGCTGTCGCCTCAGTAAGTATGGCTGTAAACGGTTCCTCCAGCAATCCCTCGGGATCACCCTGTAGAATGGTGGGGTGAAAGATCTCAAGAAAAGCAGGATCGCAACCGAAGGCATATTTGTCATAGTAGGAATTTTCACCGACTAAAAAGGCTGCTTTCCTGAAAGGGGCGAGACGTCCCGATTTCTCGATACCGGCCAGCATATCGGAAAAGACGATTCTGTTCAGGGTATTGCCATGCAATATCCTGGCGGTATGTCGGTAAAACCCTTCATTGATCTCCTCGAAAGTTAACCTGTAAATGTACTCTTTTTCCGGATAGTGTCTGTCAAAAGTCAGGTGCCAGGAGGACCACTGAATGGTGGATAGAAAGGTGGTGATTCCAATGGCAAGCCCTGCAATCACAAGGAGTGCGTAGAGGAGGTTTTTCTTAAGGTTTCGCAAAGTTAATAGAAGGTGCTTCCTGATCATGGCCCAATCCCTTGCTTCGGTAAATATAACGATTCAGGAAATCATTTGGTTATAATTCCTGGATATTTTTCATGACAGTCTATGCAGTTTACCTGTTGGTAATGGCAGTTGGCATTTGCATGCAGGAGAAGCAACCATTTAGAAGAATGGTGGTAGGAATACCCGGAAATGATGGATTGTACCTCATTGAGATCTGCTGTCCGGAAGATTGTTTTCAAAACCACCAGGTCAGAATGAAGGCCATCCTGGATAGCGTCAGGATTGGTGTATAATTATTTAGCAACCCCGATCAGGTGCCCTGTAGTCCTGAAAATGATCATTCCATCGGTAACGGCAGGGGTAGCAAGTGTAATTTCTCCAAGCGGGATGGAATTGATAAGCCTGTACTCCGGCCCCGCCTCTACAATGAACACCTCACCCTCTTCACTCACCGTGTAAATCTTTCCGTCTGCTGCAACCGGAGAGGCAATAAAGCTGTCAGTATCAATGGTTTCTCTGTATATTTGTTCCCCTGTTGTTGCTTCAAAACATACCAGGTTTCCATTCCATCTCAGGTTATATAACAGGTCCCTGTATATGAGCAGTGTTTGCAAATAGGATCCTCCACGTTCCTTAAACCAGGCCACTGCATCCGCTGTATGTTCTTTTTCCGGGTACCTGATGTCTCCGGAAGCGCTGGTTTGAATGGCCAGGATCGGATTTTGTTTTCCATGGGCACTGTTAAAGAAGATCAAATTTTTGTAAAGTAATGGGGTGGGGATCGGTACATCACCTCCGCCAGACATTCTCCAGACCTCATGGCCGGTTTCAAAATCATATCCCCCGCGGTGTTTGTATCCGTTGACTGCAATCCGGGGTATACCATCGTGGTAGTAAATGTTTGGAGTGCACCACCCTGGCCAATCCTTTCTTTCCTGTTTCCATAAACTTTCACCAGTCTGAAGATCCAGTGCAGCCAGAAATGAGTTATCCTTAACATCTGCCTGGATGATCACCCGGTCCTTGTGGATGACCGGTGAACTGGCAAATTCCCATTGTGCCCAATCGACCCCGTGAGCAGAGGACATAAGTAACCCGAAATCCTTCTTCCACAACAGGTTGCCTTCGAAATCATAACAATAGACTCCTTCCGAACCAAAGAATGCCACCACATGAACGCCATCGGTAGCTACTGTGGGATTTGCATGGGAGGACTTGGGATGCCGTTTAACTTCCGGCACTCCGGTATGGGCAGTTCTTTCCCAGAGTATTTCCCCACTTTCTTTATGAATGGCATAGAGCTTGAACTGGTGGACCGATTCATCATCCACCGGTTCACCTTCACCGTAGATACCGGTCTTGATGCCTGCCTCATCCGACTCCCCAACTGCAGTGGTTATAAAGATGGTTTCGTCCCAGACTACAGGACATGAAAGGCCCAGTCCTGGTATGGGTATCTTCCATCGAACATTCTTCATGGTCTTAACATCCCAGTGATCTGGCAGATCTACGCTGTCGAGGTACCCCCGTGCATAAAATCCCCTGAAGGATGACCATTGTCGGCTCTGTTCAAGATTTTCATAAAACAGAGATTCTGCTGCCAACTCCTGGTTAGTAGCTGGATTATGAGTTACCTGTCCTCCACAACCATACTGCATGAGCAGACCACTAAAAACAATCAGGATTGGGATGAGTTTTTGCATGCAGTATTTTCCTGTTAATATTTATAAAGTTATGATTATAATAATTAATCCTACATTTGGAGGTGACTCCAACATACATTCAACCGTCCATCGAGGTTTGGAACATCCGCATTGATGAACCCATTACTGCATTCACAGACCTGTTGCTGGCAGCAGTCTGTTTTTATGCATTTATCAGGCTCAGGCAGCAGGATCATGTGGGAAAGATTCAATGGTATTTCAAGAATTACTTCCTCACCCTGGGACTGGGTTCTTTGTTTGGAGGCCTCATCGGTCATGCATTTCTCTATAATTTTACCCCACAGTGGAAACTGATATCCTGGGTATTCATTCTTTTTTCATCAGCATTAATGGCACTTGCACTTCTGGAACTTGTAAAACCCTTGGTAAAACCAGTTTACACAAGACTTGCAAACCGTATAAACCTGTTCGTGTTTGTAATTTCACTTTTTTTTACGATTTGGACAATGGCATTCTCACCGGTGAAATACTATACTATTTTCGGGATGCTGATTGTAGTGGGCTCTCTCAGCTTCTATATTTTTCAGAAGACAGGAAATAAGGGCACTGCCAGGTTCATGGTGGCTGTGGGACTGGGAGTTATATCGGCATTTGTTTTCAGTTATGGATGGGGTTTCGGTCCCTGGTTCAACCACAATGACGTCAGCCACATCATACTCAGTTTCAGTGCAGTCATTTTTTATAAGGGAGCAGCCCTGGTTCTGGATTCTCCCGGGCATCTGGTTTAGGGCACCTCTAAAAACTACTTTCTATTACGAACGGCTCCAAGATGCAGGAAAGCTATATCATTATGAAGCCTCTTTTCAATGACTTCGCTTGAAACATTAAAGTGGCCACAAATCAATGGGGCCACCATATTTATCAATTGCT
>Ga0255379_10244_pt1 | contig 10273 bp, 12 predicted proteins | sample ANMaggSeSYBR01I3_FD_182105 | JGI IMG/M metagenome (GOLD analysis project Ga0255379, IMG submission 182105) | Sediment cell enrichment communities from methane seep in Santa Monica Basin, California, United Staets - ANME aggregate JGI... | ecosystem: Environmental > Aquatic > Marine > Cold seeps >... | reverse complement strand
CGGGGAACAATCAACGCTCAGGAAGGTTTAAAGTTAATCGAAGCACTCGGTGAAACCCAGGACAATCTCGACGAGGAATACCTTCTCGCTAAAGCCAGGCTTGAAGAAGGAATAGAACCGGAATCGGGGGACGAGTTTGATCCTCAACCCGTGATGGAAGATCTTGAAAAGTGGAAAAAGTGGTGGATCATCCCTTTCTGGATCGGAGTAGGAACAACCATATTTGGCGCAGCTCTGATGTACTGGGCCTGGTCTGCCTGGGAAATAAGCTTTGGATTTATCCTGGCCTGGATTCCGTTTCTGATCGGTATTGGTATTCTGGTACTTGGCTGGAACAGTCAGACCGGACCCTGGCTCCATCTCCGGATTCAGCAAAAGCCGGGAGATAAACCCAAGCGAATTTCTATCAGCTTTCCACTGCCGATCCGATTCTTTGCCTGGAGTTTACGTACCTTCGGAAATCTCATTCCTGGCTTAAATGCTACTGGCATTGATGAAATCATTCTCGCATTGGGAGAAAGCGCCCATGCAGAAACCCCATTATTTATTGATGTAAATGAAGGTGATGAGGGAGAACAAGTAAAGATATATATTGGTTAGGAAGAGGTTTCTAACGAGGAGAAAAACATGGTTACCAGCGAAGAACGGATGAAAATCCTGAACATGATCAATGAGGGAAAAATCACTGCAGAAGAAGGATCAAATATTTTATCGGCCTTAACCCAAAGAAGCGAAAAACCGAAAAAAGTGTCCGGGCAAGCTCTTACCAGTCAGTGGCTTCGTGTGCGGGTTTCGGATATGTCTACTGGGAAAGCTAAAGTTAATGTAAACGTACCTATGAGACTTGTTGATGCGGGGTTAAATATTGCCGCGCAATTTATAGATGAGGTGGAAAGCGGCCAGATGATGGACGCTGTAAAGGAAGCATTGGCAGAAAATATCCAGGGAAAGATCGTTGACGTGATTGATGAGGAAGACCAGGAACACGTAGAAATATTTATCGAATAACCCCCTGTCATCTATGAATGAAAAACAGAGAGAGCCCGGAAAAATCTGGGCTCTCTCTGTTTTAGCCAGCCGGTAAGATTATTTCTTTTTCGGGGCAGCCTCTTTAACCTCTGCGGTTACTACATCCTGGGCTGCAGGTACATGTTCCGGGACGACGATCATCATAATCACATAAGCCCAGAAAAGTCCGCTGCCGGTCGCAAAAAAGCCAAAGACAAAGAGGAGCCGGATCAGTGTTGGGTCAACATCAAAATAATCCGCAATCCCAGCGCATATGCCCGCAACCATCCGATCATCCACCGAGCGATACAATCTTTTATATTCATTAGCCATGATTCTTTCTCCTGATAACAAAATTTGTTGTTTCTCTACCAGGATATCTACGATAAGGAAGCCGTCTCAGTTAATATCAGTACAAGGCTGCGTGCCCTCCGGGAAGAACGGGATTTGTCAATCCGGGCGTTGGGCCGATTAAGCGGTTTGTCAGCTAATGCATTAAGTGTGATTGAAAGGGGTCTTTCCTCCCCTTCTGTGAGCACATTGTACAAAATCGCAATTGCTCTCGAAATTCCAGTTACGGCATTTTTTGAAGAAACTCCCCCAAAACAGGACGTGGTTTTTATCAAATCTTCCGAGAGGAACCGCATTCCCCTCCACAGAGGATTATGGGAAGGTCTAGGTGGAGAACACTATGATGGTTTGATAGAGCCCTTTATGATTACCCTTGAAGCCGGCACCAGCAGCGGCAGATTCCCTATGTCGCATTCCGGCCATGAATTTGTGTTATGTTTACGTGGCCAGCTGGAGTATGAGATAGGCAATCAGGCTTATCTCCTTGACTCAGGAGATGCATTACTGTTTTCTGGCTCGCTGGAACATAAATGGCGGAATCCGGGGAACATTGTTACCACTGCATTAATCTTGTTGTCTGGTTTCCACCCTGGGGAAAGCCCCAGTCAATATCATCTTGCTTCAGGAGATCCTATCGTCACAGAATAATTTTTCCAACGAACAAGAAGAAACAGCCTCGAAAATAATTTCGAGGCTGTTTCATTTTTCCTCTTATTGAATTTAAACAAAGATAACTTGAGCGCCCTCGGTTATATCCATAAACTCCATCGCGCCCAGAACTATTGATCCCTCAATCAAATCATCCTTGGTTAATTTCATCATGTCCATTGACATTTTACACCCGTAAACATTGGCTCCAGCATCAATGAGCAGCTGCATGAACTCGGGCACAGGAGGGAAATCCAGCTTTTTAATCTCCCCTCTCATCATCCAGGAAGCAGCGGCGGACATTCCCGGCAGCGCTCCCAACAAAGTTGGGATCCCGAACCAGGGGTGCATATTGGGATTACCACGGTAGCAACGTGTAGTTTTCCCATTTTCTTTTTGGTAATAATGTCTAATCCCCAGAATGTGAAGAACATCTCCACCTCGATGCCGCTCATTCTGGCAGCATTGGCCAGAATTAAAGGCGGGGAATCCATATCCAGCGAGCCCTTGGAAGCTATCAGCGCCAGCTTTCTTCCGCCAGCTTCGCCAGAACTTTGATGTAAAGCTCTTGAAGGTTTTGCCATCTTCTTCTCCTTTTCTTAAATACAGCCGGTTGGTTTTTTAAGGCCTGCGATATTGGCGGCAATTTTTGCCGGTCCCCTAGGGAATAATTGGTACATTTCTTTCATGCTGACCTCTGTCTGCTGGGTAATACGGCGCAGAGTTGGCGGCTCACCCTGAGCTTCAAACTCCTACCTGGCGTACTTTATCACTTCCCAATGACGATCTGAAAGTTTAACCTCCAGCGCTTTCCCAATCGCCTGGGCTATTTCTTCCGTCCATACAGAAGGGTCTACCATAAATCCTTCATCATCGAAGGCAATGGTGTCAAGAATATCTTGAGTCAATTATCTGTCACTAATATAAAAATCTCTGTATAATAGAATCAAGTTCCAGGATGACATAACTCGGGGAGGAGTTCTTATGAAATTGAATGTTAAAGCCTTTGCCCTTGCCTCCGGTCTGGTCTGGGGAATTAACTGGTTTGCAGTAACCTGGTGGATGATGGCCCTTGACGGAGTAACCAGGGAAGTGCTGTTCCTCGGCCGCATGTACCGTGGATTTACACTCAGCCCGATTGGCAGCTTGGTTGCCTTGGCGTGGGGTTTCGGGGACGGGTTTTTAATTGGGCTGATGGTCGCCTGGATCTACAATAAAGTCAGCCCACATTTCCAATCTGACAAAGAGTAACTCCAGGTTTTACCAGACCGATATCATCACGGAAAACTAAATCGTGATTAACGCTAAAAGAGCCGGGTATATATTTCTCACCCGGCTCTTGTTCTATTAACTCGGATTCGCGAACTATTTCATTTCCTTTTTCCAAATCCCAAAACTGCCAATCCTGCCAGCAAGGGGGCAGTGCAAAACCCTCTAATACCTGAGGTGGTGGAGGGCTGCTCGTGATTATTCGCCTGGTTTTCTTCCTCCGGATGTGAAAGTTGGGCTGGCAAACTCTCCAGTTCTCCTTCCCCTTCCACTATCTCGTAAACCATATCACCAGCCACAAAAATCAGGCGGTCCCCAAGTGCTAAATATTTTCCCCAGGAAGGTCTGGCCGCGATCAAATCAAAATAGACTTGTGATCCAAACCCGATTTTTAGAATATCTGCGGATCCAGGTTCAAATGCAGTGTCGATCCACATTCCGTTCTGATAGAAGAAAGTTTTATCATCAATATATTTAACAGCCGGCTGATAAAATCCCTGACCGGAATCGCCACTTTGTATTTCCGCCTGGTAAAACGATTCCGCCGAACGCAGGTTCGATTCAGCATCAGCTTTCTCAACGGCTTCTGCACCCACAGCCGGTCCGGAGTATTCTGCCATCAGATCCCTGGCAGCATCATCCAGTCCTGCTCCAGTCAAAAAATCACCTTCTTCAATCAGGAACGAGGTATAAGGGGTAATAACCCCATATTTAATACTGAGTCGGACAATCGCGTCCACCCATTCCTGGTTTTCACCCTTGAGGCGAATCTGGGATAACAAATATCCTATCTTCCGGGTTGCCCACAATCTGGGAATATAACTGGTTGAATTTCCATCCTCATCAGCAGGCGCAAAATCAGCTTCATATACAAATATCCTTTTTTCGCCATTTACATAACCCGACAATGTGATTTTTGTTTGTCCTGAACTGCCTGCAGGGTATCGATAATGGCCTGTTAGCAGCAGCTGTGTTCCTGAAAATAGATCAGGAATAACGGGTGGATACATATCTTCCACCAGGATTCCGCCAAAGTCCAGCTCCAGGTCAGTCAACACAGGTGTTTTGATCTTGGCAAACAGGGCAGACACTTCCTCATCGATCCGTTCCTGGGGACGCACATAGCTGGTTAATCCACGATTGTCTGCCGCCAGGGTATCCAGCAGCACAGTATTCACATCATCTCCCACACCAAAAGCAAAGAGACGTACGCTGCTTGATGCCATCGCCTTGATATTTGCGATGATCTGCTGGATTTCCGTGACACCTTCTGTGGGCAGTCCATCTGTTAGGAAAAGCACCACAAGCGGTCTTCCTCCTTCATCGCCTTCCAAATCAGCTCTGAGAGAAAGCGCCTCCAATAGGGCATGGTTTATGTTTGTTCCTCCCAGCGCATCCATCCTGTTGATCCAGGATACAGCCTCTGGGGCCCTGGAGACAGGCTGTAGATCCAGGGCAAAGAGTTTACTTCCAGTAGAAAAAGCGATCACATTAAAACGATCTTCTTCATTGAGGTGATTTAATACATATTTAGAAGCTTCCTTGGCTTGATTAAGCTTCTCCCCTTCCATTGATCCCGAGGTGTCCAGAACCAGGATGATGTCCCTGGGTACAACTTGATTTACTTCTACAGTCGGCGCTGCCATCAAAAGGAAATATCCTTCCTGACTGGGCAACCCTGTTTTTTCAGGATAAGTTAATCCGTCCCACCATATTTTGTCAGGATAGGTCAGTAGATGCAAACCTATCTCCTCTTTACTAAAGGTGTAAATGAGGTCAAAATCCTGATCCGGCAGAACAAATCTTTCTTCGTAGCCAATTACCACTCGATGATCCCCCTCCCGCTGGATATATACCCGGTCTTGATGGGTGGGTGAATATATAGTGTGCAGCGGTTGAGCTGATACAAGGGTAATATGAACTGAGCACTCTTCCAGCGGTTGAGCAGAAAATTTTTCCGTATTAAGAGGATAACTATATCTCACCAACCCATTATCTGCGGGCAGCACCTGTGTATATTCCAGATCAATTTTCCTTGATCCTCCAGCCGGAATAGGAAAAATTCGTACCTGTACTGCATCCCGACCCACATATTCCAATAAAGCGGGGTCGCGTCGTTCGCGAACGATATCTTCATATATTTTTCGGGCTTGATCAGCAGGTAGAATTTTCCCCTCTATGGGCTCACCGTCAATCCACATCACAAATTTTGATATAGATGCCCCCAAGGGCAAAGGGAAGATATAAGTCCCCTCAACTTCCCAATCATACTCGTTTATAAATTCCTGTTCTACTCGCGTGACTGCGATCTGATTTTCAATCGTGACAGAGACCCGGTGATAACGGATAGTTAACCAAATGTCCTCCAGCAGCACGGGGCCAGACAGCGGGGGCGGATCAGGAATCACAATGCCATCCGCCAGGACAGGCTGATAAGTGACCCCTAACAGGATGAAAACAAAACCGAAACTGGCCAGTATTTTTTTTGGGAGATCCTTAATATGACACATTCTTCTCCTCCTCAGATAACTCTTGTTGATGCTGTTATGACGGTTAGCATCCTTCAAAAGTTCCCGAAATTCGTTCTGGCGGTTTCGAGCACTCAGGAGCAGAGCAGATTATTCGATTTTATAAATAAATTTCATATCAGGATATTCTGTGAAAAAGTAATGGGCCCAAATGTATAGATGGTTAAAGAGTGCCGCCAGTACTCCAGCTTTGGACAAAAACAGTAAGCCAGGAGCCCATAATAACAAGAACCCGAATAAATACATCGGATTCGATGACCACTGAAATATTCCTTTTTTTATAAAAGGTTGATCTCTGTAAATTTCAGGTTGAAAATGATCCTTGCCTAACGCTCTGTCTGCTCCAAAATATTTATACACCGAATAACCCAGATATAGTACCGGGGGAATACTCAAAACAGACAACAATATTCCCAGCCAGCCGGGGAGAGGCAAAGTCCCCCGATTTGAGATCGCCAACCCTAAAACGAATACAGGGCGCGCGATTAATAAAATCATAAAACCTATGCCAAAGACAGAAAATGCCCTTTCTCCAAACCACGCTGACAAAGTTTTATAATGAAGTTCAGCACGCCAGAAAATCAACACATAAACTTGATGCGCTACTGGAATCAAGATTGAGAGCAGCAGCCAGGCTCTGGTTGATAAACCCAGAAATGATCCCTGCAGGAATTCACCCCGAGCCGCATTATATACACCCAATAATAAAATAACTAAAGACAAGAAGTGATAGTGCTGCTTCTCCAGAATCTTCATCTTAGCTCCTCTTCCCTTTTCAATCCCTTTCAGGAGATCTAATTCCAATTAGATTTTTACTCATTTATTTAGTTAATAGATAAATGGGAAAAAACGTTTAGTCTTATTACAATACTCCAGGTATTCCTCACCAAAGCGGGCCAAGTTGTGTTTTTCCTCGACCCGGGCAGTCAGGAACACACCCACAAAAAGTGTTCCTACCAAACCCCCACCCAATAATGAAAGCTCTTTCAGGAATGCTCCCAATCCAAATAGCAGCAGCGAACTGTACAATGGGTGACGGACGACCCGGTATGCGCCAGATACAATCAAGCTAGTTGTGTCTTCAAAATCGCCAGCTGGATTTCCCTGGGTTTTAATTAATGTAAATCCATGGACAGCCAGGATCAAAGAACCTGCCAGGAAAATCCAGGAAATAATCTGCCTGCCCGATAACGGATCAATAAACCAGCGGTCCGCATTAAGGAATATCAGTCCTAGAAGACTGTCAAATGCCAGGAAACGAGTAAATCGATAGGGATGGGGCCTGACGAGAGTAAAGGCCAGCAGTAGGGCAGAAAAAAATATCCAGAGCAAGAAATTTCAGCATCACTTATTCCTTTCTTTTAACCTTTACGCTGATTCTATTTCAAGGGCTTTAATAACTATATCCGGGGAATTCCAGTCAATTTTCAAGTTCTTCTACAGCACTCAATACCTGAGAAATTTCTTTCACTTCCCGGTAACGATCCTGACTGATCTCAGCCAGCGGGTCATCCTCATAAGACCAGGTAAGGTGGTCTGATAAATAAATTGCCCAAGCGCCAAGTTTCAACACCGGAATGACATCAGATCGAAGCGAATTGCCAACCATAATAAACCGCTGGGGGTCAATTTTATGCCGTTCCAGGATCTCGCGATAGACCTCTGGTTTTTTATCACTAACCACTTCTACAGCCTGAAAGAAACCTGCCAACCCGGATTCTACCAATTTGCGCTGCTGATGAAAAAGATCCCCCTTCGTAATCAGCATTAATGGATACTTTTTTGAGATTTCTTCCAACAACTGGCGGACTCCATCAAACACTTCAACTTCTGCCGTGAGCATCGCTTTCGCCAGATTAAGCAGCTTGCGGATATCCCCGGGATGAATTCTCTCTCCGGTCAGCTCGATAGCCAGCTCAATCATTGAGAGCGCAAAACTCATCACCCCGTAGCCGTAATACTGAATATTTTCTACTTCAAATTCATCCACTCTCTCAAGTGCGTCTTGATTAATATTGTAGTCAGCCAGTATTTGCAAGAAGACCTGCCTGCCATGCAAATACTCTTCCTCGTTTTTCCAGAGAGTATCATCTGCGTCAAAAGCAATCCAGTCAAACATAATTCATCCTGTTTATGTGGGGCGATTCCATCAGGTAAGTTTCACAGCTCCCAGATATTGCACCGTTCTGGAGCCCATAATGGCTCCGGCCCGACAGGCATCAGGCAAATCCTCACCTTTCCGAAGCGCTGCCAGTAATCCAGCAGCGAAAGCGTCTCCCGCGCCGGTTGTATCAATCACATTCTCAAATTGCGGTGCAGGGATGAGTATCCCCTGACCCGATTCTGACAACCAGCATCCCTTCGATCCCAGTTTTATAATGACTGCAGCTGCTCCCCTGGCGCGGAATTCCTCAGATGCGGATTCAGGGTCACCATACCCAGTTAAGAATTCCGCCTCCCGGAGATTGCATAAAAACAGATTCAGATAAGGCAGCAGGGGCCATAAAAATTCAGGTTTATCCATTGCCGGGGAAATAACCACATCCAGCGAAGTGAATATGCCGCACTTCTGTACAAGGCTTAGCATATCCTTAAAGCCAGGATCAAGAAGTCCGGGCAGGACATAATATCCCGCAACATGCAATAATCGAACCTTAAGTTCTTTTAATCTGGTTGGTTCCAGAGATTCTGGTTGAAGTTTCGCATTAGCACCTGTGGTGTGGACAAACCGGGGCTGGAAATCACTATCAACCAATCCAACACTAACACCGGATCCCTGGTTTTCAAATCGCTGAACAAACCTGATATCGACCCCCGTTCTATCCCAAGTCTGGCAGAGAATATCGGCAGCATCATCGTCCCCGATGCAGGCAATTAAATAAACCGTTTCTCCTGCCCTGGCAAGCCCGATTGATGTATTAGATCCACAACCTCCCGGTGTCACTGCAGCTTCCTGAAAGGTAATTGAATCATGTCTGGGAACATCATCAACTGTTTTACAAATGATATCCAGAGTCACGTTGCCAAGTACTGCAATTGCGTTATGATTCTCAGTCATTAGCAGGAAGTAGTGGAGGTCGTCTGTTCCGCCACTCCTCGTTTGCCGTCACCTTCTCAAAAGCGCGACCCAGGCGCAGCAAAAGACCTTCTGAATAATCCGGCCCCAGGAATTGGGCGCCGATGGGCAAGCCCTTTTTATCAAAACCCACCGGTATGGATAAACCAGGAATCCCGGCATGATTTGTAGTCACTGTCAGCTGATCTGAATACTGCATTAACACAGAGTCGCCGTAGACACCGCCGATAGGAAAAGCTGTAGTGGGAGTTGTCGGTGTCAGCAGCGTATCCAGTCGGTAATTCCCCTTGGGGTCAAAAATGGTTTCAAAATCATTCCGGATGAGCGCCCTGGCCTTCAGCGCCTGCTGGTAATATCCTTTATCAAATTGGGCAGCGCTTAAATAGATACCCATCAGCATACGAAGTTTTGGCTCCACGCCAAATGCGGCACCTCTTGTCTTCCGGTACAACTCCCGCAAATCTTCAAACGGTTGATCCGTCCGGAAGCCATATTTCACCCCATCGTATCTGAGTAAATTTGACGAAGCTTCTACCCGTGAAATCACAAAATAAGTTGGTATCCCATATTTTGTATGGGGAAGTGGGACATCAATCACTATATCCGCCCCCAATTGAGCCAAAAATCCAGCTACACTCAATACAGCATCCTTGATTTCATCATCAATGGGATTTTCCTTAAGCTCACCAGTATCTGCATCAAAATATGTAACCCTGAAAAATTCCTCCGAGAGACCAATCCTTACCCCGCGGATATCTTTCTCCAATTCAGCCAAATAATCCGGCACCGGGACCACCGCAGCCGTATTATCCCGGGGATCCTCTCCGGCGATTGCCTGCAGGACCAGGGCCGCATCTGTCACATTTCGGGCGAGAGGACCTGGGCAATCCAGGGAAGATCCAAAAGCAATCAACCCATAGCGGGAAACCCTGCCGTAGGTTGGTTTTAACCCTACTGTTCCGCAAAATGCGGCTGGTTGCCGGATTGAGCCTCCGGTATCCGTTCCCAGAGAAATTGCTCCTTCTCCGGCAGCCACCGCTGCAGCACTGCCTCCGGAAGAACCCCCAGTAACCCTGCTGGTATCCCAGGGATTCCGGGGAACCGGTTTTAATGCGGATGATTAACTAGAAGACCCATAGGTGAATTCGTCCAGGTTAACTTTTCCTATCATCACGGCGCCTGCTGCCTCCATCCGCTTTACGACCGTTGCTGTGTAGGGAGCTACGTAATTGGATAGGATTTTTGAACCTGCTGTCGCAGGGATGCCTTTCACAGCAAAGATGTCTTTGGCTGTATAAGGGACTCCTGCCAATGGACCAGGACTTTCTCCGGCTTTTACCATCTGGTCTATCTTTTCAGCCTGTCCCCGGGCATGTTCATCAGCTAGCGTGGT
>Ga0255379_10240_pt1 | contig 10323 bp, 4 predicted proteins | sample ANMaggSeSYBR01I3_FD_182105 | JGI IMG/M metagenome (GOLD analysis project Ga0255379, IMG submission 182105) | Sediment cell enrichment communities from methane seep in Santa Monica Basin, California, United Staets - ANME aggregate JGI... | ecosystem: Environmental > Aquatic > Marine > Cold seeps >... | reverse complement strand
AAAAGAAACCGGGAATCCTCCATCAGCCGGCTGACATCCTTTTGACCTGTGCCTTTAGGCATATGCTCCGTGATTTCCTTACCGCTAATATCATGCGGCGGGGTACAATTTATTTTTAAAGGACCACTGCGCCATACCAGCAGATGACGGTAGCTGGTGCCCAAGTAAAATTTAATTTTGTCTGAACCTAATTTCTGTCCCAACATTTTAATCAACGGTTTTGCATCTTCCGTTGAAATATGTCCGCTGGAAAAATCTTCCATAATATTCTTTTTGATATTAACCAGATTGCAACGAAACGCAACATCTTTGGGCCCTAAATCAACGCCGATATTAGCAGCTTCCAAAGGGGCGCGGCCTGAGAAGTACTTCCGCGGATCATATCCCATCAGCACCAAATTTGCCACATCCGACCCCAACGGATACCCATCCACCAATGTATGCGTGGTCCCCAAGGTACCCTTTTGGGCAAGAAAATCCATATTCGGTGTCTTGGCTGCTTGCAGGGGTGTTTTCCCTCCCAAATCGGGATGCGGATGATCCGCCATGCCATCGCCAACTAATAGTATATACTTCATAATAATTACTTCCTCTTAATCGTTTTTTTCAAACCCATTAATTTTATAACCTCCGCCATTTTAGGTTTGCAGGTTTTAAACTGACTGGACTGATCAATGGCCCGATCCGGATCCTTCAAACCATGTCCGGTTAAAATGCAAACCGCCACAGAATCCTGAGAAGCATTTTGCTTGAAATAGCCCGATTTGGCTATTTTCATAAAACCGGCAACCGAGGCCGCTGAGGCAGGTTCACAGAAAACCCCTTCCACTCGGGCCAGATGCCGATAGGCAGCTAAAATCTGATTATCCGTAACCATACCAATCATACCCTTGGATTCATCCCTGGCTTCTTCCGCTGATTGCCATGAAGCTGGATTGCCGATTTTTATCGCAGTCGCGATGGTTATCGGATCTTTGATGGGCTTGCCTTTTACGATGGGTGCCGACAATGCTGCCTGCCATCCCATCATACGGGGCAAACGTGAAATTCGACCGCTTCGCTTATATTCTTTATAGCCCTTCCAATACGCTGTGATATTACCCGCATTTCCCACCGGAATAAAATGAAAATCAGGGCCACGTCCGCCAAGTTGATCGACAATCTCAAAAGCACTCGTTTTCTGACCTTCTATGCGATATGGATTTATTGAATTTACAAGAGTTACGTTGTGTTTTTCAGAAATTTCTTTAACAATGTCCAGGGCTTGGTCAAAATTTCCTTCAATTGCAATAACTTTCGCACCGTGCATCATAGCCTGGGCAAGCTTTCCCAATGCAATGGCACCTTTGGGCAAAACCACATAACAATCCAATCCGGCACGCGCAGAATACGCAGCAGCAGAAGCTGAGGTATTTCCTGTTGAAGCACATATAACAGCTTTTGAGCCTGCTTCTTTGGCCTTAGAAATCGCCATAGTCATTCCCCGGTCTTTAAACGATCCGGTTGGATTTGCCCCTTCAAACTTCAAATACACTGCCATCCCTGTAACTTGCGATAATTTCCCCAACGATGGTGCCGGCACAAGCGGTGTGTCCCCCTCATGTAGCGACACAATGGGTGTGTTACCTGTCACGGGTAAAAATCTTCTATATTTTGATATAAGTCCTCTATTAATCAATGGTCTCTACCCTTATCTTAAGCGTTGGCTGAACAGAAAATGACAATTTATCAATCGTCTCCAAAGCATCACAAACATCCTTTTCCTTGGCCGTATGCGTCATAAAAACAATTGGAACGCTGTTTTCTTTATTCGTGTCCTTTTGAATGACCGATTCAATCGAAATACCCTTCTCACTTAAAATACCGGCAATTTTAGCGATAACGCCAATTTCTTCTTTCACTGTAAACCGCAGATAGTATTGCGATTGAATTTCTGTAATCGGTTCAATAACGAGTTTCCCACTATTATTCTGAGGTAAATAATACACTGCCGGCACCTTATCCGCCACACCCATATGAATATTTCTGGCAATGAATATCACGTCCGACATCACTGCCGAGGCAGTCGGCATCTCACCGGCACCTTTACCGTAAAACATTGTCGGCCCGACTGAATCCCCAATGACATAAATACCATTGTAAACCCCATGCACAGAAGCCAATAAATGTTTTTCCGGAATCAAGGTGGGATGTACCCGCACTTGAACTTTCCCATTTTCATCTTGCTTGGCAATTCCCAGAAGCTTTATCTCCTGTTCCAATTCCTCACGTGCATACAGAATATCCTGTGCCGTAAGCTCTGTGATCCCTTCCAAATAGACATCTTTGGGTTCAATCCGTTTCCCAAATGCCAGCGAGGCCAAAATAACCAATTTATGCATGGTATCACCGCCGCCGACATCCAGTGTCGGATCAGCTTCAGCATAACCTTTTTCCTGCGCTGCTTGCAACACCTCATGATAATTATGCCCTTTTCCCATCTCAGTCAGGATATAATTCGCTGTTCCATTAATGATTCCGTAAATAGCCTTTACATGATTGGCCGCCAACCCATCATTCAACCCCTGCACCACAGGAATACCGCCGCCCACTGCCGCCTCAAAATAAATAGCTGCTTTTGATTCCCGGGCGGTCTGCTGGAGCTCGTCCCAATGCTCTGAAAGTAATGCTTTATTGGCTGTCACAACATGCTTCCCGGCTTTCAAAGCCCTAAGCACAAATGTTTTTGCCGGTTCAATACCTCCGACCAGCTCAACAACAATATGGATATCCGGGTCATTAATGACATCATCCACCTGTGTGGTTAATAATTCCGGATCAACGCGAATCCCACGGTCGCGGGTAATATCCAAATCCACAATTTTTTTCAATTTCAAATCAACACCAGCGCGTAATTTTAACAGATCAGGACTTTCAAGTAATATCTTGGTGACACCCGTACCGACCGTCCCCCAACCAAGCAAGCCTACATTGATTGATTGCGTCATCATTTAAAAACAGCTCCTTCCCAGAGTACCAAATTCAATCCCGGCATTATACTGATGTCCATAACGACCTGTCAAGTGCCAAGTCCTGCCAACTTTACATTTTTTCCTTTGTTTTAAGGGTCTTTTGGGTTATCAACAAAACCGGCAACCATCACGTGATGATTGCCGGTTTTGTTGATAAAAAAAACGATAGGATAAAATTCCAGCCGCTATTTTGATAAACCCATTGCTTTAAACAACCCGGAAATAGAGGTATAGTAATCCGCCAATGCCTGAACATAATTAACCCGTTCTTCGCCCAACTGAAGCTCAGAGGTCAAAACCTGCGAAAGTGGAATTTCATTCATCATCTGCTTGGCACGATTGATCTCCAAATCCTTTTCCCGAAATTTAATTTTTGATAAAGATGCCGTGACCATGGTCATGGCCTTTTGATAATTAAAGTAATTCTCTTCAACCTCATTGGCAACATTGCCGCGCAGCTCAATAAGATCAGCTTCGGAGGTCGCTTTTTCCACCCGGCTTTTGGCCAGATTGGAAAAATTCTCCAGTTTATCAAACAATCCCATGGTAACACTTTGCGTTTTGGAATCCTTGGTATTATCCTGCTGACCAAACTCCGTGGGAACACTCTTCTTGTTCTCCCATGAATATTGCGCTGAATTGGCTCCCAGAATCCAGGATAATTGGAGTTTCATCGACCATTCATCACTGAGTTCAAGGCCTTCCCCTTTTTGGCTCTGACCGTTTTTTCCCACCTGACCAACAAACTCCAGTTTCGGCATATCCTCTGCCATGGATATCTTGATACCGTATAGATCCGCCAGCGTCGTGTACTCATTCACCGCAAGATCCGGCCGGTTCTTAAAACTCAGACCAAGGCACTCATCAAGTGAATAATTAAAATCAAAATCAGTGAATGTCAATACTGCATTAATCTGAATGCCGATCGAAGCGTCTACATTGCAGGCCTGACGCAATTCCAGTTCAGACAATGCAATATCCTGCTGAGAGGAAAGCAGCTGATAATAGGTCTGGTCCGTCTGTGATTGAACATTCAAAAATTCCTGATAGGAATTAAGTCCTTGCCGGTATGCTTCACGGGAAAATGAAAGCGCAGACTCGGCGGCTTTTGATAAATCAGCCTGAATTTCAAAAACCATCTGAGTTTTTACCAATTCATAATAAGCTTTTTCCACTTTGTAGATGGTTTCCTGTCTGGCTTGTTCATGTTTTTTCTTAGCAACCACCAAATTGGTCTTATTTTGCTTCAATTCATAGATAAGTTTTCCGCCATTAAATATAATTTGTGTTGTTTCCAGACCATATTTCAAACCGGAAAAATCATCGTCGCCGCCTTCGCCGCCTTCACCGCCTGAACTGCCTTCCTGTTTTTCCCAATTCGCTTTGACGGCCGGCAAAAATTCCCTTTCCGATTCAAGCACTTTGTATCTTTCATACTCATGTTCCCGCAGTGCCACCTGCACACGCGGATCATTCAGAAGCGCGACACGTTTACAATCTTCCAAATTAGTCAAAATTGTCGGAATTTTCTGCGATTCCTCCCAGGCACTTTCTATTTCCTCAAGCTCCGCCAAGTCTTCGTCAGCATATTCATCTTCCCAATACTCATCCTCGTATTCCTCAACAACCTCTTCATAGTCATCCTCATACTCTTCATCCTCCCCGCCACTATCTTCTTCAAGTTCACCCAATTCACCGGTTTCAATTTCAAATTCTTCTTCCTCTTCAATAACTGCCGGCAACAATTCCTCATCAGATAATTGTTCACCTTCCAATATTTCTTCTTCAAACTCCGGTTCCGGAAAATACTCTTCAGCACCCTGCTCGATGTCCTCAGTCGATTCAGTTGGCACCTCGCCTTCACCAACATCGTCTTCCACCACCACTTCTTCATACTCAAATTCTTCGCCTTCCGGCGCGAATTCAGCCCAATCTTCTTCATCCTGGTCTTCATAAATAACTTCGTATTCTTCCTGATCATCCGCTTCCTGTGCCGGACTCTGAACAGGTTGCAGCATGATACCGCCCAAAACGACCATCATGATCAAGAGAAATAACTTATACTTCTTCCACATAATCTTCTCCCTATAAAGGATAGTTAAATTTCCCCGCTTCAAAAACTGAAAAACCGCTATAAGCTGTTACAAATTATACTTGCCATCCCGCTGCCTTCCCGGCTTCCCAGCCAAAATGCAATGGGTTTCTTATTCAGTTTCCCCGCACCGGGGAATTCGCGGTTAACCTATTAAACCGATTCTTCCTGTGTTGGTTGCACACGCGGCGCACCAAATAATTTTCGGCTGATCCATGCAAGTACTTTTTGAGAGCTGGATTTAATGTCTTCAAAAATCACATAGACACAAGGAATGAATAGTAAGGTTAATACCGTACTGGTAATCAATCCACCCACTACCGTGATTGCCAGGGGCGACCATAAATTCGAGCCCTCGCTGCGATCAAGTGCCATGGGCAGCAATCCCAACACTGCGGTTGAAACTGTCATGAAGATCGGTCGCAGACGGCTTTGCGAAGCCGCTAGAATCGCGCTAAACATACGTTTTCCCCGGGATACCAGCAGATTAATCGTATCCACCAAAATAATCGCCGGATTGACCACCATGCCGGCTAACATCAGCATACCAATAAAAACCCCCACACTTTTCGGCTTGCCGGTAATGTATAGAGCAACGACCACCCCAATAATCGCCATGACCACGGAAAACATAATAATAAACGGTTGGTAATAAGATTCAAAAAAAGCGGCCAATACCATATACACCAATATGACGGTAAGAATCACCGCCAGACTTAACTGCCGGGCACTCTCGATCATTTTATCGTAGTTACCGCCAAAACGGTAATAATAACCCTTGGGAAAATCGATCCCGGTTAAAGCGTCACGGACTTTTTCAACTGCCGAACCAAGATCCGTTGATACACTGGCTGAAGTCTGAATCATGCGTGATTTGTTTTTACGCCATATTTCCGACGGACCCAAACCGGGTGAAAATGTTCCGATCTGCGTAAGGTAAACTTGATCACCGTTGGGTGCCGTAACCGTCAATTTGTTAATATCATCAAGCGTCTTGCGGAATTTCTCCTGCAAACGTACGATGGTCTCAATCTCAATTCCGGCATTCGTGTGAAAATCAGTCCCGATAACCCCACGCATTTGCGTATTGATTTCTTCCGCCATGGTCTTGACATTTATATCAAACTGCGCCGCTTTGGCTTTGTCCACATGGAAACGCATTTCAGGACGCCCTTCTTTCATCCGAATACGGACATCTGTCATGCCTGGCAGGGTCTCCAGCTTGTTCGCAATCGAGATCGCAAGCTGTTTCAATATGACGTAATCATATCCAAATAAATCCAGCACCAACGTCTTCGTGCCCACTTCCTGTTTTTCTTCAAAATAAACGTAGGCAGGTCTAAACTGGACCAATTGAGGACGCAGATCATCCAAAATTTCTTTGGTAGACCGTTTACGCTGATAGGCAGGTTTGAATTCAACATGGATTTCCGAACGGTTTTGTTCCACCAATGAAGATAAATTTTTCACTTCCGGAACTTTTGCCAGGAACCGTTCCACCCGTTTAACAATATCATTGGAAATATCCAGTTTGGTACCGGCCGGCAGTGTCAAATTCACAGTCACCTTATTTTGCTCCACACTCCCCATGAATTCCGATCCCAGCTTGGTGTTTAAGTAAACCGCCAGACCGAGCAAAATCAGGAGAACCAGGGAAAAAAGATACCGATAACGGATGGCCAGGGTAAGCAGCCGGCGATAAATCCCTGCGAAAGTTTTCCCCAAAGGAACCCGTGCGCCCTCCACCCATTTTTTCTCTTCCACCTTGACCTCTTTCAGCATTCGGCTGGCCATAACCGGCAGCAATGTCTGGGCAACAAACAGTGATGCCGTGAGCGAAAAAATAACTGTCATGGCCAGTCCTTCATACAGCATGCGAATTTCCTTATTCACAAAAATAATCGGAATAAAAACCACTACTGTCGTAATCGTGGATGCAATAATGGCAAAACCTACTTCTTCACTGCCAACCACTGCAGCTTCGCGTACCGGCATGCCCTCCTGGTTTTTCTTAAAAATATTATCTAAAACAACAATACTGGCATCCACCAGACTTCCCGAAGCCAGTGCCAATCCGGAAAGCGTCATGGTGTTGAGGGTGATATCCAAAAAATACATAGCTGTAAAAGTTGCAATAATTGCTAAAGGAATCGAGAGTGCAATAATCAACGGGCTGCGTAAATTCCGCAAAGTAATGACCAATATAAGCGAAGCCAATATCGCACCGCTAAACAAAGCACTTTTCACGGTTGATATGGCCGTTTTAATGCTGACTGATTGATCCATCACGGTTACAAAACGGATCCCTTTTTTCATTTTTGGTTTCATTTCTTCCAGTGATTTTTTAATCCCTTCGCAGACCTCGATGGTATTGGCCTGACGCTCTTTATGCACATAGATCGAGACCGTGGGCGCGGTATCATAACGCGCATAGCCGGCAGCTTCCAGGAAGGAATCCCTTACGCTGGCCACATCTCCGACTCTAATAATCATGCCTTCCGGAGAGGCTGCCAGACCTATTTTTTTAATACCTTCCACGGTTTTAAACTGACCAATCGCCCGCACCAAATAACGGTAATCACCTTTTTCATAGTTTCCCGCCAACAAGTTCACATTGTTGTCATGCAGTACTTTTACAATATGTTCAATGGAAAGACCGTATGATTGCAAGCGGCTCTGATTTATCTCGCATAATATTTTACGCTCCCGTCCACCGGAAACTTCTACATTGGAAACACCCGCCACCCGGTTCAAGGGCTCTTTAAGCTCCTTATCCGCCACTTCCCGCATATACTCCGTCGGAATGGTTTCCGAGAGCATGGCCACAATCATAACCGGCGCATCCGCCACATCATATTTTCCCAAAATCGGTTTGCGAATGCCTTTGGGAAGTTTATTACGAACTTTGGAAAATTTTTCCCGAACTTCCAACGCAGCAAAATTCATATCAATCCCGGGTTCAAATTCCAGGATCGTCTCGGATTTTCCATCCTCGGACGAAGATTCAATATTTTTCAGATGGGCGCAGGTGGAAACGGATTCTTCCACTTTCTTGGTCACCATATTTTCAACTTCGGTGGGCGGAACGCCCGGATAACTGATATTGATGGTCACAACCGGATAACTTGTATTGGGCATTAATTCAACCGGTAGCTGTGACAATGAAACAGCACCCAAAATACTGATGCCGGTAAAAATCATAATAATCGTAACCGGTTTTTTAATAAAATATGCCGGTAATCCCATATCAGGAAACCTCCTCCACCGGCTTTTTCAGCAGTACTGCCATACGATGCTGAGCATTGTCCACCAGCAAATAAATCACCGGAATAACCACTATCGTCAGAAAGGTGGAAGATGCCAGTCCGCCGATAACCGTAACCGCTAAAGGTGCCATCAATTCTCCACCCATTGACAATGGAAACAGGGCAATGATGGTGGAAAAAGCAGTCATCAGAATCGGACGCATCCGCACCCGGCTGGCCCGAATAATCGCATCCTCTGCCTGCACACCTTGTTCACGTAACAAATTGGTATAATCAATTAAAATAATCCCATTGGACACAACAATCCCGATCAGCATAATCATACCGATAATAACCACCAGTGAAACCGGGGTTCCGGTCATAAAAAGAATAACCGTCACACCGATCAGAGAAAGAGGTACGGTAAACATAATAATGAACGGCTGGATCAGGGACTCAAACTGTGAGGCCATAATCATGTAGACCAGCACCACGGCAAGAATCAGGGCAAATGCCAGACTCTGGAAAGATTCATTCATTTGTTCGCTCTCGCCTCCCAGATAAATAAAATATTCATCCGGTACCGGGTACTTGGCCAGTCGCCCCCTTATTTCATTGATGACTTCATTTAAACTGCGTTTATAAATATTCGCCGTCACCATGATATAACGTTGTCTGTCCTGCCGCTTGATTTCCGAAGGTCCGACGCCCACACCAATATAGGCAACTTCATTTAAAGGCACCTGAAGTTCAAGCGGTGAATGGATATATAAATTGCGTAAATCAGTTACGTTTTTCCTGTCCTCCGGACGCATACGAAGTCTAATGTCGACCTCATCTTTTCCCGGTTCCTTATATTTCGTATCCACAGCACCTTTAATCGCAATTTTAGCTGTCCGTGAAATATCATCTACAGATAAATTATATAAGGCCGCTTTATCGCGCTGGATATACACTTTGGTTTCAGGTGCTTCCTCCACCATTGTATTTTTGATTCCATAGAGACCTTTTATCTCCAGTAGGAGTTCTTCCACATCTTTGGTCATTTTTGCCATCAAACTAAGATCAGTCCCCTTAATGATCACAGCTATCGGTGCCCCGCCGGTAAAGGCTGAGACCTTCAAAGCACTGTCCTGTACCAGATACTCAAATCGGGCCGGCCCGGTATCCAGTTTTTCCACCTTATCCTTGACTTCCTGCACCACATCGCTGGTTGAACGTTTCCGCTTCTTTTTCAAATTGATCATCAGGGTCGCCTGGTGCGATCCCATTGCATCCGCCACCTGCCCGGCATCCTCATCCTTGGAAGATCCAATATTGAGAGTCACATTATATATTTCCTGAATAGCCAGCAGGATATCCTCCACCTGCCGGGAAACCCTATCCGTCACATCAATCAACGCCCCGGTGGGAAGATTAATTTTAATGACAAATTGTCCTTGGTCAACTTTGGGCATAAATTCTTTTTTGAGTGGAATAAATAAAACCATCGCAGCAATAAAAAGAAATACAACCAACCCCATACTTACGCGTTTATTTTTCATAAACCAATCAAGCGTTTTCATAAAAAACATTTCAAATGCTTTAAGATGTTTTTCAAAATAACGAAGAAATTTCACTTCATCCAGCTGGCTCTCGCCGCCCTGCGAGACCAACATCGGAATCAACAACATGGCACCCATGGTGGATGCGAGCAGGGAGAAAGTCACTGTCAAAGCCAGATGTGAAAAAAGCTGTCCGGCAACCCCTTTCACAAACACCATTGGCAAAAACACAACAATCGTCGTCAATGTCGAAGCGACAACTGCGGTAGACACTTCACTTGCACCGATCACAGCCGCTTCCTTGGGTTTCAAGCCCAATTGACAATGACGATAAATATTTTCAATAACGACAATCGCATCATCCACCAAACGACCAATGCCCAGCGCCAAGCCACCCAATGACATCATATTCAAGGTAATATCCGAAAAAT
>Ga0255379_10238_pt1 | contig 10337 bp, 8 predicted proteins | sample ANMaggSeSYBR01I3_FD_182105 | JGI IMG/M metagenome (GOLD analysis project Ga0255379, IMG submission 182105) | Sediment cell enrichment communities from methane seep in Santa Monica Basin, California, United Staets - ANME aggregate JGI... | ecosystem: Environmental > Aquatic > Marine > Cold seeps >... | reverse complement strand
AGGTCTGGCCGTGGTTTACGGGATTATCAAATCCTTAGGCGGAGATATAATCGTGGTAAGTGAGCCAGGGAAAGGAAGCGTTTTCCGGGTGGTCCTGCCGGTGATTGGACAAACAAACATTGTTAAGAAGGAAATGCCTGAAAATTTACCTAGGGGAGATGAGCATATCCTATTTATAGATGACGAAAAAAACATTGTGGAGATAGGGAAGAAGAACTTTGAAGCCTTGGGCTATGAAGTTTCAGCCTACATGAATTCTTTGGAAGCATTGACCGCTTTTCGCGCGTCTCCCGAAAAATTCGACATGGTAATTACAGATATGACCATGCCGCAAATGACCGGAGATATACTGGCCGAAAAAATTATGGGTATACAGCCTGGTGTTCCCATTATTCTTTGTACTGGTTACAGTAAACTGATTACACCGGAAAAAGCGAAAAGCACGGGGATTCGAGAACTAGTAGAAAAACCATATAGTACGGAAGAACTCGCCCTTGCTGTCAGAAGGCAGCTAGATACAGATCAGAAATAAATGAATAAAGAGTAGAATTCTATGGCCAATATTTTAATTATAGACGATGACCAGATGGTATGTGAAATGCTGTCCCGGCAGATCGAGTATATGGGGCATGTTGCCGTTTATGCTAAAACCCTGAAAGCCGGCCTGGAACATTTGTCATCTGATACTTATGACGCCGTACTTCTGGATGTGCATCTGCCGGATGGCAATGGGCTTGAGGCCTTGCCTGAAATCCGAAACGCGCCCTCTCAACCAGAGGTCATTATTATTACCGGTGAGGGTAATCCCGATGGGGCTGAACTGGCGATTACGAACGATGCCTGGGATTACCTAGAAAAGCCGCTTTCTACTGAAAAAATAGAATTATCATTAGTCCGGGTTCTCGAGTACAGAAAGGAGAAAGAATCTAAAGCCTCGCCCATCATCTTTAACAGGAATAGGATAATAGGCAGCAGTCCCGAGCTGCTGGCATCTATAGATCTTGCCGCCCAAATAGCGGGCAGTGATACCAACATTTTACTGACCGGTGAAACCGGCACCGGCAAAGAGCTTTTTGCTCGGGCCATCCATAAAAACAGTATGCGAATGGATGAAGCTTTTATTGTAGTGGATTGCGCTTCGATCCCTGAAACACTCGTTGAGGGTATATTATTTGGTCATGCAAAGGGAGCATACACCGGAGCGACCGAAGAACGAAGTGGAATAATCAAGGAAGCGGATGGAGGGACACTTTTTCTCGATGAAGTCGGTGAACTTCCGTTATCCATTCAGAAAAATTTTCTCCGCATCCTGCAGGAACATAGTTATAGGCCCCTTAATGGTAAAAAAGAGATAGAGAGCGATTTCAGGTTAATCGCGGCCACGAATCGTGACCTCGAAAAAATGGTGTCCTTCGGACAATTTCGACGGGATCTGCTGTTTCGGCTTCAATCCGTTCCCATTGAACTGCCTCCCTTAAGGCTGCGCCCGCATGACATTAAAGAATTGGCTATGCACTTTGTAATTAAATCCTGTGAACTAAGTGGATCTGAATTAAAAGGATTCTCCCCTGAATTCTTTGAACCTCTGCTTGCTTATGACTGGCCCGGTAATGTCAGGGAACTCATAAATACCATCGAAAGTATTTTAGCCATGGCCAGGGATGAGCCGACTTTATATCATAAGCACATCCCGGCCCGTATTCGTATCCCAGGAACTCGGGCATCGGTTAAAAACCATAAGATAGTTAATAAGAACCAGGCAGATTCCTTGCCTCAAGCTCAAGCGTTACCCACTTTGAAAGAAGCAAGAAAAGCCGCTCAATATGACGCGGAAAGTAAATACCTTAAGGATTTACTGCTGCATACACAGGGTAAGATAAAAGAGGCCTGCCGCGTTTCAGGGCTTTCCCGGTCACAGTTATATCATCTTCTGCAGAAACAAAATATCAGTTAATCCGAATAAGACCTCCCTCCCCTATAAACTCGAAACTCTAGTTGAAAATTGTCCGGTTTTTTAGGACATTATCCGGGAAAACCGGACATTGTCCGATTTTCCCGGATAATCCAGAGTGGTCTTTTCCCCTCCATCTTTATAACTATTTGAAATTAAAGGGTTAAATGTTTTCAGATGTCCTGGCACAGCTCTTGCTTTGTTTTGTAAACCATATTATGAATTAGTAAATAAAATAAATAAGGTAAGAGATCAAATGAAAGTAATTTTTTTCCTGCCGGAATCAACCAGCGCATTGGAAAGGTTTCATGATCTGGTGGAATTGGTAGACTTCCGAGCCGAGGCAGTGGTTGTTCGAACGATTGGAGATCTCACTCATTACCTGCGTCACCCCAAACGCGATTTAGCTTTTTTTGTCCTTATCGCTGGCAATCAAGAGGAACTTACCAGTCTTATTAAATTAGGCGGCTTACTTGAGGATGTCAGTATTATTCTGATCCTTCCTGACAGAGATAAAGAAACCACCATGGCGGGTCATAAGCTGTACCCTCGTTTTCTGACTGATATCGAAGACAAATCTAACGCCTTGGAACTAGTAATAAACAAAATGCTTAATAACCTGAATTCGAACCGGGAAGCTTAAGTTTAAATCACCTCTCAACTTTTTTTATAACCCAGAACAAGAAAGAACAAGGCTTGAAGATTAAATGGATCCCAGAAAAGAAATTAAAAAGAAAAGAAAAGGAGGAAAGTAAACTTGAAAAACATACTTACTCATAACAGGAAGGAGGAATTAAGTGATGGTGGAAGCAGCGCAAAACATGGATGAATCAATGAACACTGTGTCGGAAATCGAGGGCAAGTATTTAACTTTTTCCCTGGCCGGTGAGGAATACGGCATTGGTATTTTGAAGGTGAAAGAGATAATCGGGATGATGCCCGTTACCCCTGTTCCTCAAACACCAATGTTCGTAAAAGGAGTGATCAATCTCAGGGGCAAGGTCATACCGGTTCTGGATCTTAGGCTTAAATTCGGGATGGAGGAAATCGATTATACCGAGCGGACGACTATCATAGTGGTCGAAGTCGCGGTTCAAAGTGGGCTTGTACAAATCGGGATTGTGGTTGACTCGGTATCAGAAGTGATCAACATCAAGGTCGAGGAAATCGAGGAAACTCCAGCCTTTGGGGCCAGATTAGATACGGATTACATTATGGGCATGGCCAAGTTGGAGGGAAACGTAAAGATATTGCTTGATATCGACCGAGTACTTAGCACTGAGGAATTAACTATTTTGGAAAAAACGACCTGACACCAAAATGATTTTTTGAGAATAGGAGAATTACAAGATGAGTTGGACAAACATGACATTTGGTAAAAGAATAGCAGTAGGTTTCGGGGTAGTTCTGATCCTGCTAGCCGTGGTAGGTGTAATGAGCTATACCGGAGTGGGCGGCATTGTTACTGATGCCGGACAGGTAATTGATGGTAATAAACTCGATGCGAACTTGGCTCAAAAAGAGGTGGATCACCTCAATTGGGCTAACCAAGTTAATGCCCTTTTAACGGATGACGAAGTTATAACACTCGATGTTGAAACAGACGACCACAAGTGCGCTTTTGGCATTTGGCTATATGGTGAAGGGCGTAAAGAGGCCGAGGTGATGGTACCCTCCCTCGCGCCATTGCTGAGAGAGATCGAGGAGCCGCATCGGAAGCTTCACGAGTCGGCCATTGAAATCGGCAAGCATTTTCAGCAGGCTGATACTCATTTACCCGGATTTTTGGCAACCAAGGAAGTAGAACACCAGGTATGGGTGGCCAAGATTAACGAACTCTTTATGGATAACCTGTCCGAGCTGAAAGTGGAGACAGACGACCACAAGTGCGGTCTAGGCATTTGGCTTCACGGGGAAGGCGCTAAAAAAGCCGCTGAAGGTCATCCCGAATTAGCTGGATTGATAGAGGCAATGAAGGAACCCCACCGGAAACTCCATCAGAGCGCTGTTGAGATTCAAAAGGTCTATAAACAGGTTCACCCGGGGCTTCGGCACACGCTTAAGGATATCCTTGACGACCACCGGGAATGGGCCGCCAAAGTATCTGAAGGACTTATTGAAGGAAAGCAAGATCTCGGTGTTCAGGTTGATCCTGCCAAGTGCGCATTTGGCGTGTTTCTGTCCTCTGAACAGGCAAAGGAATGGATGAGGGGTTTCCCTGAATTTAAGGCCGCCATTGAGGCCGTAAAGGAACCTCATAATCGCCTTCACGCGTCTGCTGTGGAGATAGAGACGGCCTTGAGAATAGGAAACAGGACCGAGGCAGAAATGCTTTATAGAACCGAAACTCTCCCCGCCCTTAAGGAGGTCGTGGAACATTTCAAGGGAGCCATCCAGGTTGAAACAGCTCTAGGTAAAGCCCAGGATGATGCCAGGGAAATATATGCATCCAAGACCGTGCCAGCCCTGGCCGAGACTTCTGATGTACTTCATAAAGTCGGGGCGACGGCAAACCATTTACTGGAAGGCGTGGAAAAGGCAAACGCGGTATACGCTCATGAATCGCTGCCGGCCCTTCAGGCAACCCAAAAACTTTTAAATGACACTCGAGCAGAAGCAAAGAAGTACATTATGACCGACGAGGTCATGCTCGACGCGGCGCAGAGTACTAAACTTTATACAACCGTGGTTAGCATAGGAGCTATTCTCATTGGAATAGTATTAGCCTTTTTCATTGCCAGAGGAATCATCAGTGTGCTCCAAAGGATATCTAATCAGATAAATGGTGGAGCCGATGAGGTAGCCTCTGCCTCGGGCCAGGTCTCGTCCTCTAGTCAGCAACTGGCCGAAGGCGCGTCAGAGCAGGCGGCCGCCCTCGAGGAGACGTCATCGTCTCTGGAAGAGATGTCCTCCATGACCAAGCAGAATGCCGAGAACGCCGGCCAGGCCGATAATCTTATGAACGAAGCCAACCAGGTAGTCAGTAGGGCCAATGAATCCATGACTGAGGTGACTGCGTCTATGGAGGACATATCCAAGGCCAGCGAAGAGACTTCCAAAATCATCAAGACTATTGATGAGATTGCTTTTCAAACCAACCTGCTAGCCTTGAATGCGGCGGTTGAGGCTGCCCGGGCCGGAGAAGCCGGAGCCGGGTTTGCCGTAGTAGCCGACGAGGTGCGCAACCTGGCCATGCGCGCGGCTGACGCGGCCAAGAATACCAACGACCTGATCGAAGGCACGGTAAAAAGCGTCGGTCATGGTTCGGACCTTGTATCCAAAACTAGTGACGAATTTGCCAAAGTAACGGAAAGCAGTAAAAAGGTGGGGGAACTGGTAGGTGAAATCGCGGCTGCATCTAACGAGCAGGCTCAAGGTATAGACCAGGTAAACCAGGCCATGACCCAGATGGATAAGGTTGTTCAAAGCAGCGCGGCCACAGCTGAGGAGTCCGCCAGCGCTTCTGAAGAATTGAACGCACAAGCGGAAAATATGCGTTCCAGCGTCGGTGAACTGCAGAGTTTGGTTGGCGGGTCTTCAGAGGATAGTAAACACGGCCGCGATAAAGAAACGAAGCAATCTAAAACTTCTGAATATCATGAAAGGACTCCTCGTCTGTCCGGGCCAGGTAATGAGGCGGGTTCTCCCGCTGCTCGAAGAAACCAGGCAAAAGAAGTCAAACCGGATGATATGATTCCCATGAACGAGGATGATTTCAAAGACTTTTAATCATTAAATAGCCGAAGGCAAAGGGGGATTGAATCTCTCTTTGCCTTCAAAACTTGAAATCTGTTCCACAGATTAGAAAATGACTAGGAAGTTTATCATGGAGAAAATAGTGCTCCTAAGAGATGAAACTTCAAGGGATGATACTTTTATAAATTTGTTGAAAATTCTCTTCCCGGAAACAGAAATACAATTCCAAATAAGGAATACACAACCTTCTCATATCAGCAAACAGCCTTCATGGACTGATATAATTGAGGAGTTCAGTAAACATTATTTAGGAGGCTGAAATGTTCGCACATAACTTAATTACCACAGAAGAATTGAATGGCAGTCAAGCTTCTATAGATAAAATATTTCATCCAGATATTACCGACAGTGCTAAAGTTCAAAAAGATGAGAAAGGAATGTCTAACAATGATTCCTCCTCTGGTGTAAGTGAAAACAGTCCATTATCAGCTTACCTGGCTGATCTAAAACACCTGGGCCGGATTTCGCGTGAGCGGGAACAGATCTTGGGAAAAAGAATAAGGAAAGGCCAGGAGATAATGGTGGCTTTGACTATTGATTCATCGATCAGGCTCAAAAAGATGGAGCGGCTTAAGATTGAAATTATACGTTGGTTGAATAAAAAGATACGTCCGAACCTTCATGAAAACGAGGCCATGTCTATGATAGAGGAAACAGTAAGAAATATGGCCGCCGCACATCCTCGAAATAAAAATCTAACAACCCTGTCTCGCCGACTTAATCGAATTGGATGGAAAGTCCGTGAAGCCAAAAGTGAACTGATAAGCTCTAACCTCCGACTAGTCATTAAAATTGCCAAGAAATACTTAAATCGCGGGTTGCCATTTTCGGATCTAATTCAGGAAGGTAATCTGGGCTTGATTAAGGCTGCGGCTAGATATGATTATTCCAGGGGTAACCGTTTTTCTACTTATTCCAGTTGGTGGATCAGGCAGGGTATCATTCGCGCCATATATGATAAATCCCGGACAATCCGTATTCCGGTCCATCAACAGGAAATGCGGAGAGGCTTTTATAAAGCTTATTTTCTCTTGTTTATAGCGCTTCAAAGAGAGCCGACGGTTAGCGAAATTGCAGGGGAAATGGAAGTCAGCGTGGAAAAGGTGCTCTCCTCGATCAATATCATCTCCGAACCTGTTTCTCTAGACACTACCTTGGCTGATGATGAATCCTACCTCAGGGACCACATAGTTGGTGATGATGGTAGTACGCCATTAAATCTGGTCTGTCAAAAACGCCTTAAGCAGGCGGTACATGAGGGTTTGGCCTCTTTATCATCAATTGAATCCAGCGTCATTAAATTGAGATATGGTTTCAACATGAAAGAAGGATTAACTCTTGATGAAGTGGGCAGAAGATTCAATATTTCGGGAGAAAGAGTGAGGCAAATTGAAAATCAAACAATAAAACGTCTTTATCGTTCTATGCGATTTAAAAAACTTGAAGATTTAGAATAAGCAGTCAAAGGAAATGTAAAGAATATTTGATAAAAAAACTTGGCTCATCACGATTTAGCGTATTTTTTTAACATATCGCTAAAAACTATTTAATTCCGGTCAGTTATATCCGGGAAGGCAAGTCAAGGAGGAACGCCGAAGGCGTAGTGTCCTTGACTTGTCTGATAGGATAAACATAATGGAAACAAGGGACTGAAAGAAAAATCGAATCCAAGGAAAATTCGGCCTAAATACCGAAATTCCGTAAATAGGACAGAAATCAAAATGCAGATATTCACTTTTTCTTTCAACCACTTATAGAAAATATAAATTACGAAATACGCTTTATTGTGATGAACCAAAAACTTTAATTACTCCGGCGACCGATGGTAACTAGCTAATCGATTAAAGAAAGTTACAAAATTATGACCGCCAATAAACTCAAAGCAAGTGGCACATTTTTAGTAGTTATCAGTTTGCTTCTAATCCTGGTATCAATGGTCTCTCTCTTTTGGATAAATCACCAAATGCGGCGACAGGCCATTGCAGAGGCTGAATCAAAGGCTCGAATTTTACTTGATCGAAACTTGGCTACCCATATGTATTTTGCTAGCATACTCAAGCCAAGTATCTTTAAACTCACTGAGGGCGCCTTAAGTCCGGAATACTTTGATCCGACCTGGATGTCCTCGACCTATGCCGTCCGTGAAATCGATAAGCTTTTTAAAACACTATCGTACGGAAAAATCATTTACAAAGAATGCGCCATAAATGCACGCAGCCCTCAAAATGAAGCCGATGATTTTGAACGGGAGATGCTGATTTTAATCTCATCAGCACCTGAAAAAATACAGTGGTCCGGCATTCGCGACATTCATAATCAACCCCATTATGTGCTCGTACGGCGGAGCGAAACCATGGAGAAGGCTTGTCTCCTCTGCCACGGTGATCCCAAGGACGCTCCCAAAGACCTGATTAAATATTACGGTTCAGAACGCAGTTTTCACCGAGAGGTCAGGAAACTTACATCTTTGGCCTCAATCCGAATTCCACTCTCGGTTGCGTATGCTCAAGCCAACAGGTCACGTTGAAGCTTTCAATAGGTGTAATACTCCTTTTTTTCGCTTTCTTTGGAGTAGTATTTTTTCTGAATAAAATGCTGTTTTTACGACCTTTAAGGGTCGTTCAAAAGCATGCCGTACTGATATCAAATTGTGATGAACATCTAGGGGACCAGATGCAGCTTGGGTTTCTGGAAGAATGGAACGGTTTAGCCAATGCCCTCAATAAAATGTCAACCCAACTGAAGGCAGATAGAGAGGATTTAAAAATGCAGATTTCAAAGGCCACAGCTAAACTTGAAGAGACTAACGAAAAATTAAAACTAGATATTGTTGCGCGTGAACAGATTGAAGATGCGCTGAGGGCTGAGAGAGACAAAGCCCAGCAGTATCTTGATGTAGCCGGAAATATGTTTGTGGCCATTAATATCGAAGGCATAGTTACTCTTATAAATAAAAAAAGGTTGCGAAGTATTGGGTTATGACCAGGATGAGGTGCTTGGTAAGAATTGGTTTGACCATTTCCTTCCTGAAAGATTGAGAAATGAAGTGAAATCAGTTTCTGGAAAATTGATAAAGGGAGAGATAGAAAATACTGAATATTTTGAGAACCTAGTTTTAACCAAACATGGAGAGGAAAAATTAATTGCCTGGAATAACACCTATTTGAAAGATGAAAAAGGAGATGTCACCGGCCACCTCAGTTCTGGAGAGAATATCACCAAACGTATGCAAACAGAAGAAGCGTTACGAGAAAGCGAGGAAAGGTACAGAACCATTCTTGATGAAATTGACCAAGGTTATTTCGAAGTTGATCTCAACGGGAATTTTACATTTATAAACGATTGGTTCTTAAGTATTGCCGGAGATTCTAGAGAGGGTCTGTTGAAAATGAATAATCGTGATTACATGACTCCTGAATCTGCCCAATATATATATGAAATCTTTACAGAGCTCTTAAAAACGGGAAAATCGGTAAAGAACATTGGACATGAAATCATTACTAGTCAGGGAGAGCACAGGCATCATGAATTGTCCGCCTCCCTGAAGAAGGATCGAGAAGGTAATCCTATCGGCTTCCGGGGTATTATCAGAGATATAACGAAACAAAAACTAGTATCAGAGGCTCTGCGTGACAGCGAAGAGAGATACCGCGCTCTTGTTGAATCATTCCCGGACGCAATTTTCTCAACAAATTTAGCGGGTAATATAACCTCTGCCAATCCTAAAATGCTCGAAATTTTTGGCTTTAATAATTATGAGGAATTAAAACAACACTGCGAATCCGGCCATTCTTTATTAGATGAGAATGATTTGGAGCGATTTCAAGCTGACTTATTAAAACTAATAGATGAAGGATATATCAGCGGCGCTGAATTTAAGTGTGTACGTAAAGACGGTCTAAAATTTGATTTTGAAAACAGAGCTGTATTAATCCGCGATAAAGACAATAAATCAGTTTCCATTATGGTTGCCGGCCGAGATATCACTAAACGAAAACAGGCTGAGGAAGCAAATAAAAAATACCAAATCTACTTCCAGCAGGCCCAAAGGATGGATTCTATAGGCATCTTTGCTGGAGGTATCGCCCACGACTTCAATAATCTTTTGATGGGTATTCAAGGGAATGCGACACTGATGCTGATGGATAAAGATGAAGGCCACTCAGATTATGAGAGATTAATGAACATCGGACAATGCACTCGAAATTGCGTCAACCTTACCAAACAGTTGCTGGGTTTTGCCAGAGGAGGGAAATACGAGGTAGAGCCGATTGATCTTAACGCACTGATAAAACAGAGTTCTAAAATGTTTGGCCGCACACAGAAAGGTATAACTATCCATGATCAATACCAAGCAGACATTCGAAAAATAGAGGCTGACCAAAGCCAGATTGAACAGGTCCTGCTGAATCTTTACACCAATGCCTGGGAAGCAATGCCTGGAGGTGGAGAGCTATTTCTTGGAACCGAAAGCGTTACTATTGATGAGCATATGACAAAATTAACGTCTTTTAACATTAAACCCGGTAATTATGTAAAGATCTCGGTTACCGATACCGGGATTGGTATGGACAAAGAAACCCAATTGATGATATTTGAGCCTTTTTTTACCACTAAAGACATGGGAGGG
>Ga0255379_10237_pt1 | contig 10374 bp, 12 predicted proteins | sample ANMaggSeSYBR01I3_FD_182105 | JGI IMG/M metagenome (GOLD analysis project Ga0255379, IMG submission 182105) | Sediment cell enrichment communities from methane seep in Santa Monica Basin, California, United Staets - ANME aggregate JGI... | ecosystem: Environmental > Aquatic > Marine > Cold seeps >... | reverse complement strand
CTTCTTATTTATTGCCATATTCTAGTTATTTCAACCTTTTCTTTGCTTGCACAATAAGTTACCTCAAAAGTTTTTATCTTTGCTTCTCCCATTGGATTTGTTCCGCCAAATTGATATTCAACTTTGACCGTATCATTAAAGGTAAATAAATCTGGATTTGCCCAGGTAACAATTCTTCCTTCTCCCGTTTGCTCCATTGGAGAAGCACCACAAAATATTATGGACTTGGTATGTTCGACCTCCGTTAATTTATTGGCTATAATTTCCTGAATCTGATTATTTTTTCTTATAAATCTGCAATTTAATGGAAGCTTGTTTTTCTCAAAGCCAACAATATTTTTTACTTGAAGATAACAGTTTTTTAATTCGTATCCAGAAAAGTTTTCAACCATTATATTTGTCATATTCCACAAATCTATGATACCCCACTTTATTTTAATTCCTTTTGGGGGTTGAGTTTTAATAAATGCCCACAAAATCAAAATAAATAACGCAATTAAAAAGATCGTCAATTCAAACAAATACGGTTTTGTCAACCAATATTCAATTATTGATGGCCTTACTCCCTCCCACATGTTGCCTAATAACCTAAGGATTATCTTCAACAAGACATCCTCCCCAAATATTCGGGGAAAATTATCAATAATTCCTGCCAATATGACAAGAACAACCACTCGAAGAAATTGATTGAGTTTTTCCCAAACTCTCTTGATCCAAGCAATAAAGTCGAATGTAGCCATACATTTATTTTACTCCAGCCTCTATACTTGACGTATGGGGATACTCGCCAAAAATAATAACAGAAAGCATATATTTCAAAAGCAGCTTATAAGCTGCTTTTTTTTATACCAAAAATTGCTACAATAAGGATGAGGGAATAAATTAAGGATATTAAGATGATTAAGAAAAATATGCGAGTGATTGTGTTGTTTTTGATAATCGCAGGGTTAATGTTTTTGGCGGCATGCGGTGGAGCACCACCTGCAGAAACGAATGAAGAAAATCAAAAGTCTTCTGAAGAGAAAGTGCCTGAAATCGCACCGGAAACAGATGAAAGCAATTTGCCAGTTGAAGAGGCGGCAGCCGCTCTTTCTTCAGAACCACAAAAAATGAAATTTACCACAAGCGATGGCATCGAGTTAGATGGTGTTTACTATCCTGCCGGATCAATTTCCGCGCCACTAATCATTTTAATGCACTGGGCGCCAGGTGATCAGGATGATTGGGTAGAAATCGCATATTGGCTGCAGAACCGCGGAATGGGAGGAAACAGTAAGAGTACTGAGAATACACCCTGGCTGGATTCTTCCTGGTTTCCTGATATTGATCCTGAGAAGTCCTATAATGTGTTTTCATTCACGTTTCGTAATTGTGAAAATGGTTGTAAAAGTTTTGAACGGAAAAAGTGGTATGTTGATGTCCAGGCGGCAGTTGAATATGCGTATGAATTGGATGGTATTGACAAAGATAATATCATTATGATTGGGGCGAGTATTGGTTCGGATGGAGCCGCTGATGGATGCGCATATTTGAATCAAATACATACGGAACCTTGCAAGGGAGCCCTTTCTTTTTCGCCAGGCAACTATTTGACGGTCAATTTTAGTGAAATTGTGAGGGAATTAGGTGCAGCAAGTAATCCTGTGCCTGTGTGGTGTTTGTATGCAGAATCTGACCTTGAATCAGCAGGCGTGTGCGGTGATATCACAGAAAATAACTATACACCTTACTCATATCCTCCTGATGTGGTTTTCTCAAATGGGCATGGCATGAATTTAATTGCTCCGAACCATGATCCAGATCCACTTGAACTTATGCTTAAGTTCTTGGCATTGGTTTCCTAATTTTCGAATTATCTAAACAACTTTGATGAATGTCATATCGTATACAATATAAATAGGCAAAAGGTGATTACATGGGTGAAAAGAAACCACTTAAACCGATTTCTGATTACATAGTGAGAATGATCCTTCAGAGTCCATTTCACAAGTTGATTGGTGAGAAAACCGCATTGATTGAATTTACTTCCCGACAATCTGGCAGGGTTGCATGTCAACCAATCCGATATCTTCGAAAGGATACTATTATCCAAGCACTTTGTGGAAAAGGAAAAAAATGGTGGAAGAATATAAAGGACGGAGCGCCAGTAAAGTTAGTTCTTGATGGAAAGAAGTATCAAGGATGGGCGGAAGTAATAGAAGAAAAAGATAAGATAATTAAAGAATGGCAGATTTTTGTCAGGTCTCTTGCAGGAGAAAGTCAAACGGGAAAAGGATCAGATACTGGGGGAAGTATTGATGAAAGCTTGCTTGAAAATTATCAATTCGATAGTTCAGTTCTAGTAACAATCCAACTTTCCTGACTTATGCATATATTTCACATTACCGAACAATCAACGTGGCGAAAAGCGAAGCATAATACGTTTTATGAAGGGGATACGCTGTCAGTTGATGGCTTTATTCACTGCTGTTTATTTGAGCAGATCGAAGATGTTTTAATAAATTGGTTCGAAGGGAAACATGATATCGTGATTTTAGAGATTGATCCAGAAAAATTATTGTCTCCTGTAAAATACGAGAATCTTGAAGGTGGACAGGAAATGTTTCCGCATATTTACGGACCAATTAACCTGGATGCAGTGATCAATGAAAAGTCAGTATGAAAAAGAGGTGAGAAAAACATGAATCAATTATTACAAGAGATACCGATCGGAAAATTGAAGGTCAGCCCTTTTACTCTCTGGGATACAAATTGGTTTTTACTGACGAGTGGTGATTTTAAAAAGGGAAGCTATAATGCCATGACTGTTGCCTGGGGAAGCATTGGGAATATGTGGAGTTTGCCGATTGCGATGGTGGTTGTCAGGCCAACGCGGTATACATATGGGTTTATCAATACATACCAAACTTTTACGTTATGTGTTTTCCAGGAGAAATATCGAAAGGCATTAAATCTTCTGGGTACAAAATCAGGTAGAGATGGAGACAAAATCAATGAGGCAGGGTTAACACCAACCGAATCGGATAGAGTTGATGCACCTACCTATAAAGAAGCTGACCTCTCCATTGAATGTAAAAAAATCTATTTTAATGATTTCAATCCGAAACATTTTTTAGATGAACGCATTGAAAAACGTTATGCTTTGAAAGATTATCACCGCATGGTATTCGGGGAAATCCTAATGGTCAAAGGAAATCCGGATAAGTACTTGGAAGAATAGATAATACTTAAATTCAATCGTGTTGTTATCTGTTAGAAAAAATGATAGAAAAAAGCTGAATTAAAAAATCCAGCTTTATTGTTTAATGGAATGTTCTCGAAATATGAAGGACAATATCTACTGGAGTGCATCCAATTGATCTTTGATCTTACCCGCAGTTTGATTATAAGCATCTAATTTTTCGCGTTCTTTTTCCACAACCTGCGGAGGAGCTTTCTTGGCGAAATCAGATGCCAATAACCCTTCCAGGCGCTTTACGTGACCATTTGAAATTTCATACTCCTTTAAAAGCTTTTCCCGCATTTCTTCCTGAGAAAAAATCTCCTCGGTTTTCAGAAAGACGATCGATCCTGTGGATGGAATGCTAGTGGAACTGTAATTCTTGTATTCATCTGCATCTGGAACTGCACCTAGGATTTCCATGTCTTTAATTTTGGCAAGAGAGGATATGAAATCTTTTTGCGCGAGAATTAACGGAAGTGTTTCTTTTTCTGCGATGATCGCCCCACTCACTTTTTGATTAACTGGAATATTGAGATCGGTTTTTAATGAGCGGAATGCACGAGTGTGTTCGATGGTGCCGGAAATGAATGCGCTAACAGCATCTTTTTCCCAGCTTTCTTCTTTTTTAGAACCCGGCCATTGGGCGATGATGAGGGCTTCAGCCCAACTGTCTTCTACCTCATACGCATCGCTCTTAGAATTGGCACTCATTTTTAGATGTCCCCACAATTCTTCTGTTACATATGGAGTGAAGGGATGCAGGAGGCGGAGGCATTTATCCAGCACCCGCATAAGAGTCCAGGCGGTGTAAAAAGCACGATCTCCCCCCTGGAATAACTGCAGTTTTGCGCTTTCAATATACCAATCTGCGAATTCTCCCCAGAAAAATTCATAAATTTGGCGGCCGGCTTCCCCGAATTGATAACTTTCAAACAAGCGGTTAACATCTCGCACAATTTCCCGCATTCTTGCATGGATATATTCATCAGCAGGAGTCCATTGGGGATCCGCGTTTGGTTTATCTGGCGCTTTCTCGATAGCACTGATAACAAAGCGGCCAGCATTCCAGATCTTATTGGCAAAGTTGCGGTTTGCTTCCACTTTCTTAACGCTGAGGTTCATATCTTTTCCGGGGGTGGATCCAACCAGCAGCGTAAAGCGCAGGGCGTCTGTGCCAAATTTGTCCATGACAATAAGCGGATCGACAACATTGCCTTTGGTTTTGCTCATTTTCTGGCCGTGTTCATCACGGATGAGCCCATGAAGATAAATTGTATGGAAAGGGGCTTCATTGGTGAATTCGAGTCCGCTCATCACCATGCGTGCAACCCAGAAGAACAAGATATCGTAACCGGTTTCCATTACGGATGTCGGGTAGAAGTATTCTAAGTCGGGTGTCTGATCAGGCCAACCAAGCGTTGAGAATGGCCATAATCCGGACGAGAACCAGGTGTCTAATACATCTTCATCCTGATGGATATTCTTGTTTCCGCAGTGCTGGCATTCAGTTGGATCTTCTCGCTTTACAGTCATCTCTTTACAATTATCACAGTACCACACAGGGATGCGATGCCCCCACCATAATTGGCGGCTGATGCACCAATCGCGGATGTTTTCCATCCAGTTATAGTAGACCTTGGTGAAATATTCGGGGATGATCTTTATCGTTCCATCCCGCACAGCTTTCAGGGCAGGCTCAGCGATTGGCTTGATTTTAACGAACCACTGCTCACTGATCATCGGTTCAATGATCTCACCACCGCGTTGGGAACGGGGGACGTTCAATATATAATCTTCTTCTTTAATAACTAAGCCTACTTCCTTCATGTCAGCCCAGAGTTTTTTCCGGCATTCAAGGCGGTCTAATCCTTCGTAAATACCACCGTTGCTGTTTATGGTCACATCGCGGTTAAGAATATTTATCAATTCTAAATTATGCCGTTCTGCGATCTCGTAATCATGAGGATCATGCGCTGGGGTAACTTTAAGTGCGCCGCCACCGAATTCACGATCTACGGATTCATCAGTGATAACTGGTATTTCACGATCCATGATGGGTACCAAAACTTTTTTACCAATAAATTTCTGGTAGCGTTCATCTTTGGGGTGTACTGCTACCGCGGTGTCGCCGAGAATTGTTTCCGGCCTGGTGGTTGCAACAGGAAGATATTGGTCTGGGTGTTCTGCCAAACGGTATTTAAAGAAATACAAAGTTCCCGGCTCTTGTGAATATTCAACTTCAAGGTCAGATACCGCAGTTTGTAAATTGGGCGACCAATTGATCAGACGGGGACCCCGGTAAATGAGTCCTTTTTCAAACAGGGTTACGAATGCTTCACGAACAGCGCGAGAAAGACCTTCATCCAGGGTGAAACGTTCACGTGACCAATCGCAGGAGGCACCCAGCCGACGAATTTGTTCGGTGATGATACCCCCGTACCTTTCACGCCATGCCCAGGTGCGTTTGATGAATGCTTCACGACCGATATCTTCACGGTGTTTGCCCTCCTTTTCTAAAGCTTTTTCGATTTGAAGTTGTGTGGCGATGCCCGCGTGATCGCTACCAGGCACCCAGAGAGCTGGCTCACCCAGCATTCTGTGATAGCGAATCATTAGATCTTCAAGTGAAACAAACATCGCGTGACCGAGGTGCAGGCTGCCAGTGATGTTGGGTGGAGGGATGGAAATCACAAATGGCTTTTTCGTGGGATCAAAATCCGGCATTTTTGGATCATTTTCGGGTTGGAAAAATCCACTATTTTCCCACCAGGAATATAAACGTTTTTCAGTGTTTTTAAAATCGTATGCTTTTGGTAATGAATTATTTCCCATTTACTCTCCCATTAAATAAATTAACCTTCCGACTCAGAGGACGGAAGGCTTTGCCACCCGCGGTACCACCTCGTTTCGCTAATTATGAATTAGCGCACTTATACCGTTCGAACGGTGCTGCGATAACGGGCAAACCCGTGCCGGTCTACTTTCACTGATTGATTTCTTCGGCATAACCACCTGGTGACTTCTATCCAACATATCTGTGGGCATTTTCAGCTTGCTGCTGCCCTTCTCTGTCAGTTGTGAGCGAATATACTACTCCAGGATCAATTTGTGTCGATTATACAAAAATTGTGAGGGAATGTCAATTTAGTGAGAATAATCATTGAATAATAAGAATTGCTCCATCCGGTGTATCTCTCACATCCCAACAGAATACTTGGGCCCGGGGTGATGGATGTTTTGGGTTGCATCATTCTCCGTATTATGAGTCCGATAAGTATTTTTGTTGGTATTATTATAAAAATGAAACCAACGTTTGTGATTTCAAAAATATTGTTTGTTGTTTGCGCTCTTTTAATTGGTTCTTGCCAACCAGTTGGAGAAAATATTTCCAACACTCCTTCACCTACTTCTTCCAATCTCCTGGCGTCTCCAACTCAGACCTATGATGAAGAAATTCAAGAAGATAGTAATGGCGATTTACTGAATGAAAAGATTCCCCATGGGTTAAAGTTAGAATTTTGGCACCCTTGGGCGGGTAAGACTGCAGAAATTGTTGAGGAATTGGTTGGCATTTTTAACCAAGAAAATGCCTGGTCAATTACGGTAAATAGCATTTCTCACGCTGACACGGATGTGTTTATAGAAGATCTCACAGAAGAATTCATTAATAAAGAACAAATTCCAGATCTAATTGTTTCCACCAGCCAAAGTCTGCGTACCTGGTATTCTGAAGGGTACCCAATAAAAGAAATGGATTTGTTTATCAAATTAGATAGTGAGGGTTCCACAGAAATGATCTTGCCGGAAATATTTCCAGCTTTCTGGAATATTGATGTGGTTGATGAAAAAAGATTAGGGGTTCCAGCATACCAGAGCGGACAATTTCTTTTCTATAATCAAACCTGGGGATATGATATGGGCTTTGAAGATTTTCCCGGGACTATCGAAGCATTTTCAGAGCAAGCTTGTGCTGCTGCAAAAAGCAACCTTTATGACACGATCACAGAAAACAACGGTACAGGCGGTTGGATATTCAATAGTGAGAGCTTACCTCTTTTATCCTGGCTGCGAGTTTTTGGTGGTGGAGATCTGATCAACTCTCGTTCCCAGCCGATTTTCACACAACCTGAGAATGTAAATGCTTTTACCTTTCTTTTTGATCTATATATGGATGACTGCGCATGGATCGGCCGGATTTCAGAACCCTATTCTTATTTTTCAAATAGGATGGCCATTTTTTACAGCGGACAAATGGAAGATATTATCAAACAAATTAATTTTGATAATGATAGTGAAAATAATGATACTTGGATGCTCATACCGTATCCTTCTGCTTTCGGAAAACCAATTGTTATGGTTGAGGGATTGTCATACGCAATTACCACAGAGAACGAAGAGCGGTCAATTGCCGCTTGGGAATTTATTAAATGGATGTTGGCACCTGAAAACCAGGCGTTGTTTGTGGAAAAAACGGGTACATTCCCTTTGTCTGCTGAGGTGATAGAACGAATGGACGTTGAAGCAGAAATTTATCCTATTTGGAAGGACAGTTTGCAATATCTACCATATGCACAGGCAGAGCCTTCTTATAAAGCATGGTATGTGATAAAAAAAATATTGGAAGATATTGGTTGGCAATTAACCCAGTATACGATGCGGCCAGAGAACATCCAAACCATTTTATCGGATGCGGAAGTTATGGTCAGGATGTTTGAATAATACGATGGGAAAGGAAATGACAATCGAGACAATTATCATTTATACAGACGGAAGCTGTGACTCGAATCCGGGGCCAGGCGGTTGGGCAGCTTTGATAATCATGGGCGGTGAAGAAAAAATGCTGTGTGGTTCTGCGGCGGCATCCACAAATAACCGCATGGAATTGAAAGCGGCGATCGAGGCATTGAAAAGCATTGCAACCAAAAATCCGATTATCCTCTATACAGACTCCCAATATTTGAAAAAAGGAGTTATGGAATGGATGGAAAACTGGAAATCACGTAATTGGAAGCGAAAGGGAGGAAAGCTTGCCAACGTAGATTTATGGAAAGAATTATCTAAGGAAAATGAGAGGCACAACATTGAGTGGCGGTGGGTTAAAGCTCACGCGGGTCATAAGTATAACGAACGGGTTGATCGGAAGGCGAGACAATTAGCATTTTCGGTAAGAAAAAAGAGATAGGTATTTATCCTATCTCTTTGAGAGGCGACGACGGGATTTGAACCCGTGATCAGGGTTTTGCAGACCCATGCCTTCCCACTTGGCCACGTCGCCATAAGTTGATAGATATTATAAAAGGTGCTAAACTCTTTGTCAAATATCTTGTTGAATGGAGTATAAAAAATGCCTTGCGGCATTTTCAGAGCGGGCGACGAGGCTCGAACTCGTAACCTTTTCCTTGGCAAGGAAATGTTCTACCAATTGAACTACGCCCGCAATCGAATTAGATTATATGTGATTTTAAAATATTGTCAACTATTTAAAAAGAAAATGAGAGGTAGAAGAATATTCTATCGGTCACTTAAGATTATTTCAGTCGATAAGGGTTACTTGTTACTTTTTTCTTCCTGGATTTCTCTTACCTTGACGATAATCTTTTCCACTAATTCTTTTTCACCAACACCCGTGATCAACGGAATTGCGCTGAAAATAGGTTTGTCAGTTTTAACAGTAACCTGAGCATTACTGACTACAATATCATAGGCACTAATTTTTCCTGGCAGTTCATTGTTTCCACAACCGTCAATATGGGCATATAATTTTTCTTTTTCGAGATACTCACGAAGTTTATACGCTGCGTGCATCGCCATTGCAACACCTGAACCGCAAACAACAACTATTTTTACCTTATACATTGGTCACCTCTATGAATTTGTTTTTTAGAATTGCATTAAGATTTATTATATTAGTTTTTAAGAAATTGTAAACTCCTTACTACCAATATTATTTGTTTGCCAAGGAGCGGATGTGATTAAACATGATACTTTTTATTTCTAACTTTGATTTTGCAAACCGCATCTTTTTTAGGGCTTCATCATCTTCTAATATGAAGATCACTTTACGAAGGGTGCTTACTACCAATTTTGGATCATGAATTGCCAACATCAAGATAATATCAACTTCAACCTCAGTGTCTGGCATTCCCATCCCATTGAAAATAACCGGACTATCGAGTGTTGCGATCGCAACGGCAGGTTTTAAAACATGCTCGGTATCAGTATGGGGGATGGCGACACCGGTTACCCGGGCTTGTAGACCGGTTGGATATTCAATTTCTCTATCCAGCACGGCCTGTGTGTACGTATCCTTAACATATCCGTTTTCAAGCAGCATGTTTCCTAATTTTCGAATAATATCTTCTCGTGAAGTTACTTTTTCTTTAACTAGTATCAAGTTTTCTTCAATTGAGAGCTCATCCTGTTTCATATTCTCATCGTTGAAGTTTATGTTTCCCATTGTTTGTTAATCACCTTTTTCATCTCACTAATATTTGATTCGATCGCTCCCCCAGAAAATACACCACGTCCTGAAACAACAATATCTGCCCCAACGGCAACTGCGTCAAGTATGTTTTCAGCTGTGATTCCTCCATCTACTTCCCATAGCACTTCTTCAATTCCATTTTGTTTTTTTCCATTCCTCACTTTTTCAAGAACGGTTGGAAGATACGTGCACCCGCTGATTTCCGGTTCCGTAGTGAGGATTAAAATGAATGAAAGGAAAGGAAGATAGTGTTGAAGGGTAGGGAGTGATGTTTTGGGGTTAAATGCTAGACCAGCTTGCATACCTGATCTGTGGATCAGACCTAGCGTGCGGCGGGGGTACGGGCAAGCTTCAAAATGGATTGAAATCATATCGGCACCCATTTCTGCCAAAACAGGTATCAACCATTCTGGTTCCCTGGTCATGAGATGCACATCAAAAGGAAGGTCGGTTAGCGGGCGTAATTATTTGATTATCTTTGTGCCGATTGTCATTTCCGGGACAAAAATACCGTCCTCAATATCAAAATGAATGATGTCTGCGCCTGCGTTTTCCAGAGTCCTGATCGTGTCAGCGAGATATGCCAGTGGTCCGGATGCGATAGACGGAGCTATCTTTAACATGGTTTCTGGAAGCAAGAACCTGTCATTTATTCCTGCCCGCGGTG
>Ga0255379_10222_pt2 | contig 10380 bp, 8 predicted proteins | sample ANMaggSeSYBR01I3_FD_182105 | JGI IMG/M metagenome (GOLD analysis project Ga0255379, IMG submission 182105) | Sediment cell enrichment communities from methane seep in Santa Monica Basin, California, United Staets - ANME aggregate JGI... | ecosystem: Environmental > Aquatic > Marine > Cold seeps >... | reverse complement strand
TTCCGGGATCAGGGCCATTGGAGGCGGATCGGTCAATGACAAGTGGATGCAGGGTATTGCAGATATCACAGGGAAAACTGTGGAAACCATTGCGCAACCAATCATGGCAGGTGCATTTGGCGCTGCCGCCTGTGCTTTTGTGGGAAGCCGGGTCTATCATGACTTTCACGATATTAATAAGTTCATTAAAGTCCGGAATAGGTTTACTCCTGATCCTTCGTTTAAGAAGATGTATGACACACTTTTTCATTCCTATAAAGATGTTTACCAGGGACTTAAAGAAGCCTACATCCGGGCCAACCTGGAACGGTTTAACCAATAAGTTCAAACAATGAATGAAAATCGAAAAATTAAACGGATGAAGAACATGGACATCATCAAAAAGCAGATACTGGAGGGTGGGAAACGTCTTCTGAAGGAGGGCCTGGTAGCCAGAACTTGGGGAAATATCAGTATCCGGGTGGATGAAACCCACATGTTGATCACACCCAGTGGGAGACCCTATGAGGAGTTGACCCCCCATGATATTGTCCTGGTCAATTACCACACCTCAAAACATGAAGGACCTGTGAAGCCTTCTTCCGAGAAGGAATTGCATTGTGAAATTTATCGCACCAGGAAAGAGATTCAGGCAGTGATCCATACCCACCAGATGAATGCATCAACGGTTGCAGCAGCTCATCGGGAAGTTCCACCCATCCTGGATGATATGACCCAGATCATAGGTCCAACGGTCAGGGTGGCCGATTATGCTTTACCCTCCACCAGAAAGATCACCAAAAAAACAGTGAAAGCGCTGAAAGGAAGGAATGCAGCCTTAATGGCCAATCATGGTGCAGTATGTGTGGGTCGGGACCTGGATGAGGCATTTGTGGTATGCCAGGTACTTGAAAAAGCATGCAAAGCTTTCATAGAGGCCGAATTCCTGGGAGGAGCTAAAAGCATCAATAAGTTTGAGGCACACCTGATGCACCAGCTTTACCTGCGGAAATATTCCGCCCAGGCAATCAAGAATAAATAGCCGGGTGCCATGGAAACCATGAAAATCTATCCGCCTTATCGTTTTGTGATCCTGGCCCTGTTTATGCTTATAACTGTGGCCATCGAAATCCAGTGGCTCACCCATGCTGCTGTGGCTCGTCCGGCTGCACTATTCTACAATGGTCAATATGACCCTGCCTCCTTTTTGAACATCGATTTTCTGGCCATGGTATATATGGTTGTTTTTCTGATCATGAGTTTTCCGGCCTCTTACATTATTGACACCTACGGGGTAAAAGCAGGTCTGTTCACGGGCGCCATCCTGCTGGGCGTATTCAGTATCCTGAAGGCTGTTGTCGCCCAGAGCTTTACAGGGGTGGTTATTGCGCAAATTGGACTGGCCATCGCCCAACCCTTCATACTCAATGGTGTCACTGCAGTTACTGCCAGGTGGTTTCCCCTCTCAGAAAGGGGCATGGCAGCAGGATTATTAGCCCTGGCCCAGTATATTGGAATTATTGTGGCCATGCTGGTTACACCAGCGCTTGTGGGATCTAAACATGACCTGGCCAGTTATGGTACAGGGTTTGAAAAAATGCTGTGGATCTATGGAGCCATCAGCCTGGTGGCATCTGTATTGTTTCTGGTATTCATGAAGGAACGCCCAGGGAATGCCCCACCTGAACAGGAAGAAAGGTATAATTTTTTCAAGGGACTCAGGCACATTGTATTGAAACGTGATATGATCATCATGCTGTTTCTGTTCCTCATTGGATTGGGCATATTTAATGCCATCAGTTCGATGACAGACTCCATCGCTGCTCATGTGGGAGTGAAAGATTCCGATGGCCTCATTGGAGGGTTCATGCTCATCGGTGGGATCATAGGTGCCATTATCCTTCCAACACTATCGGACAGATACAGAAAACGCAAACTATTCATGGTGATCTGTATCCTGGGAATGGTACCTGCTGTGTTTGGTATGGCCTTCCCGGATTCCCTCTCCTCGGATCCTGATAAGATCTATCTGATCACGCTGATCTCCTCCTTTGTGCTTGGATTCTTTGTGATGAGCGCAGGCCCCATAGGATTTCAGTATGCGGCTGAAGTGAGCTATCCTGCCCGGGAGTCCTCCTCACAGGGGATCCTGCTTTGGGTAGGACAGTTGACCGGTATGTTTTTTGTAGCAGGGATGAGCGTAGACAATAACCTTCACCTGGGATCCTTTATGACAGCATTTGCGCTGCTGAGCATCCTGGGTCTGGGCGGTGCGCTGATGCTCCGTGAGAGCCCCATGATTCAAGCCGATTGATCATTTTGAAAACTCTTTTACAATGGTCTGATATTGCTTTGCCCCTTTCTTCAATGTTCTTTCCTGAGTATCCGGATTCACACTGTATAAACCAAATTCTTTATCGAAACCAAAGGACCACTCAAAATTATCAAGCAATGACCAGTAAAAGTAACCTTTCACATCAAACCCATCTTTGATGGATTCAGACAGGGCATACAGATAGCGATTAATGAACATGGACCTTCGATCATCTTTAAAATCAGCAATGCCATTTTCTGTAATATAGACGGGAACATCAAATTGCGACAGGGTTTGCACAGCCCGATAAAGCCCTTCAGGGTAAAAAGCATAATCCATATCCGTCATGATATCATCTTCCTTATAATGTGGGTCAAAAAGCTTTTCCTGATCCAAGCTGAATTTATAGTAATAATGAGAATAGTAGTTCAGTCCAATAAAATCCAGGGTATTTAAAGCATCCGGGTTATTTTCCTCCATCTTTACCTCAAAAGGCATGTTGAATTTATAATTGCCTGTTTTCAGAAAGCCAAGAATAGAGGTGTTGAATATTTTATATACAGTGGATGCCACGAACCAATCACCAATACTCCATTTATTGTAAGGGTCAAATTGCGTCATATTTTTTACAATGCCAACCTTCGCATTTTCACCGCCGGGCATGCTTTTTATTTTATGATAGGCCTGAACATGTGCCTCCAGCAAATTCCTGAGAACAACAGCAGCCAGGGCAGGATCTGATTTTCCGGGAGGAGAGAGGGTGGTAAAATAACCATCGACCGTATAAACAGCTGGCTCATTGATGGTACACCATAAATCAACCCGATCTTTCAGGGTCGGAAATATTTTCTCTACAAAGGCGACGAAATATTTTACATTTTCCCTTTTTTCAAAAGCGCCCATCTCTTCAAACCAGATTGGATTGGTAAAATGATGCAGGGTAACTACAGGTTTAATGTGGTATTTAATTAATGAATCACAAACATCCTGGTAATGTCTGATGGCTGCCGGGTCAAAAACTCCTCGTTGTGGTTCAATCCGGCTCCACTCTATAGAAAAGCGATAGGCCTTGACACCCAATTCATTCATCAGCTGGATATCTGTTGGATATCTGTTCCAGTGATCACAGGCGACTCCTGATTTCTGGCCACCTTCCACCCTGGGTTTCCCGCTTTCATCCACAGCATTCTCCCAGGCATACCATTGATTATTTGTATTGTTACCTTCTACCTGGTGGGCAGCACTGGCTACTCCCCAGAGGAAATTTTCGGGGAAATTCATATCTTCTGTATCAATCCTGTTCCAATCCCATTTCAGCTGAGGGTATTCGGATTGGTAAGAGACTATGACCGCAATATAGATCGTCACCAGAACGACTGTGATAAACCCTGTAATCTTTATTTTCATGCATGTAAAATTATTAAATGCCCCATAAATTCAAATTGGATATTTAAGTTATATTTGAGCGTTGGCTGTGAAAAATATCAATTTGAGTATTCTTTTATATAAGCCTGGACATAGATGGGAATATTAAGGATGCATTTGTAATGAAGAAATAAAATCGACCAAAATCATGAACAAACTTATTTTCATTGTTTCAATTCTTATTGCGGGTTGTAATCTATCGGCACAAAACCCGACATTTTTTGAGTCAGAAATTGAAACGCACCAAAAGCCCTGGACCCATCTTAAATTTTATAACGATCCCGATAATTTTCAGTTCGCGATCGTGACCGACCGCAACGGGGGCAATCGTCCGGGCATTTTTGAGGATGCAGTAAGTAAGATCAATTTACTCTACCCGGAGTTTGTGTTAAGTGTAGGTGACCTGATTAATGGCTATACCAGAGATACAGCCCGGATCAGATATGAATGGAATGAAGTGAACCAGGTCATTGATGAATTAAAAATGCCTTTTTTCTATCTCCCCGGTAACCATGATATTACCAACCAGGTGATGGCAAAGGAGTGGGAAAAACGTTACGGAAGGAGGTATTATGATTTTATTTATAAAAACACTTTGTTTATCATACTCGACAGCAATGATGATGATGATTATAGCCTGACCAGGGAACAAACAGATTATGCCCTTGAAACGATCAGTCAGCATCCGGAAGTCCGGTGGACATTTTTATTAATGCATCATCCGATATGGACCTACAATACCCATGGGAGATTTGAAGAGGTGGAGACTGCCCTTTCAGGCCGAAAGTATTCGGTATTGGCAGGCCATACCCATCATTATACGCATGAAAACAGGAAGGGTCAGAACTATTATGTCCTTGCAACCACAGGAGGAGGAAGCAATTTAAGAGGCAATTATTTTGGAGAATTTGATCACATCACATGGGTAACCATGACAGATGCCGGACCTTCACTGGTTAATCTGCGGCTCGATGGTATTTTACCGCATGATATTGCCAACAGAGAGACACAATTCTTAGCTGGTGCATTGGCAAATAATGCATCCATGAAACATGTTCTATTGTGTAACCAGGGTGATAAGTTTACCGATGGCACCCTCTATTTGTATTTTGAAAACAGTGGAGTTGAGCCTATGACCATCCAACTTCAGTTTTACCACCAGCACCAGTTAATCATTCCGGAACCTTTAAGCAAAGTCACATTGGAAGCCAATGGGAAACAGGTGGTCGAAATTCCATTCAGTTCGCCTGTACCCATAGCCTATAATGAAGCAGAGGCCATTCAAATTGACTGGAAGATGGAGTATGACCTGCCTGAATATCCAAATTTTCGATTATCGGGTAAAACCAATTTTGAGGTGGCACCCTCACAAACCTCATTTATAACGCCACAAATACCAAAATTCTTAAATAGCCTGACTGTCAGCGCGGTACATCCATATGACAATCTCACTACAGTTTTCAAAACCAACCTTTCAAAGGGTTCTGAAGAGGAAGTCACAGGAGTGAATGAAATAGAAATTGAAGAGGGTGGTGCGGTGGGCATACAACTAATGAATGATAAGAAACAAGTTACTTCATTAGAAGCCAGAAACTTTGAGAAAATCACAAAACTTCACAAAGCAGTTAAAGTAAAAGATCCGAAGGAGGGCCTGAAATACAGTTATTATGAAGGCACCTGGGATAAAATACCCGATTTCGATCAGTTGAAAGCAGTATCAAATGGTGTTGCCAAGGATTTCTGGGTTTCGGATTATGCGCTTCGTGAGGACCATTTTGGAATGGTATTTACCGGAACCATTCTGGTTCAGGAGGATGGATTGTATATTTTCAGATCAAGAGCTGATGATGCATGTAAGCTTTATATACATGATGAGCTGGTTGTAAATCAGGATAATGTCCAGGAGGAGTTTAAGGAGATCGGAGCCATTGCACTGAAAAAGGGACTTCATCCCGTTGCCATACATTTCAGGGAAGGAATTGGTCGTGAAAGATTGAGACTTTATTTCAAAAAAACGTATGACAATCAATGGGAAGAGCTGGCGGTAAAAGGGAGGTTTTATCATTGAACATAAACAAGAGAATTATAACAAATTAAGGTTACCAATAATGAAGAAACTTTTTGCAGGTGTGATTGTGATTGCAGTAATCATGGCGGTATATGGCCTGGATAGTACAAATATCCATCCGGTACTCTTTGAATGGTCGGGGGCAAATATCCTTGTTTCAACGTCGAAACTTACTCTTCAAAAGATGCCGGGTCGCCCTGTCATAAAAAAACTGGGCACAATTGACTGTGACCTTGTTGAAATGACCCCCGTTGTATTTAAGAACAGAGTCTATCGCTATGAATACGTCCGCAAAAGATATAAACCAAATTTAACCGGTGATTCTTACTCTCGTTTTATCGATCACGAAAGCGGGGAATCCACCCCTGCGTTCGCTGAGGGTTACCATTTGGGGAGTGCATTTGTTGATGGAGATTCGGTTTATGTTACCGCAGTGGATATATGGGATGGTGAACATATCGTGATGTTTGTTTCTGCCGATCTACAGAACTGGCAATCCCGACCAATGCTGCATCTCCCTGGATTTGGAATATTTAATACATCTCTATGCAAGGCAGATAATCGCTATATCCTCATGTACGAAATCGGCAAACCACCGGAGGATGCCGGGAAAAGGTTTACTGCCAGATTTGCCTCATCGGAGGATTTGGTAAACTGGAAGCCTATGCCAAAAGAGTGCACTTATTCCAAAGATCGTTATACAGCCCCTCATGCCCTGAAATATCTGGATGGCTATTTCTATAATTTTTATCTTGAAGCATTTGAGGGATACGAAATGCGGGTTGTTCGATCAACCGATTTGATTAACTGGGAGGCCAGCCCGTTTAATCCTGTACTAAAAGCTTCTGAAGAGGACAAAAAAATTGCCAGTTCAAAGCTTACAAGCATTCAAAGAACAGCGATTGCAGAAGCAAGAAACATAAACAACTCTGATATCGATTTTTGTGAATATAATGGAAGACTAATCATCAACTATTCCTGGGGAAATCAGCATGGGACAGAGTTTCTGGCAGAAGCTGTGTTTGAAGGAAGTCTGGAAGAGTTTTTAAAAGGATTCTTTTCCAACCAAAGCTCTTTACTACTAAAAAATTGTAAGCTTTCTCCATAATCGTATTAGAAAAAATAGAGATATTAATGCGATAGAAGCTAACAGGAGTGAAATATTCAATTGTCCGTATAAAAAGTAACCTGTTGAGAAAAGTATGCTGTAAATAAAAATACATCCAAACACCATACACAATATACCTGTGGGAACATCCCATCGTAAATCTTTTTCTTTCACAAGTTCAATTCCATCTGCCTTAGCTTTTCTTATAACAGATTGCCATCCAGGTCCTCCGGGTCTGATCTTGGAATAGAAGCTTCTGAGGGTTTGCTCCTTAACCGGTTGCGTAATAAAGGTTACTATTATCCAACTCACAGTAGTCAAAACAACAACACTTACAAATTTAATAACGTTCCAATATGTAACTGGTATTTCAAAACCAAAAAACATAATAGACCCACTGTTAAGCTGTAATAGTTTAAAATTCTCATATATAATGAATATCAGTGAAAAGGAACCGGCTGCGATCATTGCAGAGAGTTCGGAATAAGCATTTATCCGCCACCAGAACCACCGTAAAATGTAAATCAGACCTGTGCCCGCACCAATCATCAAAATATAATTAAAAAGCTGCAAGGCATTCTGCATAGCTAAGGCGAGCACGAGAGAACACACCATTAAGCTTATCGTACTGATTCTTCCAAACCCGACTTTTTGCCTTTCGGTAGCATTAGAATTGTAAAACCTTACATAAAAATCATTTACCAGGTACGAGGATCCCCAGTTAAGCAGTGAAGCGACCGTTGACATGTAAGCAGCAAAGAGTGAGGCCACAACAAGACCCAGTACGCCGGCAGGGAGGAATTTCTTAAGCATAGCATAGTACGCTAAATCATTTTTTACATAATGGGAGTTAATTTCCGGAAATGCATCAATCATGGATTTTATATCAGGAAAGATAATAAGTGATGCCAATGCGACAATGATCCATGGCCAGGGTCTTAATGCGTAATGGAAAAGGTTAAACATAAACGTAGCTCCTACAGCATGATTTTCGTTTTTTGCCGAAAGCATTCGTTGTACAATATGTCCTCCTCCTCCGGGTTCGGCCCCTGGATACCAGGCAGCCCACCATTGAACGGCCAGAGGAATCAGAAATATGCTTAAAAAAAGATCCGGTTGTGAGAGGGAGGGTATGAACTTCAATTTCCCGGCTACATTTGGGTGATTAAACAGATTACTCAGGCCATCGATTTCAGGTGATTGAACCACCAGAACAGCTGCAACTACTGCTCCCCCCATAGCAAAACTGAATTGAAAAAGGTCAGTCCATAGAATTGATTTTAACCCTCCAAGTGTTGAATAAAAAAGGATTGCTACTGAAGAAACGATTAATGCCGGCAAAGGCTGAACTCCCAACATTACTCCTGCCATTTTTATAACAGCTAATGAAGAGCCGGCAATCACTATTACATTGAAGAAAAGGCCAAGGTAAATAGAACGAAATCCCCTGAGAAAAGCAGCTGTTTTCCCACTGTACCTTATTTCGTAAAATTCATTGTCAGTCATAACTTTAGAACGATTCCATAACTTGGCATATACAAAAACAGTCAGCATACCAGTTAATAAAAAAGCCCACCACAACCAGTTACTTGCTACCCCTTGAGTGCGAACCATGTCGGTGACAAGGTTTGGAGTATCATTGGCAAAGGTTGTTGCAACCATTGATATACCCAGAATCCACCATGGCATATTTCGTCCGGAAAGAAAAAAGTTGGCTGAACTTTTACCAGCATTCCTGGACGAAATAAAACCAATCGATAATAAAACTCCGAAAAAGAGAATTACAATGACCCAGTCAATAACTTGAAAACTCATATGTTCCTTTAAATATCAATGACTTCTCGGGTTTTGGCGGATCTATAACATGCAGATAATATTCTCTGACTTCGAAGTCCTAATTCTGCATCATTTACAGATTCCCTTTTTTCAAGAATAGCACAACTGAATTCTTCTATTTCAGCAAGATATGTGTTTACTGGTTGTGGAATGATTCTTATTCCCTTTTCAATATTCCTGGTTTGCTGAGCATCATATCCGGATTGGTCATCCTCCAGGTATGCAGTCATTTCTCCTGAGGAACCCTGTCCAATGGTTCCACTGGCTATTATGCTGCCCCTGGATCCATAAAGCTCCAGCATATTTTTACTGCTGTTATCGGGAATGCAAAAACAGGTATCAACCGTACCTAAGGCACCATTTTCAAAATAGAGCGAAACAATAGCAGTGTCCTCTGATTTATATGAATGTATCCTGTTATTAATAAAACAACTAACACTTTTTACTTTCCCGAAAAACATCTCTAACAGGTCTATGCAATGACTGCCCATATCCATCAGTGATCCACCACCGCTTGTCTGTGGATCCTGTCTCCAGGCACCCTCTATGGGAGGATACCAGCATGACAATTGTGCCCTGCCATAGACAGGAGCACCTAATTTCCCCTCTTCAATCAGTTTAAGTGCTGCCTGATGCTGAGCCAGGAACCTCATCATAAATCCGGTTCCCAACAGAACACCTTCCTCTCTGCACACAGAAATTGCTTTCTCAGCTTCTTCCACTGTTAAGCCAAGAGGTTTTTCACAAAGAATGTGTTTTTTACTTTTTGCACATGTCATTACCTGATCGAGATGCCTATTTGCCGGAGATGCTATATAAACAGCTTCAATATCAGATTCAAGAAGTTCCGTAAGACTATTTACTGCAGTTGCATTATATAGTTGTGCAACAGAGGTATTAACATCTGTATTTACATCATAAACCGCAATCAATTCTGCATGTTCAGATTTAATAATGCCTTCGGGAATTGTTCTTCTTCTGGCGATCCCGCCTGAACCGATAACACCCCATTTAATTTTATTTTCCATATTAATTAATAGTTTCTTATAATTTCCGTCTTGCCGTACTTCACAAGAAATGAACCTAATATAGTCACTAAAACCCGATCCTCAAAGCCCCCTCAGCACCAACTCATATCTATCATTTCAACGGGATGGTAACATTTTATGCGGTATTTACCCTTCTCTTTCAGTCCTGATAAAATTTGAAGCGCACAGCCGGAATTACCTACAGCGACAATACTTGCCTTTGTATCTATGATATTCTTAATTTTCCTCTCTTGAATCTCGTTTGCTAATTCAGGATGAAAGATATTATAGGTTCCTGCAGAGCCGCAACACATCGTAGATTCATTCAGAGGAATGTATTCCAGGCCTTGAATGGATTGCAATAAATTGCGAGGGATCTCACTTATGCCCTGCCCGTGTACCAAATGGCAAGCCTCATGATAGGTAAACTTCTCTCCTTTCCTGGGCCAGATCCATTGATCCTTCAAAGATGGATCCATTTCCAGCAGCAGCCAGATTATTTCATGTACATCCTTAAATTTCGGAGCGATTTTTTCAATGATGGGATTATTCGGAAAATCATGTGTGTAGTTTTTGATGGTTGAACCACAACCAGCGGCACTGACGGCGATGGTGTCAACTC
>Ga0255379_10235_pt1 | contig 10448 bp, 8 predicted proteins | sample ANMaggSeSYBR01I3_FD_182105 | JGI IMG/M metagenome (GOLD analysis project Ga0255379, IMG submission 182105) | Sediment cell enrichment communities from methane seep in Santa Monica Basin, California, United Staets - ANME aggregate JGI... | ecosystem: Environmental > Aquatic > Marine > Cold seeps >... | reverse complement strand
TTTTTAGCAATGAACATTCAGAATCAACAGATTCTTGAGAAAACTATTCCTTTAACCGCAAACCTGAGTAGTTATTATTATTTTTTCCATATTATAACCTGTTTTTCAAAATCAATTTTGTATTCAAGATCCCGCAGGAAGTCCATGCCTAGCAGGCCCTTGTGGGCTGCTGGAGGGCCTTTATAGTCAACGATGGATACAATCAAGTTTTCCTTTTTTATAGACCCGACTTTAATGTAGCTTAGTTTTGCTATTTTAGTATTTATTACACCTCCTCCCGCTACTATATTTTTAGCCTTTTTGGTTTGCTGTATCTTTAATTTATTTGCAAACTTTTGGTGAAGAAGAGTGATTGAAGCACCTGTATCCAGAATGAGTATTCCCTCAATTACCCTGTTTTTGTAACCAAGCTTCACAGGCACAAACACTGAATTCCCCCTTATAATTACCTTTGTTTCGAATTTTTTTAAACGCTTTTTAGTGCTGATTGCTTCATTTTTTTTTCGTTCTATGCTTTCCTTTTCCAGCATGACGGCTTTTTCTTTTCGTTTTCTTTCAAGCTCGTTGTATTCTTTTCCCATCATGATATTTCTTTCCTGTTCAGGAAGATGGTCGTATTTTTCTTTATATACTTTAGGCTTTTCTCTATATTCAGGCGGTATCTTGCTTAAATCATCAACAAAGTGAATTCTTCCTTGTTTGTCAACATACCTGTAAAATTCAGCACCGGACTCTTGAAAAAAGAGGAAAGATAAAAATATAAATAATAATGGAAGAGAGAATAACTTAATCTTTTTAATCATTGTTGCATGCTCCGGATTAACTGGTACCCTATAGACTTTCAGATAATTCATTTCACAAGGCCAGAAGGAGGAAGGCGTATTAGGAACGTGGACGAAATAACTTACTCAACTATGCATCACAGCTTCAGGCCACCTTTGCCCGATCTCAAATCACAAAAATATCAAAATAGCCCGCTATTCCATCAACTTTTGTGATCTGAGATCGAACAAATCTGACCCAAATCTATGCGCCTACTTGTGGAAGTTAATTCGTCCACGTTCCTTAGTTATACGTCGACGACTGATAACACAGTGAAATTATTTATCTGAAAGTCTATAATTGAGCGTAAACAAAATGAAGGACCATTTATGCCGCAAAGCGTCATGAAACAGGTTTTTACGAAATAATCAGTATTGACTTAATACTAATATGCCTTATTTTAGAAAAATAGTCAAAGCCCAGAGTAGAAATTTTATCAAAAAGACTTCTGCCCATTTTTTTATAGGAGAATATAATTATGAAAATTGAAAAAAATTTATTTGTAGCTATCGAGTATTGTTTAAGTCTTGACTCAGGAGAAGAGGTCGATCGTTCTCGATCAGGTAATCCGCTTAACTTTATTACCGGTACCGGCCAGATAATTTCAGGGCTTGAAAAAGAGATCATGGGAATGGAAGCAGGCAATAGCGCCAATATAACAGTAGAACCGGATGATGCTTATGGCCCGGCAAGAGAAGATCTGGTGCATGAAATTCCTCGTAGCCAGTTCCCTGCTGATGCAGATATCAAGCCAGGTGTAAAACTTCAAGCGCAAAGCCCTAACGGTCCTATAATGATTATCATAAAAACAGTTGAAAATGATACTGTAACCGTTGACCTTAACCATCCGCTGGCTGGTCAGCGTCTTCATTTTGATGTCAAGATTGTCGAAGTCCGAGAGCCCAGTGCTCAAGAATTATCAACCGAGGCTGGAGGCTGTCGCTGCGGTACTGAAAGTCCGGACAACTGCGGGCCTGGCTGTAGCTGTGGTTAAAAGTGAGGTTAGGACTGGATCTTCTTAAATAATATTGGGGCCAGAGAGGACGTCAGGATAGCCAGCAATATGATGCTGGAGTGGATCTGATTATTAATCAAATCGAGTTTGAGCCCGATGGAAGCTGCAGCAATAATCAGACTCAGACGTGCCGAAAGGAGTATCCCGCTCGAAAAGCATTCTCCCCATGTCAACCCATTAAAACGGAAAAGAAGAGAGGGGATTATCTTGATAATCCAGGCCACCAGGAAAAGACCGGCTGCATTTAAAAATATCTGCCACTCCAAAAGAACTCGAAGATCAAAATTCATTCCTACATGTATAAAAAAAATAGGAATAAGAAATCCATAACCAAAGCCCATGAGTTTTTCTTCCAGCACACCGCGATAACGGAAAATTAAGGAAAAGAGCGCTCCACCCAGGAAGGCTCCCAGAACAGGTTCTATTCCCAGAATGCCTGAAAAACCAACAAAGACGAAAAGTAATGCCAGGCTTGCCCTTACTCCTGTTTCTACCGGATCCTCTCTCTTAATAAGTCGGACAAATTTTTCCGGATACCACCAGGCCAGGCGTTTGAGAAGATAGAGAACTAAAGCTGCAAAAACAAAGATAAGCCCGGGCTTGAGCATTTCCCAGCAAAAGCCGTGTTGATAAAAAAGAGAATAAATAGCAATACCAAATAAAGTCAAAAAATCAGCGATTATAGCAGCAAGGATGATGTTTTGGCCTATTAGCGATTTGGAAAGTCCTGTCTCCCTTAATGTAGGTATGGCCAATCCCAGAGAGGTGGTTGACAAAATAAGCGTCATATAAAAACCGAATCCCATAAGTGTGGAAAACAAATAAGCCAGAAAAACTGTGCAGAAAAAAATAAATAGAGCGAAAACCACCTGCTTTCGCCCTTGCTTTTCCAGATACTCAAAGTCAATCTCAAATCCTGATAGAAACATAAGCAAAAGGAACCCAAAGTGCGCTAAAAATGAAAGCCATTCGCCGGACATGATAAGACCCAGTCCACTTTTACCGATAGCTATCCCAAAAAGTATTTCTCCCACAATTGATGGAATTTTCAGGTAACGGGACAGGATCGGTACGATAAAAACAGCAAGGGAGATGATAATTAGGCTGGAAGCCTGATTGATTTCCATAGGAATCCTTAAGAGCCTGTTTTGAAAACTGATGAATTGGCTCTAAGACGTTACGATAAGTATAGAGCTTTTAGCTTTATGAATAATGTGCTCACCAACATTTGGTTTGAGAATTGACATTCCTTTGGTGGAGCTGCCCATAACAATGAGATCAAAATCCTCAGCAGTGTTTGCGATCTCTTTTATCGGGTTTCCCTCAAGCAATATTTCTTCGATAGGAAAATGGTGCATCTCACCTATATGCCGTACATGACGCAAGGCAGTTTGAGCCCATTTTACCGAGTCTTTACTGGCCATAAATACCGGATCAGAAACACTGGCCGTTGCCACCCTGGCTTCGGCAATTCGGCCGATGTCTACAGCCACTTCCGCAGCCAGTTCCGCAGCTCTGGTTGCATTAGCAGGCACCAGGATGCTTTTATAGGGGAATCGCTTTTTTCCTACAAGAAGCGGACAATTAATGCGATGCGCAAGATTAACTACTTTGCTTGTACCCATAAGTTTTTCGAGTATACCAATTTTATAAAGATTAGTAACGACACAACCAATATTTTCATGACGGGTCATTTCAATAATAGTTTCTTCCAACTCATTTTCTTTTTCAATCCTTTTTATGTCAAATTCTAGTTTTCCCTCTGCCAGTTGAACAATTTTTTGTATGATGGCCTCGTGTTCTATAGATACTACCCCTGATAAAACAAGAAAAATGATCTTTGATGCCTTGAAATCCTTGGTCAGATAGATAGCCTCTTCTACAGATGTTTCTATGTCTTGTTTATCCCGCACAGGAACCAGTATGTTTTTCCCGTATTCTAAAGGAAATTTAGGGACATCGAGAGTGAAAAGCTTGGAGACCGTTTTGAAAAGGCTGCTATGGCCTACTATGGTAATTAGATCATCCTTTTGGATTGTGGTATCTCCACGAGGAATAAGTATTTCTCCTTTCCGGTATATTGCTCCAACCAGCCAATCTTTAGGACGAATGTCCCGTAGCGATTTGCCCACAGCCGGGGAATTGCGAAGCGCTTTGATCTCCAATACTTCACCTCGCCCTTCTCCTATGCTGTTTATCAACATCATTGGACTTTCCAGAAATATTTCTATTTGGTGAGCTACTATATAGGAGCCGCATATGACCCGGACACCAAGTTCTCGAAATTTTTGAAGATTATCTGAGTCATTTATCATACTTATTATGTTCTTGATTTTGTGCTTCTGAGCAAGAACGCAGGCTTCGAAGTTAATCTCATCACGGTTGGTGACTGCCACAAAAAAATCGGTTTTGTCAATCCCTGCTTTTTGCAAGACAATGTTACTCGATGCATCACCAAGAATCAGCTTCTTTACCGGCTTCATCTTTTTGAAATATAAAAAATGTTTGTCCGATTTATCGACAAGCGTGACATCCCAGAATTTGCCAAGTCTGCGCAAAAGTTCGCGTGCGGTCTTACCTGCTCCTATAATCAATACTCTCATCTAAAAAATAACCTTTCATCCTCCGATGGCATACATGGGACGGAGACACTCTCCACCATCCGGCATCCTGACGTGGTGTTGCCTTGGTTTCCTGGCGATAGCTTCCCGAAACAGTTCCTTCAAATCTTGTTGGGTGCATTTATTCCTGAGAGACGTCTTGACGTCCACCTCATTGTCGGCAAAAAGGCAGGGGCGAAGTTTGCCGTCGGCTGTGAGTCTCATGCGGTTGCAACTAGGGCAGAAGTGGTGGCTGAGAGCGCTGATAAAACCAATTTCGCCTTTTGCTGATTCAAATCGATATCTTTCGGCAGGCCCGTCGTGGGTTGCACGCTGAATTTTGTGAAGGGGACCAATGGCCTCGAGTTTGGATTTGATTTCATCTGAAGAGATATATTTCTCATGCTTCCACTTGCTGTCATGCCCGATCGACATGTACTCGATGAACCGAACGTGATAAGGCTTTTTCACAGACAACTCGGCAAGTTGATGGAATTCATCATCATTTACACCTCTGATAGCCACCACATTGATTTTTATGGGCGAAAAGCCAACTACCTCAGCTTCCTGAAGCCCTTCCCAGACCTCATCAAAACAATTATATCCCGTGATTTTGGCATATTTCAAGCGGTTAAGTGTGTCAAGGCTGATATTGATGCGATGAACGCCTGCATCAAAAATTTCTTTGGCTCTTTCCTTTAAGAGCACACCATTTGTGGTGATGCTGACATCCTCGAGCTCAGGTATCCGGCACACGGATGCAACGAACCGGACAAAATTTTTACGGACCAGGGGTTCGCCGCCTGTCAGACGCACTTTCCTTATTCCGCATTCGGTGCCGGCTATAATGACATCCAGGATCTCTTCGTAGCTCAAGATCTCAGCATGATCAAGCAGCTTCAGATCTTTTACCGGCAGGCAGTAGATGCAGCGAAGGTTGCATCGGTCTGTGACAGAGACCCTCAGGTAGGAAATCCTGCGATTATAGTGGTCTATATTTGGAGCCATAGTGGATGTCCGCTTTGAAGTCCCTGGTTTTGGGCCAGCATATCGAGGTGCAATGTCGCGATCTGTTCTAAAAAAGGGTACACAGGTCGTTCTATTTCCCTGGTATCAATGGTCTTGATGTACCTTTTGCACTTATCACACACATTCACCCGATACTCCTCTTCTTCGCTAAAAAAATAGTGCAATGTTTTTTGATCCTTATTTTCGCAGAACGGACAATATATTCTTTGGCTATGCCACTCGTGGTCGCAAAAGCTGCAAAAGAAAAAGCGCTCCCCTTCACCGCGGAGTATGGATATGGCTGGAGGATTACCGCAAACAGGACAATACCCTTTTCCCCATAGTGTGTCCTTGCCTATATAAGTGGCTAATTGTTCAGCACAAAGAGAAAGGCATGGCCTTATACTCCCATGTGCCATAAAAAAGAGAACCTCCTTGTCAATTTCCAGGCTTTTTGCCGTTTCATCAAAATAGACGTCATCTTCGCTCAAAGTTTTTGACAACAGGGTTGAGGCATCAACCGTGCCCCTGTCCAGGGCGTCCATAAGTTTCACGCCGGCGTGAGCCAGAACCTCGTTCGCTTCACAGGCAAGTTGGCAAATCTCTCTCAGCAGGGCTTCGGATGCTTTTATATCTACTGTAAAGTCTTTTCTTGCGATCAGGGGAAACCCCTCTTTTCGCCTGACTGAAAGGATGTCTTCAGATATCTCTATTGGTTGCAGATGAATGTGTTTTTTTGAGGCTTCCTGGGCCAAAAAAAGCTTTTCATAAAAAGCGAGAATACCTTCATAGGCGGGCCTCAGTGCCTTAATATCTTTCACAGCCCTTTTAATTTGCTCGGCAGTTTCAATCTCCTTTTTAGTCATTATTATTACCCACTGTCCCCCCCAGAGCTACGTCATTTAAGCTGATAACCTGACTTAACGAGAATTGTTTACTTATGGAATCTTCTATAAATTCGAAGCACGAAACAGGAAATCCGAAACAAATACGAATGACTAAAATCCAAAATTCTAAACGTGCTGAACCCCGCAGATATTGGATAACTGTCTGAAATGTTTTGGTCATTTGATATTCTGTATTTTTTCTATAGACTTTCAGATAATTAATTTCACAAGGCCAGAAGGAGGAAGGGTATTAGTTATACGTCGACGACTGATAACACAGTGAAATTATTTATCTGAAAGTCTATAAGAGTGTTCTTCACAAACCGGCTGTTAAACGAGTCAGTGGTCTTAAAAGCTTATTTAAAGCCACTTTTCTCGATATGTCAAAGGCCGAATTTGAAGCCACCGCAAACGAGTGATAGAGCATCGGATCCTCTGTAACCAGGTATATAACGCGAACGTCATCCGGATCCAGGAGTTTTGCCTTTGGGTGGATCTTTTTGACCGTGGCCAAACGCCTTCTTGCCATAACGAGCATTTCCTCACGGTCGCCAAAGTTCATGGCACCCGTGGGACAGGTCTTAACACAGGCAGGCAAAAGTCCGTTTCGGACACGATCGTTACACATGTCGCACTTGGCTAAGGTGCCATCCTTGGCCACCCGAGGAACGTTATATGGACACGCCTCTATAACTTCTTGAGTGTCTATATCCTTGCTGTTAGCCGTAAACAGAACCGCACCGGTTGCCGGATCTCTGAAAATGGCCCCGGGGTCCTCAGCCGCCATCTCACAGGGCGGCTCCAGGCAATGGCGGCACTGATCAGGGAAGAAAAGCCACTTTAGCTTTCCGTCAATAACCGTTTCGTTGAACCTCACCAACTTGTAAGTCACAAAGGAGAGATCCGCCGGGTTCTGGTAGGTTCCACGGTTTACTGTTTTCTCGGCAGGCAGATCGTGCCACTGCTTGCAGGCAACTTGACAACCTTTGCAGGCCATACAGAGCGACGTGTCTATGAAAAATGATTTACCAGACATTCAGAGCTCCTTTTATAGTTTAGTTACATTGACCATAAAGGCTTTGGTTTCAGGAATTCTCGTATTGGGATCACCAGTTGCTGGTGTGAGCAGGTTGGAACTTTCTTCTGAACCACTTTCAGGCCATCTCCAGCCAAAATGCCATGGAATGCCGACCTCATGTACAATCTTTCCTGCTATCTTGAAAGGTTTAAAACGCTTGGTAACAAGCGCAGTACATTCAAGTGAACCACGTGCAGATGCTACATTTACCCGTTCTCCGTTCTTGATGCCCTTTTCTTTGGCAAGCTCTTCGCTCATTTCAACAAAAACCTGAGGTTGAAGTTCGAGCAGCCACGGCTGTGGACGTGTCATGAGGCCTGACTGCCAGTGTTCTGAAACACGATATGTTGTACCCACAATAGAAAATTCCGGGCTGTTCGATGCCACTGAATCAGCATCTGTTGTGTAAACAGGCGCTGCCGGATTCATACGCTGTTTACTCATCAAGTTGTTTCCAAGCGGTGATTCAAGAGGCTCGTAATGTTCCGGGAATGGACCATCTGCACGGCCGGGACCGAATAGCTGCCCATGACCGTGCTTTCTCATGATAAATGGTTGTTTTGCATCCTTTCTCTTTGTCCCGTCAGGATTTTCGAGAGGATACCAGCCACCGTCCGGGACGTCTCCGATCCATTTTTTTGACACATACTTGCCGTCCTTAACATCACCAGCGAAACTGATAACCCAGTCTTTTTTGTCCCACGGCTGTCCTTTGAGGTCAACAGAAGCGCGGTTGTAAATAATCCTCCTGTTTACAGGCCAGCACCATGCAAACTCAGGATACAGGCCGATATTGTTCGGAGCATCTTTTTTGCTGCGTCTGGCTGCCATGTTGCCGTTTTCCGTATAGCTGTTGCAGTAAAGCCAGTTTGCAGATGAGGTTGAACCATCAGCCTGCAGATAAGCAAAACTTGGCACAAGAGTTCCCTTTTTGAAGGATTTATCCTTAAAAGTAACATCTTTCAGGAAGTAACCGTTAATTTCTTTGGCTGCCTTGTGTGGATCATACAGGCCGTCCGTCATATAATCCCATTTCAGGTTAAGTATGGGCTCAGGGAAAACCCCGCCTTCTTTATAAACCTCTTTAATTTTGTTGCCAAGTTCCATTATGATATTACCGTCGGAAAGGCTGTTCCCAAGCGGTTTCGGCCCTTGATAGCGCCACTGCATCCATCTGCCGCTGTTGGTAATGCTGCCTTCTTTTTCAACAGATACACATGCGGGAAGCATAAAGACTTCGGTTTTTATGGTAGAAGGATTCATACCCGGGCTCTTCCAGAATGAACCGGTTTCATTGTCAAAAAGGTTGACATTGACCATCCAGTCAAGTTTTGCCATTGCTTTGCGTGTTTTATTGGAATTAGCGCCACTACAGGCCGGATTTTGGCCCCAGGCAAAAAAACCCTTGACAGCGCCCTTGTACATTTTATCAAAGAGGGTCAACCATGAATAATCGGTCCCATCGTCCACCTTTGGCAGCAAGTCATACCCGAAATCGTTTGCTTTAGTAGCCTTTTCACCGAAGAATGATTTTAAGAGACTGACTGAATATTTTGGATAATTCCGCCACCAGTTTGCGGAAAGCTGATCATTGCTTTTTGGAGTCCATTTTTTGTTGTAGGCATCAAGGGACACATTCGATGCCCTTGGAGTCTTAAGATATCCAGGCCAGATATGCCAGAGCAGGCAGTGATCCGTGGAACCCTGTACGTTTGACTCGCCTCGCAGTGCATTAACACCACCGCCTGCAACTCCCATGTTGCCAAGAAGAAGCTGTATCATCGCCATTGTCCGGATATTCTGGACTCCAACAGTATGCTGGGTCCAGCCCATGGCATACATAATTGTACCGGCTTTTCCCCTGGCGCCGGTAGCGGCATATGTCTTGTAAACTTCCAGAAGATCCGCTTCCGGGGTGCCGGTAATCGAGGAAACCAGCATGGTATTATACCTGCTGAAATGGTTCTCCAAGAGCTGAAAAACGCAGCGGCTGTTGTTTAAAGAGATATCCATCTTCGGGACACCATTTGCATCCATATCAAAAGCCCACTTGCTCTTGTCATATTTCCTGTTTTTTGCATCATAGCCGGAAAACAGACCATCTTTAAATTTAAAATCTTCTCCAACTATAAACCCGGCATTGGTATAGTTGGCCACATACTCTTTATTATAAAGTTTGTTGTCCAGTATGTACTTGATCATACCTCCAAGAAAGGCGATATCCGTGCCTGAACGCAGAGAAGTATAGAAATCTGCTTTTGAGGATGTTCTGGTAAACCTTGGGTCAACATTAATAACTTTTGCCCCATTTCTTTGCGCTTCTGTAACATACTTAAATGATATGGGATGGTTCTCCGCAGCATTACTGCCCATAATCAGTATGCAGTCACTGTTTCTAAGATCAATCCAGTGATTAGTCATTGCGCCACGTCCGAACGACTCTGCCAGAGCCGCAACAGTTGCGCTATGTCAGATACGGGCCTGATGTTCAACATATACAAGCCCGAGGGCACGCATTAATGCTTGATATGTCCAGCACTCTTCGTTGTCCATTGCTGAACTTCCAACTGAGGCAATGGCGGTCGTCCGGTTTACCACCTGTCCTTTGGCATTTTTACGCTCAAACGATGCATCCCTTATTGCTTTAACCCTTTTGGCAATTTCCGTTAGCGCCCAGTCCCACGATACCTGCTTCCACTCATTAGCGTAAGGCGCCCGGTACATGGGCTCAAGGAGGCGATTTTCATTTTCGATCAATCCGGAAAGTCCGGCTCCTTTGCTGCACAGAGTCCCGCGATTTATCACATGATCCGGATCACCCTCGATGTTGATGACACGACCATCGCCTTTTTTGCTGGTATGTACAATCGCCCCGCATCCCACTGCACAATAAGGACAAATCGTGGTGGTTTCTTTGGCATATTTAGTCTTTAGCATTTGGGCGTGTGCCCTGACCGGCGAAAGGTCAAAGCCCAAACCGCTGGTAGCAAGCCCAGCAGCAGCCACGCCGGAAATTTGGATAAATTTTCTGCGTGTTA
>Ga0255379_10017_pt1 | contig 10498 bp, 8 predicted proteins | sample ANMaggSeSYBR01I3_FD_182105 | JGI IMG/M metagenome (GOLD analysis project Ga0255379, IMG submission 182105) | Sediment cell enrichment communities from methane seep in Santa Monica Basin, California, United Staets - ANME aggregate JGI... | ecosystem: Environmental > Aquatic > Marine > Cold seeps >... | reverse complement strand
GTTTGAATTACAATATCAATATTGCTATTTGGCACAAAGGTTCTTGGGCTAAATACAACTTTTCTATTTTCTATATTTAGTTTTTTTCGTAACTTGTTTTGAGGTTTCGTGAAATTGATTAGATCGAAGTTAACACCGGCAAAATACTTGAAGGCCCTTTTTGGGCATGCCCACTGCTTTATGTCGTTCAACATTGTGTCGTTTCCGTATGTTACAACAGCAGCATGTTGAAGTGTGTAACTGCGCAACCATTTGTGGATCAAATCGTTATTCATGTTTTGTCTGATCATTACATCACCGCCCTGGGTAGTGACAATTACATTTTTAAAACCGCTGAGAACTGAAAACCAACCAGTCCATCCTACATTAATTGCATGTAATATATCAGGTGATATTAGATTTACTTTTTTTTTGAAGAGAAAGAAATAATATGGTGCAAGCAGATTCCTTCCTAAAAAACTTCTACCATAGAGCTTTATGCTATCATGGATGTCGATATTAGGGAAAATGTATTTAGGAGTATCTATAGCAATCCAATGGACTTCATGCCCACGATCCCGCATATCACCTATTAGATTAACAAGCCTAGGAGCACTAACTCCAACGTAACAAATTTTCATGACAGTAGCAGCGCCTTTCAGAGAGCTGATAACTATTACGCGACGAGAATGTCATACAATTTATGAACCATTGCTAAGTTACACTTAAACCGAACAATCACAGATTCTGTAACTATCTAGTTTTCATAGTGATTGTATACCATTGTTTCCATTTCATTTGGGTAACGACTGTAGATACCCTTTCCAATAATCGGCCTGCTCCATGGATGTATCAAATGGATACCATCTAATGCTTGAGCGTTACAAGTTGTCTTTCACGCCACTAAGCCGAAAAACTAAATATCATTGCGCAAATTAATCCCTTCCGCTCTATAAACTTCGGCAACTTATTAAAATGCCTCAGTATTTGTGATATTGATGGAGTCGGTGGATAGGAATAGTAAGGAAAGTTCAACATTCAGACCTCGTTATGCACAAATCCAAAAATGGTACAATAGTAAATAATATCAAGAAGATATAAGATATGCAGGCAAAATTGGACACACGCTGTCTTAAATTACTAGTTCAAATTACTACTAAGACAAAATGTTTTGATTTATTAATTATTTTGAATATCAAAAGATTATGATTATCTTCAGTTTTTGATATCCTGTTATAAGTAGTAATAAATTCTTGACATTTCCTCCGAATAGGGTGAGGGGTGTCCAAAAATTAGCCTCAAAAAAAGTAATGATTTCAGATCAGCCTCCTTCGCAAAATGTCCAAAAATTATGCAATGGACATTGCGAGAATGTGAAAAATCTTAATATCTTTGTTAAATCAATAGGATATAAAAAATGCATGAAAAATTACGAGTTTTCCTAATAACTGTTTATCTATGTTATCAACGGGGTGTTAAGTTGCAAATAGTGTAACGCTTTTTTTGGATTTAGTTACGAAATACTGTAACGCCCCATAACATCTTGAATTAATAATAAATATAACAGATAAGTGTGGAAAATGGAAAAATAATAAATTTATTAAAAATTTAAAAATAAAACAATACCCCGCCTATCCCGCCGAATTTATGGTATTTTTATGCGTTACACTATTTCGTCAAAAAATGGCTGAAAAGCGTTACACTATTTGCATCTTATTAAACGGGTTACGATGTCTGTTTTGTGGTGCATGTCCAACTTCCTAAAAAATAAGCAAGTTTTTCATAAATGCCATTTAAACAGTGTGTTATGGACTTTTAGTAACCTTTCCAACTTTTCGATTTTAGGTTCAAATAAGAATGAGTTATTACTATCACATTACAACGTGAGTAATAATTGCAAAATCGATTTTATCTTAAGAAAAAATGGCATTGAAAGTTTTGCCTGAATATAAGGGGGTAAAATGACCTTATTACTTTCATAATCCAAAAAAACTAGTTATATTTTGTTTTACTTAGATAGTTATTGAATATCTGCAAAGTTGTCTAGATAAAACTATAACTATCTGAAATTATACATTACGAGGTCTGAAGTTGCTGTAACCGTCTGGTCCATAGACCGCGAAGCTATATTTCATCATGCCCAAGTATTCTAATTTCTTTGTCTAATTTATTTACAACTGCATCAATGATGGACTGATATTCCACAGGAGCCTTTTTCCAACCATACATTGCCCAGAGGTCTTGTTATTGTGTCTGAGATGTCAATTATGATCAACGGTTTTCAGACAATACTGTAAACATGAGTTCTTCAAGCCTTTTTACATATTCTCTAGCATTATTACGTTCCATGACTTCCTTTTTGCCCTCTTTTCCCACTCTTATGACCAATTCTGGTTCTCTCTCCAAGCGCTCCATAACGCGTGAAAGTGAACGATATTCTCCATGCTCATAAAAGAATCCAGTAGTACCATCTCTTATATAGTCGCTTGTTGCAGCAACCCTCGGAACGACCACTGCCTTTCCTCGGGCCATAGCACCTAGAAATACAAGTTGTCCGCAGCTAATGTTTTTTTCCGCCAATGGTACGACCACATATTTCGCCTCCGTCAACATTTTCCAAAAAGTCTCAAAGTCTACTCTGGGATAGATCTCAATTTTTTCTCCTCTTTCCTTTTTCAAGGTTTTGAAATGCTTTTCGCCACAGACAATAAGAGTTCTAACTCGGGCAGCATTTGCTGCTCGCACAAAAACGGCATAATCGCGATGCGATAGCCCGCCTGTAAATACGTAGCTATTCAATCCAGACCTATTATCTCCGGTTACAGTTGGCAACCGGATTCCCAAGGATAACCACTTCAATTTGCTCTTGTCCAGACGAAAATTCTTTCTATAGTACTCTACTTCATCTTTAGAGAATACCACGAATCTATCTACATTTTTGAATGCCCAACCAATTAGCGGCCATACTTTCTTCCAAGTTGCATCCAATATCATTGAAAGGATGATACACTTTTTTTTCTTAGGTAAAAAATTGTTAAGTATACAGAACGGAACCGCTGCCCCTGGGGTTTTGATTATGGTTAGTTCAGATTTGTCCATCAGCGCCCTTATCCCTACCCAAAGCGAGCTGATGTATGGAAACTTATTGTTCACACCGTATGTCAAGTATTCGATGCCGTCATTGTTAGACTCTTTCCACACCCCCCGCTTAACCTTCTTGTCCAACCCTTTTGTCCCCCTGACTATAATGCTGATTCTGTGTCGAACGGCTTTACAACTTAATTTTGTACGTAACATAGCAAGTGTACATCCATTTAGATTTATCTAAGTAGTGAGATCGAAGGTTTGTAAACACTAACTAAAAAAGTGCTTGATATTCTGTAACTTGTTGTTTTATTAGCCAATCGAAGCTTAACAACCTGTCCAGTTTTTAGCACCCACTATAGATTGGAACTTTTCTACCGTTTTTACCTGTTCCTCAGTAAGTCTTTTTTTCCATTTATTCACTGATTCAATATCAATAGGCCTGCTAGCATCAGTACGCCCAGCCCAAATTCCGCTATGTGCCTCATGGTGTCTAAGAACCTCGCGATTCCAATCTACACCCAGGAACTCCATAACCTTATTGATTTCCAACTCGGGTTTACTCACTAGGCTCTCGTACCACACCTCCAACACGTTTAGATCATTCTTCCTGTATTCGATGATCATATAGCTTTTAATCAGTGCCACTAGAGTCGCCAAAATGATCTCATCTTTATTTTTCTCAAACTCCTTATACGCGTCCGAAAAAGCCCTTTTTGTGATTGTATCCGATATGGCTCCATACGAGGTCCAATATTCCCCCTTCCCGTAATTCTTTATCCATCCCAAAGCAAGCATGGACGCCACGACGCTTTTTGTATCCCTTTGCAAAAATATATATTTAGCGTAAGGACATTTTTTTTTCATAAATTTATATCTCTGTGTCCAAATCGGTATCTTAAAGCCTACTAAGCCTTCGCTGCGATACTTATCAGACCTAATCAGGTCATATGCTACATCCTCGTCATACACGCGTAGATTTGGATGAGAATCAAGAATTAGACACAACATCGTCGTGCCACTCCTCTGTGAGCCAACTAAGCAGAATGGCTTGTTTTTCGAGGGCTGAAGAAATGCTCGAACATAATCGTATTTTTGTTTGGCGTTAAAAAAAAACCTCATATACCTATATGGAAACTTTAACAAAACTCTTTCCAATCTTCGCCTAAATCTACTCGCTACCATAACCATGATATGCACTTCCTGCTCCGGCTTAATTAGCTTGGCTTAATTAGCTTGATAATCATCTAAAAGGCACCTTTATTTTAGTCTATTAACCTTCCTTATGAGTGTAAGAGCGGGCTTATAATAACATTTCCTGCAAACATAATCTAAATATATCAGTAGGTTGCAAGCATAACCCCTTTCAAGCTTTTTAAACTGTACCACATCGTGCTCGAATGTAGAGCCGTATGCCTTTTTTTCTTTGGGTAGTACTTCATTTTTTATATAATTATATAACTCTATATCCAAAAGGTTCCGTTCTATGATCTTTTGATGATATCTATCGAATTGTCGATTAATATCGGCCCTGACAGGGGAACTTATCTTAGCAACGTTTTGCATCTTGTAGCCGGGCCTAAACTTGGATGGTTCTAACTTCTTCTTCAAAAGAATTAAGAACTCATCGAACTCCTCTACAATACCCACAAGGAGAAAGCGTCTTAAAATTATTTTTTTTGCCAAAGATATGTCTTCTGAGCCCGCAATCGCCCATGTCTGTCTGTTTAGTGACGCTGGCATCTCTAAATAATCATCAAAACTAAAATTAGCCCTATGTTTTTCGATACTATACTGGTAATGGGAGATAGTTCTTTGAATTGGATCGCGGAGAAGTGTGATGTATCTGATGGCAGGATAGGCATCGGAGAGGTCACTAAAAGGCTTAACAGCATGTCCCGCGATGCTCCTAACGAAAGGATTGATGATTATAATTTTCTTCATGTCAACTGGTTCAAAAACCCCTTGGGAAGGCTTGCTTAGAGCTTGAACGTCAACGTGTCTCATAAAGAAATTGAGCCTGAGAACATGAGTCAATGTCGTGCCCGCAGCCTTGTTAATGTGAACAAATGCCAATATCTTTCTGTTCATAAAACGAGTCCATCTATAGTTAAATTACTTGATCGCCATCCAGAACATTACATAATAAAAGATTTTTTCTTGAGGAGCTTTTATACCCCACTCAAGAGTCCAAGTTTTTTAGTGTTTTTAAAATGCACTGCTTCACCAAACACATTAGCATTATAATTTATGTAAAATGTAACAAGGTTTTAATAAAAAGTGTAGGATTGGGAATAAATAGAAAGAAAATTCCCTTCGCATCCTGATACAGGATTTAAAGGGCGATAGAAGAATATTAGCGAATGTAAATTTCTATAGCCAAGTCGCCACTATCAACAAAATTCCGATCCGTTTACTTTATTTTGATTGTCAATCCAGATGGTGATAATGGAGATTCTCCACTTTTTCCCTCTACCTGTGCTGCGAATCCGTGAAGCCATTCTTCCAGGTTAGTGTATCCGTCACTATCATCATCAGCATGGGGATTTGATGGTATAACTAAAGTTCGATTATTTACTACAAGATTTGGCCATCCACCAACCTCACTTGGACTATTAATAATTTTACCTGTTCCATTTTCAACATCACTGATTATGCGAGTATCCACAGAATCTCGGTCTGCAGAGCGTGCTCCGACACTTTTTGTTAGAGTTGCTAAAAGATCAGCACTGTCTATATAAGTTGCCTCTGGGATTGTAACGGGTGGAGTGGTTTGTTTAAATAATGCCAGATTTGAATCCTTGCGGTTATCTACAAGACTCCAATCACTATGTCCGGATTGTATACCATTCCAAACTAACTTTCCATCGCTGTATTCTCCTACCCTATTATCCGCTAAATATACCTTGGATCCCTCTCCGCCATTATAAGCTTCCCATACCGTTAAAATGGCCTTGGGGGGATATTTTGCACTGGAAGGGCCTCCTATGCCAGCATTTCCTGTAATATTAATATTAGAGGTTTGATTATGTGGCGACCAAAAAACATTAAACCACTCATTATTGTAAAGTATGTTGTTGGCTATAACGACATTTGTACCGCTAGCTATTTTTGGTGTTCTGTCAGTACAATGAGCAATAATAGTGTTCAATATAGCAATGTTACTTGGGGCTGCAGCAGATTTAATTGAAGATATAATTATACCTTTTGAATGTCCGGCAGATGAGACGTCACTATGAAGACTATGCCGCAAACCTTCGGCAACAATACAATTGGATATGGTTACATCTCTAATGCTGCCTGAAGCGGAATTATTGTATATTTGCATGATCTCATCAATACCCCAACTAAATGAGCAGTGGTCAATAACAACGTTTTGTATAGTAATCTCACTACCTGCAGTTATCCCAAGGCTATCTCGATAATCTGGTTCAAGTCCGGTTACTGAATCTCCAACCCTTACTCTTATGTGTTGCACAAGTATATCATTAGTTCTAACCGTAAGTGATATATTTCGAAGCGTAATTCCAGGGGAGGGTGCGGTCTGACCTGCAACAGTAGTATATGGGTCATCCAACTTATATATATAGGAAGGAGACTTAGCATTGATAGTTCCGCTAGTCTCAAAAAGAATAACCTTGCCGGTATTTGCAGGAGGGGTATAGTCAATACAGGCACGAAATGAACCTGTCTTCACTGAAACACCATTACGTGTACTGTTGCTGAGTGAGGCATTGGTGTGACTAAGAGTAGTTACAATACAAATGATTGGATCATTTGCTGCACCATAAGCTGCTCGGGTATTAGTCCCGAATCCTTTTAGGCCAGGGACTACAGGTAAGGCGCCAGCCATTACGAAAGGTGTGGACAGCATAAATGATAGAATAGATATTAAAACTATTTTAAAGAATACACAAATTTTTAAGCAGCTTGGTTTAGTCATGATTATTTATCCTTTCCTTGCTATGTTTTTTTCTGCCCATTCTGTGCCTCCTTTTTCTTGGAAACACACCTTAACACACTGTCTCATTTTTGGGGCCCAATATAATCTGAATTGGAACCCACGTCAAGGACAATTTTCTCCTAAATTAAGGTGCGCTTCTTTAGCTTTAGAAAGCCCATTGTATAGAGGGCAGAATGGAGGTGTCGGATGAGTCAAAGAAAACGAAAAACCTACAGTAAAGAATTCAAACAGGAAGCCGTACAATTAATAACCCCCATGCCCTATCGGGCACAACAAAGAATGAAACACTTGCCAAATTGCAAAATTGAAGTTATAAATTCCTGAGTAGCCAAATGGAGGTCGAATTACAAATGCAGCCATAGAGCGCGATAATAACATGACCGATCAGCCCTCTGCACAACTATAGCATATTGCATATGACTTGATATCGCCATGTTGCAACAAAAAGCTTTAACATCAAGGTATTAACATTAATCAAGGTGACGCTGATAGGCCAAAACTGGCTATATTTTTATAATCAAAACAAGGGATACACGGCTAAAAAATTGCAACAACATCCAGCTTTACGCACGTTCTCGACATGTTAAGGAACGTGGACGAAATAACTTCCCCAACTATACATCACAGCTTCAGGCCGCCTTTGTCCGGTCTCAGATCACAAAAATATTGAAATAGCTCGCTATTCCTTCAACTTTTGTGATCTGAGATCGAACAAATTCGACCCAAATCTGTGCGCCTACTTGAGGAAGTTAATTCGTCCACGTTCCTAAGCAATATAAAAATACCAAGTCATGTGCAATGTGCTATAACTGTCGGCTCTTTTAAAGAGACCACGCATATAAAACTATTTTATATAAGAGGCTGAAAAGGCTACTCCAAAGTACAATTTTAAATTTTCCAGTAACCTTCAACAAGGAGGTGTTCCTGTCACAGACCACAATTTGTTCTTAACTTTTACGGGTTTAAAAAAATATTTAAAACCTGAATGGATAGCTGTATGCTTTTTTAACTGAGTGTTTCATATAAAAACTGATAAAGGTTATAGCATTGCTGAGGCATCCCGTCCAATAGGATAAACCTCCCGCTAGGGTAATCTATAATTTTATCATTGACCATTGGTCAATATTAAGTTGAAATGGTTCTATATTTTCGAAAGAGCATATCCAACGATTTGATATTTCTTCGCATATCATATTCTTTTTCGAAAGACTCTCTGGCCCCTTGAGATAATCGAGTCCTCATATCCTCGTCATTAACCAACATCAGGATACGCTGTGCTAATGCCTTGTGGTCCTGTACAGGGAAAAGGAGCCCATTTTGATCATTCTTAATAAAATCCTTGATGCCCGGTGCAGCAGAGGCAATTATAGGCAAACCGCAGGCCATGGCTTCAATCATGGCTATGGAAAGGCCCTCGTAAAGTGATGGCATGACGAATAAATCAGAAGATTTCATGAGCGCAATAACGTCATGCCTCAGTCCTATGAGCTTGATATAACTGCCAAGATCTAAATCCAGGATCAACTCCTCCAATCGCAATCGTTCTTCACCATCACCAGCTACCAACACTAACAGATCATGCACACCCTGATTTACAACCTCAGCCACCGCTCTCACCAGTATATCAAAACCCTTCAGAGGTACTAGTCTACCGACAGCAAGTAGCTTCAATTTATTTTTTGACACAAGGAATTCATTTTTCAATTCAACAGGTGCGACTATGCTGTCCTTGAAAATGATACCATTTTTCAAGACTATTACTTTGTGGTCCTTCAGGCCATAAGTCTTCAGAACAATTTCTTTGATCTCCTGGGATACAGCTAAGACCCGATAGGCCATTCGGTAAATAAATCCATCGACCACTTTTATCAAATACACACTCAGATCCCACCTACTTCTTTTATTAACAAAAGCCATAGTGCTGTGTACAGTAGGGAACGCTGGAACTCTGGACAACTTACTTATAGCTACGCCCATTTGGTTGGCCTGGCCTGAATGTGACTGTATGACTTGGATATGCTTACTTTCAATGAAGTCCATCAGATCCCGAACGAGAGAGAACAGACTGATTGCAAATCTAATGGGTTGTTTGATACTGTCTCTTTTCCCCATGCGCACCGGTACCCCCAAAGCCTCTAATCTCTTTCTAACAGGCCCATCGGGTCCGAAACAATAAACATAATGATCATATTCCTCCATCCCCAATGCTTTGATGTAGTAAAAAAGTGCGACCTCGGCCCCACCCATTCCTAACCCATGTACCAAGTGCAAGACATGCATTCTTAAACCATTTTTTTTTTCGATATTCATTTTCACTTTTATGATTCTTCTTTAGCCCGAATTTCGCATTTTGAAACTACGTAATTTTTGTTATTTTTCATTTACTCAATACTATCAGCATATTAGCTATACAGTGCTGTTTCGAAAATTTTTGTAACTGACTGATTTTAGCTGAAAAAATTAGACATTTTAAGGGCAAGGAAAAGTAACTTCTCAATAAGTGGGGTAAAATGCTCCTTTTTGAAGTTCTGATTTAATAATATCAGGTAGTTATATACCTTTGCAACAAATCTACCCCAAGTTATTGAGAAGTTACAAGGAAAATTCCTAACCTATTGAATTTTAACTTATTTTTCATAATGAGAATTGCTGACCGGGGAAACGGTTGCTTTACTCAAAGTAATCTGTTAAGTCAATGTCACACAGGCCTTTCTGCGTAAGAGTGATGACAAATAGACTTGAATGTCCGAGTATTTTGCTAAAAAAAAATGGCTTCAATAGTCTGAGGACAAACGGTAATATAATTTTTTGACGGAACGATTTATCTCGAGTTGATGGATGTAAAAAAGGATGGGCATATTCATAATCAACAACTCTGAGCCCAGCTAAAGTCATAAGGTTCAAAGCAGATACACTGTCCATAAAAAGCAGGTGGCCTTTTTTCAACTTGTAATGAAAGTCTCTGTGGGCCCATTTAAGCGAATAATCAAGGGGAATTTTGAAAACAATTATCTTACATCGAAGGGCAACTCTCTGAATAAAATGTATCGGATCCGGAATGTGTTCAAAGACATCAAACAATGTCACTAAGTCAACAAACTCATCTGACTCACAGAAATCCCCATGAACAAATTTAATTTCTTCATGCCTTATTGTTTGCACATGAGGGGAGACATCGTATCCTTTCATAATGTCAAAAGTAAATCCCTCCTTTTTTAGCGAACTTGAAATGATCCTTGTAATATCTCCAGAACCACAACCCACATCAACATAGGAGTGAATTGTAATGTTATATTGCCGAACAAACCCTAAAAATATTTTTAAAAAATTGTCTGCCTTATATTGTGCATCCTTACTATACTTGTTTGGATCCTCAAAATATTTACCACTCGAGTAGATAGGATCGACACTTTGGCCTTTATATAAATTATTTTTATGATTTTGCATTGTAAATGCCCTTTTTCAAAGCCA
>Ga0255379_10233_pt1 | contig 10509 bp, 8 predicted proteins | sample ANMaggSeSYBR01I3_FD_182105 | JGI IMG/M metagenome (GOLD analysis project Ga0255379, IMG submission 182105) | Sediment cell enrichment communities from methane seep in Santa Monica Basin, California, United Staets - ANME aggregate JGI... | ecosystem: Environmental > Aquatic > Marine > Cold seeps >... | reverse complement strand
TGAAAATTCATCTAGTCCTCCCTACAATCCTTTTGACGATGGAATTCCAGTATCTGGATCCGATGTTGAGAATGTTATGCAAGCCACTATCAGTGAACTTGATGCTGGTGCTACCTATTTCTGTTCTGTTAAAGCCTATAATGATTCAGGAGAGAGCGATTATTCAACGCGTGTTTCGGCTGAAGCCTCAGACAGTAGTTTTGGAATTGAATATGTGTATATTCCAGCAGGGACATTTATGATGGGTTCACCTGAGAGTGAAGGGTATTCTGATGAGTGGCCACAGCATGAGGTAATCCTAACCCAGGATTTCTGGATGGGTAAATATGAGGTTACTCAGGGACAATGGAAGGCAGTGATGGGTTCAAATCCTAGCGGATTTGGTACCTGTGGAGATGACTGCCCGGTGGAACAGGTTTCCTGGTCGGATGTACAGGAATTTATGGATGCGCTTAATGTTAGGGATCCTGATAATTACTACAGGTTGCCAACGGAAGCGGAGTGGGAGTATGTGACTCGAGCTGGTACAACCACAACATATAATTTTGCAACTGGTTCGGTGGGCGATTATGCTTGGTATAATGATAATTCATCGAATCGAACTCATCCTATAGGACAGAAGCTTCCGAATAACTGGGGTTTATATGATGTACTTGGGAATGTTATGGAGTGGGTAGCCGACTGGTACGGTAGTTATCCATCGAGCTCAGTAACGGATCCAACAGGACCTTCTAGCCCTCCCCCTACTTCTGAACGCGTTTTTCGTGGAGGTTGCTGGGGTTATGGCGCTTCTGGCTTTCGTTCAGCTTTTCGAAGCAAGAGCACTTACGTTACCCGTAGCACTCAGATTGGCTTGCGACTTGTGCGGGTACCGAAGTAAGAATGATGAGTATTAATTTATAATTAGAGGTTTGAATCCAGCCCATTTGCTCGTTGAGGCTAAAATTTTTAATCAGGAGGTAAATACATGGCAGAACCAAGATGTGAAACATGTGCTTTTCGAGCTAAATATGATACCAACCCAAAATCCCTTCTGGGACGGATCTGGAGATGGCATATAAACTTTTGCCCGGGATGGAAAAAATATATGGGAATAGTTCCCGATGAAAAGCGTATGGAACTGGCAAAGCAGTACGATATTAAAAAGTATCTCTGATTGAATCTTGAAATTTTCATGAATCGCGGGAATGACTCTCGAAAATCCCGGAGTTCAGTCAGGGACAATTCCTCCGCATTCAGCAGGGCCGTCAGCTGGGCTATTAGCCCCGGAAATATTCATCCTCGGTTTTTAGCTGCCTGAAAAACGCGGCCTAAGATTTTTGTAGCACAACCATTGCGCCCTGTTCCTGGTGGGCCCGGGACATTCTTTCGAATGTTTCTTTTTCAGCAATCAGTTCCAGGGGGAATACTCCGTGCCCTGAAATGGTTCCGTCCAGGACCATTGCCGCTGTTTCTGCAGCGGTTACCGCGACTGAATTAACCAGTCCGAACACCCCTGGATTTTCCTGGTAGGGCATATTGTATTCGTGCTGGTGACGGCCTCCCGGCCCTGACACCACAACCTGCATAATGAAACGGTCTTCCGCAGCCAGGTTTGAGAAGGTTTTTTCCAGTTGGGCAGCCAGCACGAGATAAGGCTGGAGTTCACCGCCCGCAAACCCGAGAGGTTCACGGGTTAAAAAGCCGGCTTCCCGGAAGGCTTTCATGAAGTCCATATGTCCATGATGGCGGAGAGTCCGCTCTTCCATAAAGGGTATATCCGGGTAATTTGCCAGGAATGACCGGGCTCCGTCACTCAGGAATGACTGGAGGGGAAGATCCTGGATGTTTTCTTCTTCAATATTGGCAAATGGGTCCGGGGCGTTTATAACTCCATTGTGGAGGCACTTGGCAGGCCTGATATATTCTTCCATGAGATCTTCTACCGACCAGGTCAGGGAATGAAAAAAAGGAGGACTTGGCTGAACCGGGATAGCTCCGACCTTCATTACCACCCTTTCCGCTCCGCCCAGTGCCCTGACCGAGTATCCCGCCATCATGTGGGAAAATCCCGGCGCCCCTCCGCAATCAGGAATGACCAGGGCCCCTTTTTTCCTGGCTTCCTTATCCAGGGCCATGAAATCTTCTTCCAGAAACGAAACGCTTACCATTTTAGTTCCCGCCCGGATAGCGGAAAGCATCAACCTGTAAGAATGGAAAGATGGAAGAGCGTCCAGCACCAGGGTGTATCCGGCCAGGAACTCCGCCCTTTTTTCTTCCGTCATGGATAATGGATTGTCAGGCAGGGATCGAACTTGCCTTCCAAAACATCTTTCTGCCTTCTCCCGGGATTCAGGACGGATGTCGAATATATCCACCGGTCCGATACCCCGCTTCAGAGCAAGTTCCAGAATACGGAAACCCTGTCTTCCCAGTCCCATTAACAATATTTTCATTTTTTCCTCCGATCCCTTCTGGCTGCGGCCCCTTGCATTTTCCCGAGAGCACCGCGGGAGTGGTGCCGGCAGTTGCTAGGTGATTATTCTTATATCAGGATCTTTCCTGGGCGGCAGCCTGTAAAAAGTCACCTCAGGAAAACCAAGGAGGAGGGCTCCGGTGACTGATTCATTATCCTGTAAACCCAGGTATTTCTGAAGCTCGGGATTTAACTGGGCTGCCTTCATGACGAGGCCGCCCCAGCATGTTCCCAGGCCCAGGGCATGAGCTGATATTTCGGCGTAGGTAATGGCTATGGCGCTGTCCTCCCTGTTCCAGCCTGCCGATTTATTAGTGTAGGTTAAAACACAGGTTGGAGCGCCCCTGGTAATCATGTCCACACCTTTGAGCCACATTTTTGCAAAGGTTGAGTACACGGGAAGGGATGAAATTGCCTCGGCTGTCATCCCGGCAATTGTTTCCAGGGAGGAGCGGCCATGCAGGTGCAGCCATTTTACAGGCCTGATATTGCTGGCGGAAGGAGCGTATCGGGAGGTATCCAGGATTTGGGAAATCATTTCAGTAGAAACGGGCTCTGAAGAAAATTTTCTGACGGATCTCCTGGATTTGAGCGCGGAAAGAATTCTTTGCGGTTCAGCCCCAAAAGACACAACCGGGGCCAGCTGCAGCGGATCGTAACCAGACCATTCAAGCGCTGCTTTGGGACAGACTGCCGCGCAATGACCACAACTAATGCAGCGTAATTCAGATTCCGGGTCAGATACCGGGAAACCGTCTTCACCGACAGAAAAAAACAGCTGCAGGGCATTCATTAACGCATATGTGATCCCGGTTGCAGCGGTCTTTATTGATTTTTATAAGAGACATAAAAGCTTTCTCCAGTTTTTAAATTAGCTGTTTTTTTTCAGTTGGCAGTTTTCGTTCTGCCTGATTTGAAAAAAGGTTTAGTCAAGCCATTTTTCAAGCTGAGTTTCCAGTTCCGCCGGGGAATATGGAATTCCTTTTTTCAATTCTCTGGCCTGCAGCCAGAAGGACGGTTCAGGGCATTCCCCTTCCCATTTTACTCCAGGCGCAAAAGCCGCATACAGATCCCAGGCTTCAAGCAGGGGGATGTCAAATAGCATGGCCAAACGGCGGGAGCCGAATCTCCAAACGTCCCAAAGATGGGTAACCCTGCTGTCAGTCAGGTAGCGGGTGGATCGTCGTGCCGTAACCTGGGTGTCAAAACCCATGAACGGAGACCAGAGCAGGAAAACCCTGACCTTGGCCTCGGGGTGTTCTTCCAGAAACTGCTGCAGGTCAGCACAGGCGCTTAGGCAGTGTCCGCAAGTTGGGGAGTAAATCCCTACCAGTCTCAGGGAATCTGAAGCCTCATTGAATTCCTTCAGGAACGGGTCTCCTTCCAGGGAGACCTCCGGGAGGGCTGTTTCCCCCAGGATATTCAAACCCAAAAAGAAGAGCAGCAGAAACGGGGAAAGAATTTTTTTGTTCACCTTTAAAGGATAAAGCATTCAGGGAGCTTGAGTAAAACTACCTGAGAGAAATTTGTTAGTTAGACTCAGCCAGCCGTGTTTTTGGACTGGGCACCCAGGGGTCTCAAGTTTCCCGCCGGTTAGATCCTGTCCAACCGGCGGCTCTACACATCTGTAGTTCACTGGCTAATCATCCTGATGAGGATTACGGAAAATCGTTCACCATTCCAGGGAAGGCAGAAACTCAGGAGGTTTCCTGTGCCCTGTCCCCTGCTCGTAGGCGTAGGCCGCCTCAATAAGCAGGGGTTCGCTCCAGGCCCTTCCAAAAAATGAGATACCGACAGGAAGTTCATGGATGTATCCAGCCGGCACCGTGATGTTAGGATATCCTGACCTGGCTGCCGGAGATGAACTTCCTCCTCCTCCATGGTCGCCGTAGAGTAATTCTATGGTCCAGGCCGGGCCTCCTGAAGGGGTGATAATTGCATCCAGCTTGTGTTCATCCATCAGCTTATCAATGCCCTTTGCCCGATAGAAATCCTGTATTTTTTTCAGGTCTTTCAGGTAATCCGCTTCAGAAACTGTTTTTGTTTCCTCTGCCTTGAGGAATATCTCCTGCTCAAACCAGGGCATTTCCCGGCCCTTGTTGGATTCATTGAATTCAATCAGCTCAGCCAGGGTGCGCGGGGTGTTTTCTCCTGGCAGTCCACGCAGGTATTCTTCCAGGTCAACGCGGAAATCGTAGAGCAGGACATTAAATGAAGCACTGCCCAGTTCATCGTTGTCGGGAAATTCCACTGGATCCACCAATACAGCCCCCATTTTTTCCAGGTCAGCCAGGGCGATTTCCATAAGGGCTTCAACCTTGGGATGAAAGTCAAAAAATTCCCTGGCCACCCCAAGCCTTTTCCCTTGCAGGCCTTCCGGATTCAGAAATTCAGTGTAGTCAGGATGGCCCTTTGTTTTAGCATCTTTTGTGAATGTGTCCTCCGGATCTGCACCCGAAATAATATTAAGCAGTGCCGCGGCGTCGGCTACGGTCCGGGCCATGGGCCCGGCTGTATCCTGGTTATGGGAAATGGGCACGATTCCTCTCCTGCTGACCAGTCCCACGGTAGGTTTAATTCCTACAATGCCATTGGCGTTAGAGGGGCAGAGGATGGAACCATTGGTTTCAGTCCCGATTGCGACCGGGCAGAGATTGGCTGATACAGCTACCGCGGAACCGGAACTTGATCCGCAGGGACTGCGGTCGAGCATGTAGGGATTGCGGCACTGACCGCCCCGGCCGCTCCATCCGCTGGAAGAACTGAATGACCTGAAATTTGCCCATTCACTCAGGTTGGCCTTGGCCAGGATGATAGCTCCCGCGTCCTTGAGCCTTTTGGCCACTTCTGAATCCCGGGCCGGAATGGAGCCTTCAAGGGCAAGTGATCCGGCCGTGGTAGTCATCCCGTCATGGGTATCAATATTGTCCTTAACCACTACCGGAATCCCATGCAGGGGGCTGCGTGGACCCTTCTCCTTCAATTCCTCGTCCAGATCACGGGCAATCTGCAGGGCATCAGGGTTGTTTTCAATAATCGCATGGAGTTCGGGTCCCTGGTGGTCAAGATTTTCAATCCGTTCCAGGTAAAGGCGGGTTATATCTTCTGAGCTGTATTTACCGTTTTGTAAACCTTGGGATAATTCCCTGATGCTGATCTCGTCCAGTTCAAATGAATAGTCTTTTTCAGGAGGTTCTCCTCCTGATTTTTGATTAAAACTGCAGCCGCTCAACCCCGCGGCGGCTAGCGGTGGGATGGTGCTTCCGTATAGAAAATCCCTGCGGCTGAAAGTAGTGTTGGACTGGTCCTTTCTTTTCATAATATCGCTGCCCCTTTTTTTGCTGAAGTATATGGAAACATTGAGTATAGCATTCGAGAATGATCATAAATACGGATTTTTCAATTGGTTACCCGGAAAGTCTGCGTCTCCAACGTCGCCTGAAAAAGCCAACTGTTATCGAGTTGTTTCTATCCGGAAGAAGCCTCAATTATTTCGAGCCAAATACCGAATTGATCCCGGCCCCAACAGGCCCGTTTTCCCCCTGGGGGGGCAGAAAATACTTGACACCATGCAGTGCCGTCTCCACAATTTAAGCCTCACATTCTGCAATTTGATAATCAGGAGGATTTAACATGAATAGAGTATTGTTCGCTTTGACTTTGAGCTGTGTTCTTTTATTAGCCGGATGTGCTTCAGGCCCTGCTGAAGAAGTGGTTTCGGCTGTGCCCGCGGAGCCTTCCGCACCAGTGGCGGTTGATCTTTTTGATGGCGCTACCCTGGATGGCTGGGAAGTATTTGTGGAAGATCCTGAAGTGAAAAAAGAGGATGTCTGGAGTGTCCAGGACGGATTACTTGTTACCACCGGAGAACCCCTGGGTTACCTGCATACCGCGGAATCCTTCCAGGATTTTGAACTTGTCGTGGAATGGAGGTGGGCTCCCGGGACTGAGGCCGGCAATAATGGAACTCTGATGCGCATAAACGGTGAACCCAGCCCGGTTCCCAGATGTATTGAAGCCCAGATGCAGAGCGGAAGTGAAGGAGACGTGTACAGTTTCCACGGAATGGTTATCGAAGGCCCTCCGGAAAGAACCAAAACCTCTGAGAATGACCTGGTAGGTAAATTTGTCGGAGTGACGAGGATGGAAGACGCCGCAAATCCTCCTGGAGAATGGAACCGGTATGATATCCGGGCTGAAGGTGGAGATATAATGGTCAAGCTGAATGACAAGCTTGTAAACCAGGTATCCAATGCTCCTCTGATTTCCGGACCGGTCGGCGTTCAGTCAGAAGGCGGAATTGCCCAGTTCCGCACGATCAGGATTACCCCGTTGAATGCGGAATAGGGATTAACTTCGTTTACCAACCAGTATGTGGATCGATTACGAATACGTATTCGACAACGACAACGGTATAGAGGAGATATCCTGAGGTTTTTTGAATATGGAGACAAAGGGAATTGTCTTTGACATCAAACGATTTGCCCTGAATGATGGGCCGGGTCTCCGAACCACTGTGTTTTTCAAGGGCTGCCCTTTGTCATGTTCCTGGTGCCATAATCCCGAGAGCCGGGTCTTTGAACCAGTACTTCTATTCCGTCCAGCCAGGTGTATCAGATGCCTTCGCTGTGTGGAAGCCTGCCCTGCAAATGCCGTTGCTGTGGAGGCTGGATTGCCGGTTACTGATCCCGGCCTTTGTACAGTCAGCGGAAAATGTGCTGAAGTATGTCCTTCTGAGGCCAGGGAAATCGTGGGCCGTGAATACTCGGTACTGGAGATTATTGAAGAAATCCGGAAAGACCGGGTGTTTTACGAGGAATCGGGAGGCGGCGTCACTTTTTCAGGGGGAGAGCCCCTGGCCCAGCCGGAGTTTCTGGCCGCCCTGCTGAGGGTTTGCCGGGCTGAAGGCATCCACTGCACCTTGGACACCTCGGGATTTGCTGAAAATAAAGTATTCCTAAAAACTGCTTCCCTGGCAGATCTGGTCCTGTTTGACTTGAAAGCTATGGATCCCGAAACCCACCTGCGGCTGACTGGGGTTTATAATAAGGAAATACTGGAGAATGTTGTTTCGCTGTCAGCCGGGGGAACCGAGATATTAATCAGGATACCCCTGATTCCCGGCTTGAATGATGATGAACGGAATATTACTAAGACCGGGGAGTTTGTCCTCGGGTTGCCGAAGATTCCCGGGGTGGAACTGCTTCCATATCACCCTGTGGCAAAGGAAAAACACGAGAGGTTTTCCTTTACCTACCTGGGACCGGCAGCGGAGGTTTACCCGGTTGAGAGGGTAGACGAAGCTGAACGGATTTTAAGCGGTATGGGCCTTAGTGTTATCAGGCGTGACCGGGATTGATTTTGGAGCATAGTGAAAATGAGTGAGAGAATAGATAAACTCAGGGAAAAAAGTTTTAAGGCCGTGCCCTCAATTTCTGCAGAGAGGGCCAGGATTATAACCAGGTTTTACCGGGAAAATGAAGGTAAGTATTCTCCCTGCATGATGAGGGCGTTGTCTTTTATGGCCCTTTGCCGGGATAAAACGATCTGGATCGGCAAAGAGGAACTTATTGTGGGAGAAAGGGGACCCGCACCCAAAGTGGTTCCTACTTTTCCGGAACTGACCTGCCATACACTCGAAGACCTGCACACCCTGGAGAAACGGGAAAAGGTTAATTACCGCCTGGAAAGAGATGTCCTGGAAGTATACGAACAGGAAATCATACCCTACTGGTCTGGACGGACCATGAGGGAAAAGATCTTCAGCCATGTTCCCGGCGAATGGAAATCGGCATACGAAGCCGGTATGTTTACCGAGTTCATGGAACAAAGGGCTCCAGGACATACTACCCTGGATGATTTGATTTACCGGAAGGGGATGCTGGATCTCAAGGCTGACATTGATCAGGCCCTTTTTGGCCTGGATTTCCTCAATGACTGCCAGGCTACTGAAAAACTGGAGTCTTTGCGGGCCATGTCCACGGCCTGTGATGCTGCTATTGTTTTTGCGGAACGACATGCTGACCTGGCAGCAGAACTGGCTGTTCAGGAGCAGGACCCAGTCCGGAAACAGGAACTTGAGGAGATATCCCGGATCTGCCGGAGGGTTCCTGCCCATGCGCCGCGGAATTTCAGGGAAGCACTGCAGATGTACTGGTTTGTGCACCTGGGAACCATCACCGAATTAAACGGATGGGACTCCATGAATCCTGGACACCTGGATCAGCACTTGTATCCTTTCTATAAGGCTGACCTGGAAAAAGGAATCCTGGATCGGGAACAGGCTAAAGAATTATTGGGATGCCTCTGGATCAAGTTCAATAACCACCCTGCTCCGCCAAAAGTAGGAGTTACAGCAGCTGAAAGCGGCACCTACAATGACTTTACCAATATCAACCTGGGAGGTCTTAAATCCGACGGTTCTGATGGAGTTAATGATTTATCCTACCTGCTGCTGGAGGTTATTGACGAAATTCACCTTCTGCAGCCCGGATGCAACGTACAGATCAGTCGAAAGACACCGGATCATTTTTTGAGGGAAGCCTGCCGTGTTATCCGCAAGGGATACGGATATCCCTCGGTGTTCAATGCTGATGTGGTGGTTGCCGAACAGGTGCGTGCCGGGAAATCAGTTGAAGACGCCCGTTCAGGGGGCACCAGCGGATGCATTGAGACCGGATGTTTTGGGAAGGAAGCATATATTCTCACCGGGTACCTGAATGTGCCGAAGATTCTGGAGTTGGTACTTAACCGGGGGACTGACCCGCTTTCCGGAAAACAGCTGGGGCCCGATACTGGTGACCCGGAAGGGTTTTCGGGATTTGATGAACTCTATAGCGCCTTTGAAGCCCAGCTGAATTACATAGTGGATCTCAAGGTTAGGGTTAACCAGTATATTGAACAGATGTTTGCCCGATATATGCCGGCGCCTTTCCTTTCAGCTGTCATTCGGGATTGTATAGAAAATGGAAGGGATTATTACAATGGCGGGCCCCGTTACAACACCAATTACATACAGTGCTGCGGTATCGGGACGGTGACAGACAGCTTGGCATCATTGAAAAAACATGTTTTTGAGTCAGGATCAGTTTCAATGGGAGAAATGCTGGAAGCCCTGGCTGCAGATTTTAAGGAGCGGGAGCCCTTTCGCCTGGAACTGGTTAACAGAACCCCGAAATTCGGCAATGATGAAGACTATGCTGACAGCATAATGGAAAAGGTTTATGACAGCCTTTTTCGGACCATAGATGGCCGGCCCAATACCAAGGGCGGGCAATACCATTTGAATATGCTTTCAACTACCTGTCATGTGTATTTTGGGACCAAACTGGGAGCTACTCCTGACGGGAGAACCGCGGGTTTCCCGGAATCTGACGGGACTTCTCCCTCCCATGGAGCAGACCGGAACGGGCCAACAGCAGTATGTATGTCCCTGGGAAAAATGGACCAGGTTAAATCAGGAGGTACACTGCTCAACCAGAGATTTCTCCCTGATGTACTGAAAGGCGCGGCAGGACTGGTTAAGCTGTCGCAGTTGATAAGGGGTTATTTCAGGATGGAAGGGCATCATATTCAGTTTAATGTTGTGGGTACAGCAACCCTGCAGGCAGCCCAGGAGAATCCTGAAGACTATCGGGATCTGCTGGTGAGAGTGGCTGGGTACAGTGATTATTTTTGTGATTTAACTCCTGACCTGCAGGCAGAGATCATGATGAGGACAGCCCAGGAGGAGTTTTAATCCTCCTCTTGCCGGGAAAAATGAAAAAATGGTTTATGGAGAAGATTCATGAAAAAACTGGCCCGGCTCATTGATCATGCCGTTTTGCAACCAGAATCCACTTTGAAGGACAATGAAGAAGGCTGCCGCCTCTCCCTGGAATACCAGGTGGCCAGCATCTGCGTGAAACCCTGCTGGGTGGAGTTCTGTTCAGACTTCCTTTTTCATTCCCTGGTAAAGGTTGGCACAGTAATTGGGTTCCCCCATGGTTCAGCTGTAACCGAAGTCAAATTAAGGGAAGCTGAATGTGCCCTTCGGGACGGGGCCCGGGAACTGG
>Ga0255379_10232_pt1 | contig 10521 bp, 11 predicted proteins | sample ANMaggSeSYBR01I3_FD_182105 | JGI IMG/M metagenome (GOLD analysis project Ga0255379, IMG submission 182105) | Sediment cell enrichment communities from methane seep in Santa Monica Basin, California, United Staets - ANME aggregate JGI... | ecosystem: Environmental > Aquatic > Marine > Cold seeps >... | reverse complement strand
GCCAAAAACAGCCAGTAACTATCCCGTTCGGGAATGACAGCTGCTGCCAAGCCTAGCAGTAAAAATAACATCAAAGGAAACCTGGGATCACCGTAAGAAACCTTTATTGTCCAATTCCAGTATTCAGGCCCAAGGGAATAAAATAAGGATTCTTCGTGAGTGTATCCTTCTGATAACGCTTCCGATTTTCTGGCTTGGATAGCAAACATATCCTCACGCGGACCTTTGTAGAATAGAAAAGGGTTGCTGAGCACGATCACAAGCAGCATGACTCCCACAAATAACAAGCCCGATATTATGATCTTTTTGAATTCCGCCCCCCGCCGCCGCCAGGCAAGCAGCAGATAAATCGGAATGGTCAGAAAGAAGAAAAAACCCATCAGTTTGATTGCAGATGCTATTCCACAGGCTGCGGCTGCGAGAAGAAAAAATTTACCCAATTGGTAGTTATCCAGATCCAGAAAAAGAAATGTAAGCGCGATCGCCAACACCATCAGCGCATCTGGATGCCACCAATGCATATTATTCCGTACTACCGCAGGAATGGTGAGTATGAACAAGAATAAAAAAAGTGAAGTCCGCAATTTCCTAAAATGCGTGAACACATACGTCAACACACCTGCCGTCAGAATCATCGGCAGCACACTGATAACCTGACGAAGAATGAGTATGTTTATTTCTGTATGATCATAAAAGCCAGCACCCCGGATCAGACGCAGGGGAAGCAGCGTAAGCATTGAAAGGAAATAAAATGGGTAGCCATATTGGTAATCTCCATAGATGATCAGACGTCCCCATGTTGTACTCAAATCCGGGCTTAATTCAAGCATACGTTCGACGATCGGGTAAGTTACAAACTCGTCTCTATCAAGATACACTATAGGATTATCCGACCCCATAGTTGTTGAGTTGGGGAAGATAAAGAGAATGAAATATATGATCCCAACAAACGCAATGATACGGAGATTTCTTTTCTGGCTGATATCCATTGTATTCAGGAATTATAGTCAATAATCTGGCTTCCTATCTGTTTTTTTTCGGCTTTTAATATTTCAATTGCTTATAGTATATGAGAGGTGTTTATGCTACATTTATTACAACGGATGTAAGGAGAAAAAAATGAAAACTAAACGCCACCAATTAATGTTTTTGCTTGCTTTTCTATTACTGATCAATTTGGCATGCCGTGTTTCACTTAATGACAGCCAACAATCGGAAGAAGACATCAAAACGGAACTGACATTGCAGGCACTGCAAAAAACGCAGACTGCCGCGGCTGCTCCCCCACCCGAGGATAACGAAGCCCCACCAGACGAGGACAGCCCAGACGATCCCGACGCTGAAGATGCAGACGCGATAGATGATGATGAGGATACCTGCAATCAAAGTAAATTTGTCAGTGAAACCATCCCAGATGGCTCGATATACCAATCTGGCGATACTTTCACCAAGACCTGGGTAATTCGCAACAATGGAACCTGTGATTGGACAACAGATTATAGATTCGTCTTTGAAGAAGGTGACCAGATGAACGGGCCTTCATCCATGAAACTTGACCACGTGGTCGAACCAGGTGATACCTATTCCTTTGAGATCGACCTGACCGCTCCCGCCAGCAATGATGATTACACTGGTGTATGGCGCATCAAGTCAGATGATGGGGATAATCTTGGAAAATACTGGGTCAAGATCACGGTCGGTCCAGCAGGACCCCCTCCAGCCGCGTTTGCGGTAACCAGTGTGACATTCTATATGCCACACTTATCGATCGACATGGGCTGCCCCGGAGATGTGGTCATAAGTTCGGAGATCACCACGTCAGCAACTGGTGTTGTTACTATGAAATGGGAGGACAGCAACGCATGCCCCCTGCCTACAAAATCAATTAATTTCGCCAGCGCGGAATCAAAGATCATTCAGCATACAATGAACATCACCGCCACCGGTGATTACTGGGCAAAGGTCTATATTGACTCCCCCAACCACCAGTATTTTGGGCCGATAAACTTCCATGCCAACTGTACACCATAGATTCCCAGATTTACAGATTTATAAAGAGCATCTCAATAAGATGCTCTTTTTCATTCACCTTTCAGCAAATTCCATTTAACTTAAACCCATCGCGTATATCTGGGGATACCTGATCTTTGATGATTAAAACATTGTGTTAAGTTCGTGTTTCTCTAAGCTTTTTAAACTTAACATCTAAGGAACCACCAAGGGCTTTTTTAATCCTCTTCTCACCCTTCGATCAATTTCCCATATAAATGCGGCTGGCGGTGTTCCAGGAACATACCAAAGCACAGGGAAAGATCCAATGTAACAGTAACCATACGGTTCGCATCACGCGTTTGGACAAGGCAAGTCCCATCGGGAGCATAAGCATAGGCGAAAGGAACTGCATCATTCTGGTGGCTGCATCCAACGGTAAATATCCCGTTCTCGCTGGCTCGCGTACGCCCAACCCCATTCCACTGTTGGAACTGAGTATCATGCCACATACCAGTGCCAACCGGATTAAAGATGATCCTGGCTCCCTGCAGCGCATATATCCGCACCACTTCCGGGAAGTGCATTTCATAGCATATTGCCACACCAGCTATGCCGAAATCAGTTTCTACCGCCTGGATAGTGTCCCCGTGGCTGAATTTCTTGGACAATTCATCATAGGTGAGCGAAGTCTTTCGGTGCCGCCCGATGATCTCACCCTGCGGGTTTACGATCACAGCATGCTTATATTTTTTTTCACCCGTATCCCTGTCTTCCATCCCGCTCACGATCCACTTCTTTCTGTTTTTCGCAATCTCCTGCAGATCAGTCAATTTATCTGAATAGATATGGTCTTCCGGGAAAAGGAAGATATCTGCCTTCTTATCCATTGTAAATTTTTCTAATTCAGACAGGGGTTGATCACTGTCCTTGACCGGGCGGGCAATTACCAAACCCACGTTTAATTTATTCATATCCATGCGTGTCTCCAATGATTTTCTTCTAATTAATTTTACTAAATATTTTTTTTGATAATGAATTAATTTATAATATTCTATATAATTATAGTCAGGAGACTATACACATGATAAAAGGAATCGATATCAGCCATTGGCAAGATGATAAATCCACGCCGCAGAAAATGAATTTCAAGAAAGCAGTTGACCAAGGCGCTAAGTTCGTGTTCATTAAAGTATCTGAACGCGGCGGGATCGACCGAGACTTTGAATACAATTGGAAATCCGCTAAAGACGCCGGACTGCTGCGCGGGGGCTACCACTTCCTGCGCTGGGACCTATCCGGCCTTGTCCAGGCACGTATGTTCAGTGACATTCTCTATGATGATCCGGGCGAACTGCCGCCTGTTGCTGACTTCGAGGCACCCCGCAAAGGCAGCCTCTATCCATCCAATTCGCTGCTGGAGCAATTCCTGGTTGAAGTCGAAAACAAAACCAACCGCAGGCCAATGATTTATACCTCACCGGGTTTCTGGAGGATCTATGGGCGCAACAAGATCACCAAACAATATGAGCAAAAATGGGCCTATTATCCGCTGTGGATAGCGCATTATTTTAAAACCTATCAGGCTGGCGTATCCAAGCCAAAGGACATTCAACCGTGGTCTGGCATGGGGAAAAGCTGGACCTTCTGGCAGTACAGCGCCAATGGCGATGGGCTGGCTTTCGGCGCGGAGAGCAAGAGCATTGACCTGAACTGGTTCAACGGCACACTGCAGGAACTTAATGATTTCGCTTATGGAAAAGCTGCCGCATCGGCGGCCCCTGATCCTGCTCCTACTGCCCCATCCGGCAAACCATTGGATATTGCTGGGTTGAAGAAATCGGTCGAGAAAACCATCGACAGTTGGGCGAAGAAACAGAAGTAATTTTCATCTTTTTATAAAAGCAAGTTGCAATTAAGAAATTCGGGAAATTCATTTGGGATTAGTTATTGGTCCCTGATTCAAAAGATGGAAAATACCGGCCAAAATTAGTTGGGTGGGGGAAAAAATTAAAGAAAATTGTCTGACGGTTGGACTTACGAAAATATCAAAACATGGGCAAAAGAGAGATGGACAAAAATCGACTAGTATATATAATGATACATATATAAAAATAATTAACTTGTGATGAGGGATAGCTATGAATAAAAATAAAGATGTTGGAACTCAACGGGGAAAGCCACTAAAATGGGATTGTCGAACAATTATTACTGCTATTTCAACTGCTATTGCACTACTTGCACTTTGTATATCGGGTATTGGTTTGTACAATGACCATTATCGTGGAGAATTAGATGTAATTCCAGTTAAAGGTTATGCCATTATGAGAGGGTATCATTCTTTACCTTCAGACCATCTAATCTTGACATTGAATTTTTCCAATGAAGGACAAAAAATCTCTGTTCTTCGTGATATTGAACTCCTAATGGAAAGAGTAGAAAGGGCAGAAGGAAGCGAAGATAAAATTGGGGAAGAAATTATTTTCCACCTTGATGGTGGATATGATATTTTATCTCTTGAATCTTTAGAAAAAAACTATGAAATCGTAAAGGCAATCATGGTTGAACCAAGAACTGTAATATCAAAGCACTTGGTTTTTCATATTCATGATTGGTGGAAAAATGAAAGTGAAAAATATGAATTTCGGTTTAAAGCTGGAGAAAAATATAAAGTAACAATTAGCTATTTATTGAACCCCGAAGAACCTCCTTTAACAAAAGTGCTATTTGAAGATTTTTCAATGTGGGGGTATGTTGATGATTTAGAGCTTGACCGAGAAACAGGGGTTTTTTGGGATTGGTTCGATTTATAAATAATTGCTTCTTTATAATGGTTTCGATAACTCTAAATTAGAGTAACCGTAAAACAGGCAAATTGTTTTACTTCTCTTACAAGGAAGTCAATTTTACCCCTTGTTATTTATACGCTTTTTATAATCTCAATTATCCACCGGACTAGCTTTCCTGTGCGCTGTTTCACAATCTGCTTTCGCTATAGCTAAATACCTCTTTACCATTTCTAAAGGAGAATGGCCAAAGACTCTCTGCAATGTGTAAATATCCCCATCATTTCTGAGATATTGAATAGCGAATGTATGCCAAAAACGATGGGGCAACGATGTGAAATATTGAGTATAATAATACCTATGAAAATTCAGCATCGAGAATCACATGATAAAAACAATATATAGTGAGGATAAAAAACACTTTTGTCGATGGTTTCTATTGAGGCTAAATTTTGAAAGCGATTAGGAAATTTATACACAGGATTTTGAAAAAGTTCGGTCTTGAAAACCGCCGAATCCAACCTGAAAATAATATTGATACCATTATTTACTCTCACTTAGATGAGCAAAGATTAATTTCCAGATATATGCATCAATTGAAACCACAAAACAAATTCTGTGTGGATATAGGTGCAAATGACGGAATTAGCATGTCGAATACTTACGCTCAATTTCTAGGAGGTTGGGATGGTCTTGCCATTGAGTGGGACAGTGAAAATTTTTCAAATCTTGCCAAAAACTACTTGAAGTTTTCTGGGATTAATCTAGCTAAATGCAAAGCGACGCCAGTGAATGTCTGTACGCTTCTTGAAGGCAACCAAATACCAGAGAGGTTCGGTTTTTTAAGCCTTGATATTGATGGGTATGACTTTTTTGTCTTAGAGAAGATACTAAGCAAATTCCGCCCCTCATTAATTTGTGTAGAAATCAATGAAAAAATTCCACCACCTATAAAATTCACTGTGAAGTGGGACCCAGAATATTTCTGGGCTGAAGACCACTTCTATGGTCAAAGTATTTCCCAACTTTACATTCTCTGCATCCAGTACAAATACTCACTGGTCGAATTGCACTATAATAATGCTTTTCTAATTCCGGAAGAGATTAGTAGCTTTCCATCGCTTACACCAAATGAAGCCTATACAAAAGGTTATCTTGAACAACCTGATAGGAAGGAAAAGTTCCCGTGGAACGCCAATGTGGAAGAGTTGCTTCGTCTACCACCCCAAGAGGCAGTTGAGTTTATCAATCGGTTTTTTTTGAAGTATGATGGCAAGTTTATTTGCACTACTTGAATTTTTTCTTTTTAACGATGAGTAAGTATTGTTAGCCTATCTTCTTTATAAAATAAGAAATGTACTGCGGTTGTTTTTCCAAATAGTATTAAGGGGTGAATAAGAGAGGGCACAGGCGCTCAACAGGCAACTTGGACAGCCTCGAATTCAGATGGTGTCAAGTATGCCAGCGAAGAATGAATCCTCTCGGTCATATAGTCAACTTCCATCCAGTACTCGATTTGCCCGAATGCATCCGCAAAATTCATGTATTCAGTATAGTTAATATGTTCCTCTTTTGAATGTGCGAATAAATCTTTCAGCAATCCCATTTTCGGTTGGACATCCGATATTTGACATGCTGATCTGGACTGTATCTGGAAATAAGTTAGTGTAACTTGGTGTGGCATACTGAACACCTTGATCCGAGTGATGAATTTCAGGTGCGGGATATGCTGTTAAGGCTTTTTTCAAAGCAGACACTGTCAGACTTTTTTCAAGCCCCCGGCCTAAATGCCATCCCCGAATTCCACGAGAGTAGGCATCTAAAATCACAGCCAGGTAGATGAATCTAAGTCCCATCCAGATATAGGTAATATCTGCCACCCAGACTTGGTTAAGGTGATTAATTACCAGATCATTGATCAGGTTCGGGTGGCGTGGTAAGCTATGCTGGCTGTTCGTAAGGCTTTTCCCGCACTACAGCTGTGTTCCAGCTGCTTTAGAAGCCTTCTAACACGGGTTTCGCCAACTTTATAACCTTTCCGTTTCAGCTGGTGGGTGATGCGCCGATAGCCATAATAGGGCCTTTTCATAATGATTTTTTCAATGGCCGCTAAAAATCCTTCATCATCAGCTTTTGCTGCAGGGTTGTCATAATAGGTACTACGCGGCAGACCTAAAACCTGGCAAACGCATTTTATTGGGTAATTTTTTCTGATCGCTGCGATCATCTCCCGTTGCTCCTGCGTGTTGTGCCCAGCCAGCTTTTGGCTTTTTTTAAGATGTCGTTTTCCATTGTCAATCGGCCAATCATCCGCTCCAATTCGGCGATGCGGTCTTCGGCACCTTTTGCGTTTGTACCGCGTTGATCTTTGAATATATCCTCGGCTTGCCCCAAAAATGTGTCACGCCATTTGTAGTAGAGAGAATCGGTGATATTCCGTTCTCTACAAATCCTGGAAATGCTCTTTTCCCCTCGAAAACCCTCCATGACTGTGTCTAACTTGAAGTCTGCAGTGAAAGCACGACGTTTTCTTGTGCTCATGTTTGTCCTCCATAGCTGTATGTTACTCCCTTATTGCTATGTCTGGATTTTCAACCGCACTACACTTATCTCTCTTATCAATACAAGTAGTTAGAACCTGCTGAACTTCTTCCTTGTTGTAAACAAGTAATCTTTTCTTCCCAATTTTAGGCATTTCAAATTCAATCGGTTCATAAATATATTTTTCTTTGAGAAGAAATCTAACAAAGGTTCTGATAACTCTTGCATAGCTGTGAATATAAGAATCACTAAGTCCTTTTTCAACCATTCCCCCTAACAAAGCTCTTACGTGCCGGCTTGTTATCTCTTGGGGTTGATGGACATCATTTCTCTCAAACCATTCTGATATTTTCCCTAACGTGAATTCGTAGAATTGCATAGTTCTGGTAGTACACATCATGGCTCGTCTGGATAGAAGAAAATCGGTATAGGCATCCTGTAAAGGTATCGAAGCTAATGCCCATTTTTTCTCAACTTGTGGTTGAGTATCCATAATAAAACACCTCCTGGCTTGTTTTTAGCTCTTAGAGGCGTTCTAAGCGTTTATTAAAATAAAAAGAGCGGGCGGTGGGATTCGAACCCACGGATGTCAGCTTGGAAAGCTGAAGCCTTACCACTTGGCGACGCCCGCGCGGTCTCTATTTTACCATCTTCGCAACACTGGTCAAGAAGTGAACCAATTTTGGTTTAACCGGTTTATGAAATAATTTTTGTGAATGCTTGAGGCGGGAAAAATACAGTTGCATTAGTTAATTTCAACCTCCGTACAAAGTAAGGGACAGCGCACGAAACCTTTATTAGAAGGTTCTCATCATCTTCCTACACCTGCACACAGGTGAATATGAGATTCGCTATCCCTTACTTTTTATTTTAGCGACTTCTTGTAGTGAATTCAAGGTATCTTTTATTAAAGAATGACTTAATTCCTTTTTTCACCTGCCGCCTTGCACTGGATAAACTGGCCTGCTCCCACATATAATTAATATAATCAAATAAACAAAGGGTGAGATCTGTGAAAAAGATCTTCGCAAATCGAAAAGCGATCGCTGATTACCTGTTCATCATTTTAGGAGCGCTGGTGCAAGCGGTCTCTATGCGGTTATTCCTGATTCCAGGCCTGATGGTCAGCGGTGGGATCAGCGGCGCCGCACAGATCATCCAATTTTACACAAACTGGCCAATTGGTGTGATGGTCTTTATTGGCAATATTCCATTATTCATTTTAGGATGGCGCTACCTGGGCGGCACACGTTTTGCCCTGCGCACCGCCGCTGCGGTTACCCTGTTCTCGATCTTCACCGACGGGTTGGTATTCTTCTTACCCACAAAAGGCTTCACAGATGATATCTTTCTGTTGGCCCTGTACGGCGGTATTACATTGGGAGTCGGACTGGGACTAGTGTACCGCGGGCGCGGGACCAGCGGCGGTTCAGATATCTTAGGGCGCATCCTCAGCCACAAAAAGGGTGTGTCCATTTCGCAAGCATATTTAATCACCGACGGGCTGGTTGTACTCGCTTCGGGGTTCGCCTTTGGGTGGGAACGCGCCCTGTATGGTTTGGTTGTAATCTACATCAGCGGATTGGCTGCCGAGCTGGTTTCTGAAGGAAATAATATCCTCCGTATGGTCATGATCGTTACAAACTACCCGGATGAAGTCGCTGGTCAGATATGTAATGTTTTAGAACGCGGGGTGACGATCTTGCCCGGCACAGGCGCCTGGACCGACCAATCCCGCCCGGTGCTGTACTGTGTGCTCACCCGATCAGAGATCAGTATCCTTAAAGCAATCGTCGGCGAAGCAGATCCAAAAGCGTTCATGGTGATAGGGCAAGTGAATGAAGCCCTGGGAGCAGGATTCCAACCGCTCAGAAGAGACTGACCCCAACATGTTGCCCATAAAGAGCCACGCCCGCTGCCAACGCTAACTGTCCAAGATAATAGGTAACCCGCACCCATAAACGCGCATTTGGAAAGGGGTGATTAAAACGATCCAACGCCAGGAGTATATCTGAGCTAAAGAACAGCAGCGCACCGCTGGCTGCCAAACCGGAAGCCGGTGCCGTCCAATCCGGACGGAAAAGTGTCCATAAGGCAGAGAAAAGCATCGCATTAAGCGCCGCCGCATAGATCACCGCAGGAAATATCATTTTCCGATGGGCCAGTTTTTTGGAAAGTGTTATTATCAACCCCGCGATCATGGCTGCCCACACACAAATCTGAGCAATTAACAAGAACCAGAAGAGCGCTGAGATTGGCGGAAGGCAGCAGTTAAAACCAATCACATACGCCACCTGCGCGACGAGAAAAGCTGTCAACCCATAGATGAAATATCGGGAAGAAAACAGTAAGAAAATATCACCCAGGAGTGAAAAGAACAAACCCAGGCCAAACCACAGAGTTGGACTCTCTGGCACAGAAACAGTCCAAAACCAGATGGACATCAGAAATAACACTGTTGGTTTAGTGAAATAGTTTATCTTGCGCCATCCCCGCCAAACCGCAGTCCAGTTGGCAGTGATAAAAAGTATCGTTAGGAACAACCAATAATTAAGCACTTAATCTTTTCCAAACTTTGAATACCCCATTTGTTTCAGGAATACCGGGTCAGTGCGCCAATTCTTTTTAACTTTCACACGCAGGTCAAGAAACACCTTACGTCCAGACATGGCTTCAATCGCTTTGCGAGCTGCTGTTCCAATCGCCTTGAGCTTAGCTCCTTTTCTGCCAATCACGATGCCTTTTTGTGAATCCCTCTCTAAAAAAATTGTAGCCGCAATAAACGCTCCCGTTTGATCCCTTTCCTTATATTCATCAATACGCACAGCGATCGCGTGTGGTATCTCATCATGGAGATTATTAAGCGCTGCCTCACGGATCAGATCCGCCGCAATTTCCCGCTCATAGATATCGGTAATCTGGTCTTCCGGATAATACGGCGGCCCTTCTGGCAGATATGTGAGTATCCCAGCGCGCAGAGCTTCAAACCCGGCACCTTCCACCGCGCTGATCATGATCTGTTCAACAGACGGCAGCATCTTCTGAAATAACATTTGTCTGCGAGCTATCACGTCAATATCTTTGATAAGGTCAATTTTATTTAACACCTGAATGACCTGTTGTACGCCTATCAGCCGCTCAGCAATTATCCGATCCTCCGCGTGCGGGTTATCGCTGACATCCACCAACCAGAGGACCACATCAG
>Ga0255379_10032_pt1 | contig 10556 bp, 10 predicted proteins | sample ANMaggSeSYBR01I3_FD_182105 | JGI IMG/M metagenome (GOLD analysis project Ga0255379, IMG submission 182105) | Sediment cell enrichment communities from methane seep in Santa Monica Basin, California, United Staets - ANME aggregate JGI... | ecosystem: Environmental > Aquatic > Marine > Cold seeps >... | reverse complement strand
AGGAAGAAAATGGCTAAAGGACATGCTCTGCTGGTTGGACTGAAAAGTGTAGATCCCGCCTCTTATAATGGATGGGATGGAACGGGCGGATGTTGGGGATGCGAACTCGATGCAGACAACGTGGAGAGAATTCTAAAATCCCTCGACTATGATACTAAGATACTTAAAACCGCTGATGCCACCCGGAACGGAATTCTGTCTTCACTCTATCGTGCGGCTGATAACCTGGTCGCTGATGACATCTTTGTTTTCTATTATTCGGGGCATGGGGGGCAACAGCCGGATCTTAACGGAGACGAAGTGGATGGCAAGGATGAAACACTTGTCGCATATGACAGAGAAGTAATAGATGACAAGATTCACCATGCACTGACAAAATTCAAAGCCGGTGTACGTATAGTAATGATCAGCGACAGTTGCAATTCCGGTACGAATTACAGGGGAAGAATGACGGTGTCGGTAAATGAACAGGCCATATTCAGACCAGTAGCAAGAATGCCGAGAGAGGACGTGGATATTAAGGCTCAACTTATTCATCTGGGAGGATGTCGGGACGGCTTTACGTCTGCTGGATACCAGCATGGTGGAGCATTCACTATTGCTTTGTGTGAAGCCTGGCAGGATGGCGCTTTTGCCGGAACTTTCAAAGACCTGCTTGAAAAAATATGCGAGTTGATCAGCTCAAGCCAGAAGCCTCAGTACAATGAATACGGGCCTCTAACAGATGGTTTTCGATCCCAGAAAGCCTTTGCTGTGATTTTTGCTCCTCCAGTCGAGGGACCGGTTGAGTTGCCGGTTATTGATTTTGCGCCGCATAAAGCAGAAATCACTCATCCAGGCCGGAAAGACTCCTATAAATTCATAGTTGCCGAGGAAGGAAAATATACTGTTGAAACGGAAGGGCGCACGGATTTAGTGATGGCTCTCTATGGCCCAGACAGTGAAACAAAGCTGATTGCGCGTGATGACGACAGCGGTACGGGCTGGAATGCAAAAATTACCGCAGACCTTTCAACTGGTACGTATTATGTCAGAGTTGAACATTACAACAGTCAGAGCGGAACAGGTGCATACAGCATTAAGGTGGTGAAGTAGTAGAAATACTCTAAGGAACGTGGAAATTGACAGGTGTTACTTACGATACTTGAAAGGAGGGTATTATGCTAGTTTTTATCAGTGATTTGCATTTTGTGGATGAAACTGCAGGAAAACATAATATTCCGGCTTCGGCTTTCGAAAACTTTCTTGCCAATGTTGAAGTCCGTGCAGATAAGGCTAAAGCTAAGGAGTTAAAAATCGTCTTTCTTGGTGATATATTTGATATCCTTCGAACCGAAGAATGGTTTAACGAAAAGGAAGTTGACCGGCCATGGGGAAACAATACAGCTAAAATGCGGGAAAAAGCCGGGGCAATCTTAAGCGAGATAGAGGAAAAAAACAGGGGTACATTTAAACTCTTCGATCCGCCTGCTATTGGAAAACGTTTTGGGAATATTGAAGTGGAGACTGTTTATATACCGGGAAACCATGACCGGCTCTGCTGGTTGATAGATGACCTGAAAAGAAAAGTTATAGAACTTCTCGGCTTGAAAGATAGCAACCCGGAGAATTTCAAGCGCCACTTTTCCAATACCGAGTATGGGGTATATGCAATACACGGTCATTACTTTGATAAATTCAACTATGAGGGAGGCCCGGGCCGCACAGATAAAGACTACAAGCTTGTGCCTATCGGCGACCCCATAACAACGGAACTCATCGCCAAACTTCCTTATAAACTCATGAAAAATGTTGAAGCCGGCGGTAATCTGAACGCAATAGAGCGGGAGAATCTGAAAAGAAATTTTCAGGAGATTGAGAATGTGCGTCCATTTTCAGCAACCTTGAAATGGCTCCTCTATCAGGTGGAGGCCAACCGGGATCTAAAGGAGATTATCGAGGACACGGTTGACGAAGTGGTGAAAGAATTTCAAGAGCTGACATTTGTAAGAAAATGGTACGATCGTCATGATCGATGGTACAACCCCTTCGACACTGCTGACCAGATACAGGGTGTCCTTTACTTCCTTGAGAAATTCAAGATTTTTTCCACGGGCAGGTTGTTGGACATTGCAGATAAGATCGCGGCCCTGTTTGGTGAAGATGAATTGCTTAAAGGAGCGACAAACTTGTTCTCTGAGCTTGACAGCCGCATACAGTACATAGTGATGGGACACACCCATGACCCACTAAAAAAAGCGCTTGCCCTGAATAGAGAAGGAGGGAGAATCTTCGAACACGTTTACCTTAATACAGGGACATGGCGTAAAAGATACCATGAATGCAGGGATGGGAGTGGCTTCATCGGCTGGAAGGATATGACCTATATGATGTTCTATACCCCGGAGGAAAAACCAAACCAGCACGGTTTGCCTGTCTTCGAATCATGGAGCGGCTCTCTTAAACGGGAAGAATAGAACTTATGGGCTTTACCCCGCAATTGCCCGGCGGGGGATCAAACTCAAAACGAGCAAAAATCGAGGCGGCTACCACGTTGCAGATGCCGGCACAGAAGGTATACTATGAAACTTCTCCCATTACATAAACTTGGAACAAGAGAGATATCGGCTGGGGTCATTGACTTTGGGCTGTTTTTGCCCTGGGTATCGGCAAGCAACGGCAATCGGCTCTGGGTCAAGATCATCCACGAAAAAGACCAGTTCCTGCAAGCAATCCAGCCAGTTAAGTTTGAACTCAATCACTCGGTTGATCTTGACTACGGCGATTATTGGTCTGTGCAGGTAGACATTAACTCGACTCCGAGGCCAGATGCCAAATCTGCATGGGGATCTCCGGGAAGGTACGTCTATCGGTATTGTCTTGAGAATTCAAATGTGCCGGAAATGATCGATTGGATCATTGACCCCTTTGCCCGGGAATTTGGCGTCGGCAAATTGTCTGCTTTTACCCTGGGATATGAGGTTTACAGTTGGAGCGATCAAGAAAATATCTGGAAAACCCCGGCACTCGATGACCTCGTTTTATATGAGTTAATGATAAACGAATTCGGCGGTGATATCGACGGTGCCATCGCTCACCTGGATTATCTGGCGGACCTGGGGATCAACTGCATTGAGCTGATGCCGGTTTCCAACGTTGCCAACACAGTGGATTGGGGCTTTTTGCCTATTGGCTACTTTGGTGTGGATGAACGATTTGGTAAAAGGAAGGATCTGCAAAGGCTGATAGATGCGGCACACCAAAGAGGTATTGCGATAATTCTGGATGCCGTTTATGGGCATACCAGCGAAAGTTTTCCTTATGCTTACGTTTACAAAAAGCTTGCTTACTGGGAAAATCCCTTTATGGGTGCCTTTGCCAAGGATTATTTTGGCGAGAGCACGGACTTTCGCCGCACATTTACCAGGGACTTTTTCTTCACCGTTAACCACCACTGGTTGGATTGCTACCATGCAGACGGTTTTCGCTATGATTGCGTGCCGAACTACTGGGATGGACCTGTGGGCCAGGGTTATGCCTGCCTGACCTATGAGACATATCAGATGGTAAAGGCAAAGCAGGAGCTTGCGGGACACTGGCAGCGGTTTGTTCAAAACGGAGATATCAATCTCATCCAGTGCGCTGAGCAATTGGAAGGTCCGCGAGAAATCCTGAAGCAGACTTACAGTAACTGCACCTGGCAAAACGAAACATTGGGCGCGGCCAAACAGGTGGCCCACGGAAATCAAGACGAACTGGCCAGTCTGGGGCTACGGTTGGCTCTTTCCGGCTATCCGGCAGAAGTTACCAATGACAACGATCGGATCAAAAAAACTGCGCTGCAGTACATTGAAAATCATGACCGGTACCAATCAAAGGGCCTCATGCTATTTTCGCGAAGATATGGTAATAACTTCAGCCTGATTGCGCTCAATTTTGGTGACCAGGAGCAGACAGTGCCATTTGTTTTCCCATTTGGCGGCGATTATCGGGAAGAACTCCACGGACACGAAAATTTGAAAGACATTGTTTTCAGAGAGCAGTCATGGCTCACGGTCCCAGGCAACTATGGGCGTATCTGGACTTTACAATGAATGGCGGGAACATAGTGTAGGGTCTTCATTCTTGACAGACAGACTCTTTTGCTGAACAAAAACCGTAAAATCGTTTGATGATAAAGGAGCGATTATGGCACGACCATTGACAGTAGCCTATCCTGGAGTATTTTAGCATCTTACATCACGGGAAAACGAGAGAAAAGATATCTTAAAAAGCCAAAAAGACAGAAAAAGTTTCTTTCATATTGCAAGCAAGTCGTTGCATTGCCATGAGAATCAGTCGAGATAATAGACTTAGAAAAAAGATCAGAAAGAAGGAAGAAAATGGCTAAAGGACATGCTCTGCTGGTTGGACTGAAAAGTGTAGATCCCGCCTCTTATAATGGATGGGATGGAACGGGCGGATGTTGGGGATGTGAACTCGATGCAGACAACGTGGAGAGAATTCTAAAATCCCTCCTGACTTAGGTAAACAGGTTCATAATCTTTATTGTCACTCATGTGAATCAGTTTGCCAGGATGCTTTTCTATTCTTTTAACCATGATTGTATCGTCAATTCCAACGGCATATATTGCTCCTGCCAGTATGTCCTTTTCTGATGTATCAATAAGAACCGTATCTCCATTTTTCAGTTCTGTAAACGGTCAAAATCTGAGCTTTTTTACTATGTTTTTTCACCACGACGCTCACAAAGAAATTATAAAAATCATTAATTCCAATCTTCGTGCCCCTTCGTGTCCTTCGTGGTTTAATTTTTCCTTATAATCCTGACCGTTTCAAAAAGCGCAGTTTATAGCCTTGCAAAGTATAGTCGGCAATTTTTTAGGTCTTTTAGCTCTTTGCATATTGCCGAAATCCCCCAGATCTCTATTCAACACATGTTTATAAAGAAAAACAACAGCGTTGAGCGCTTGATTCTGGGTGCTTGCGAAAACATTTCTCTTTACTGCAAGGTATGATATGTATTGCGAAATCTCCCTCCCATATCCTTGGGATGTCTTTTGCCATTAAACAGTATAAATCTTTTGATCCAATTTGTATATGCCTGTTCTGTACGAATTGAATAATGCTTTTTCCTTATTACGTGACGTACCTGATCCAACAGTTTCATCTTTAACTCCATTTTATCGTCAATAATCAATTGGTTTTAAATATTGACAAATTGTTATTAATTTGCAAAATTAAATCAAAATGCATTATGTCCTAATCGGAATTTGTGAGATATTAATTATGTTATGTCTTATTATCATACATCTTTTTATATTGCAACGCTTTTTATAGCCTTAAACGCTTTTTGTGAGATCAATATGCGACTTAACCAGATTATTTTTTATGATATCATAAGGTTAAAAATTTTACCCCAAAAGTACTATGCGGGAAAACAGTCGCGTATTAGAAATAGGCTGCATTTTAGCCGTATTTCACATTTCAATATAAAACGATGTTAATATTAATATATTGAATTGTTTATACTTTATGATTTTGTGACGGTAATTAGTCGTAATTAACTACGGCTATTAGGCCGTCTAATCTATGTTAGCCATCAAAGAAAGGTAGCAAGCATGGAATATGACGAACTGCTATATTTGGATGTAGAGTTTCTATCTGAGAAATATGAGGAACAGACCGGTGTTGCACCAAACACTGTTGTGTCAAAAAATGAGGGGATGAAAGCCCAGGCTGGGATTCCATTCCTAAAATCGGGCCTGCATAGTCAAGTAACAAAGCAATATAGCTCGTCCAATCAAACCATGCTAAGAGCTGTGCTAAAAAGTATAGAAGAATACCCTGTATTTGAGCCTAATTTAGAACCAGGGTTAAGACCTTGTAACGTATGGGTTGAGGGAAGTCTCTCAATTGGTCAGTGGGGAGAAGAACCGAATTCAAAAGAGGCGGTTAATGTTTTCTTTGAAGTGGAATCAGGTGAATTTTGTTACTCTTTATTGCCACAAAACGAGTACTTTTTGGCAAACCTTGAAACGCTAGAAATTATTTCACCGGCTCTACAACGGTTTATTCAAATACCTGTTCGCATGTTGTGCAAAGTATTATACCCACTTCCTGATATTAGAACTTTTGTAGTAACACCATACTTAATATGCACAAAAAACGGCTAACAAGGCAATAAAAACAAGAATGAAAGGGGGAACACGATGTTAAAAGCACAACGTTTTCTAATTTTTTTTTCAATCATTTTAATGGGAGTATTATTTTATGGCTGTGCAACAAGCCTGCCGATGAAGTCATCCATCAATGACTTTGTGATGATGAGCACCAAAACAAATAGTAAAGCAAATGTTAAGTTTGACTATGATTCACAAGTAGCTGATGGTCTGATTAAACCATTCAAAAAAGATAAAGTTAAAGTGATACCCGGCCATTTTGGATTCAATCATACGGAATCTGCCACTTTAGGGCGAATGATGAAAGAATATATGGGTAATAAGTTCATGAATATCAATGATGCTGGAGATACAAGCATTAAGGCCACACTAAAAGATTTCTGGCTTGAACAGTATTCAACAGATAGCACAGGCATGCAACTTCTTGTCGCTTTTGGTGGCGGAGAGACTAACATAATTTGTGTAACAAAGGTTAAAGTTCTCTTGACAATTAATCATAACGGAGAAGAATATACAAAAATGATTTCAGTATGTTCGGAGGCTAATCATGTTTCAGGCATGGGAACAGGAACGAATACAAGCAATTTATATAGAGGCAAAGAATCAATTCAACATGTGCATGCTAACAACATAAACAAGGCAAACAATAAAGTAGTAATGATGATGAACTCCTACTTTGATGAGATCGGGTTGTGATCGGAAATTATTGGCTAACAATCGCATTCACCTTGACGCCCAAAGCCGGGGCGTTTTGCGCTTTAGCAATTTCAGCATAAAACTTCGCATTTGCCAAGTCCTCATTAAATGGGGTCAAGTCTACTATTGACCCATGGGAGATAAAATGCTATATATTGCAATATGTCACGTCCACTTAGAATAGAATATCCTGGAGCATGGTATCATGTAATGAACCGTGGGAGACGGTCCGAATCCATTTTTTCAGATAGACATGATTATTTAATGTTTATTGATCTGCTGATTGAAATATCTGAAATGTGGAATGTAAATATAGCGGCATACTGCTTAATGACAAATCATTATCATATTCTGCTGCAAACACCAGATGGGAATATTTCAAGATGCATGAGGCATCTGAACAGCGTGTACACCCAGAGATATAACAGAAGGCATGGAGGACTGGATGGTCAGCTTTTCAGGGGAAGGTACAAATCGATTCTTGTCTGTAATGACACAGCCATCTTCTGCAGCTAATGAGATATATACATAAGAACCCTGTAAAAGCTGGTATGGTTAAAGATATGCCTGATTATGAATGGAGCAGCTACAAAGGTTATTTGTCATACGCGAAAAAGTGGAACTGGTTACATAAAGATTATATTATTTCCATGATAACCCCAAAAAAACGGGGAAGGCTGAAACCATTTATTGAATTTATGCAAAAAGATGATTCAGAAGAGGTTACAAGACTGTTTTCTTTAAAAAAACTTCCATCATTTTTTGGCCCGGAAAGTTTCATAACAGGAATAAAAGAAAAATATTATTTTAAGAAAAAAAGCTATGAGGTTCCTGAATCAAAACGTCTGTCGCCGACATTTGATTTAATAATTTCAGTGGTGTGTAAACATTATGATGTATCGTTTAATGAATTATTAATAACAAAACGTGGAATTTTTAATGAACCTCGTAATATTGCAGTTTATCTATTACGTCAAATACGAGGCGAGAGCCTTAACAACATAGGCGAACAGTTTAATATTAAAGCATACAGTACTGTAAGCAGCATATTACGAAGAGTTTCGAAGCTTAAAAAATATGACAGAAAAATTAAAAAACGAATAGGAAAAATACAGAATAGTATTAATAAGGGTCAATAGTAGACTTGACCCCATTTGACTGACCCCATTTGACCCCGATCCTTTTTCCCCTTGCCGTTCCTGACAACAATCTGATTCATTGCAAAATCGACATCCTTTACCCTGAGTCGCACGCATTCTATCACCCTCAGACCACAGCCGTACATTAGCTTGGCCATCAACTGATGCGTACCATGCATCGCCCCAATGAGCTTTAAGGTTTCCTCGCGCGTCATTACGGTAGGGACAAGCACAGGTTTTTTTGACCGTAATGCGTTGATATCTTGAGGCATGTCCACATCAAGCACATGCTTATAGAGAAACAATATTGCATTGAAAGCCTGATTCTGTGTGGAAGATGCGACATTTCGCTTCATAACCAGATGCGACAGAAATGCCTCAATTTCAGGCTTTTCCATATCCCGTGGATGTCGTTTGCCATGAAACAGGATAAACCGCTTTATCCAGGACACATAAGATTTTTCCGTACGAATGGAATACCCCTTCAGTCGAATGCTCTGCCTGACTCTGTCCAAAAGTTTTACCGGCGGATTACCCATAATTTATCCTTGATTTTAAGTGCTGGTTATATTAATTATTAAAATGATTTTTTTATAATGTAATTACAGATTTATTTTCGTATCGGCTTTGCCGGTGTCAAACGATTTCCTCAAAAATACGATTGTAATTTTTTACTTGTCGAGTACATATACATTATATTTACATTAAATACAACTCTTTTTTACTGATTTGTTGAGTTCACTGATTTATTTATTCTCATAAATCCTTCGATATCAGGGATATCAAGCGTTTTTTCTTGCATATTGGATATATCGGCAAAATTGAGAAAAACAGCTCACTTTTTCGATTTCAATATTCGGAGTTGGCGAGCTACAACAAATTGTAAACTATACAAAAGATGCGAATGTCATGCGCGATTTCGTTCCATGATATTGAGCGTTTTTTCTCACTAATCATTGTTCGGCAACAAACCACTAACTCGAAAGGAGGAGTTTTATGAGAAAAACACTGAAGATGATGGCTGTATTAACATTGTTTGCATTTACTGTGGGGTGTGCTACCACTGTGCCTGTTGGTTCAGTGTACACCGGAGTAAAGTTACCCGTTATTGCCACGGCGAATGGTGGACAAGCTCCCAAAGTCGGTACGTCAACATGCACCAGCGTGTTAACTTTATTTGCATGGGGCGATGCCAGCATTGACGCGGCAATGAAAAACGGAGGCATTACCAAGGTACATCATGTTGATTGGGACGTTTCCAATGTTCTCGGAATTATAGGGACATACAAAGTAACTGTGTACGGCGAATAACGCAGCCTACGCACCGCTGAACAATGCCATTGAGTAGGATTGCGAGAAGCCGTGTTTTTCCTGGGCTTCTATCTTCGGGATGCCTTCGCAACATACCGGTTCACTTGCCCTTATTCTCGCAATCTCTCATGGCCAACGTTCGGTAGTCCCTACAAAACAGTGCGGGGCAATATTTTCAAGAAGTTACATGCCTTGACTTCTGGCAGCACATAACGAAAAAAACAGGTGTTTGCACAGTAATACAGGACGATATTCCCTAACCTGCATATCTGGCACGATCGGAGCGCCAGATATTGCTTTTTTTGTTTTTGAAGATTATGCCGTTAGAGTCTCCTGGTGCTGTATAGTATTTGTGACCTTGTTCTTTGCGATTATCCTGCATAGTATATTTTATCAAGCAAGCAATATGTACAGTCTTACGTGGACTGCCAGGCAGTTAGCACATAGTTCTAAAAATTGTCGAAAAACCGAGAAGAGCCGAACAAGCGCATGGACTCTGACCGGGAAAGCCGAGGCGTTTTTCGCTTTAGCCAATTCAGTTATAAAATTCGCTTTTGCATAGGCCTTGTTGGCTTTCCCGGCAGGTCATGCGTGACGTTAGCGTTTTTGTTTAATTTATTGCGAAGCTTCCAGGAGATGAGATGAAAAGAGGATTATATATCACAACTAAAGACAAGAAATTTCATTCATACAGCGGTTACAAAAAAATTGAAATAAATGGACATTGGGCGATTATAACAGACTACGAGGGCGGGATTCATTATTTCCCATCTGTAAACATTATCAAAATGCAAGAAAAAGTTACTGCAAAAACATTGGAGAGAATGCCTGCTATTTAGAGACTTCTTCAAGCGAGAGGTTTTCACCCTTAAATCCACAGGCGAAGGTGGCAACTTTGTTTGAATCACATGAAATATTTCCGGCAATAGAATTGTCTAATGCATCAGAATAGTCATAATAGACATGCATTTCTTTGTCTTTTGACGATTCACATTGGGAAAAGTGTTCCAGAGATCTTGCCATCTCTTCTTGGTTTGTGCTTTTGTCAGCATTACTTATTGGGATTTTGTTTGACCAGTGGAATAATATTTTCATAATTTTTACAATTTTAATTTAGTAGAAGTCTTGTGAGATTCATCCACTTGGGAGAATATCTTGATTTGACCTTGATCATATTCTCCGAGAGATTATCTGCGAATGCAGACCATATATATTTACAGATATAATGGCATGAGCTTAAATACATTTC
>Ga0255379_10229_pt1 | contig 10577 bp, 9 predicted proteins | sample ANMaggSeSYBR01I3_FD_182105 | JGI IMG/M metagenome (GOLD analysis project Ga0255379, IMG submission 182105) | Sediment cell enrichment communities from methane seep in Santa Monica Basin, California, United Staets - ANME aggregate JGI... | ecosystem: Environmental > Aquatic > Marine > Cold seeps >... | reverse complement strand
TGCTGGGATAAGCGGCGAGGTAACTGAAAGGAAATGAGGGTCGGGCCACAGCAACATGTTGAGATAATATATAAAACGTTAAAATGTTGCGTTAAATAAGTCCTTAAATGGTCATTTTTAGGGCCAAAAACACACTTTTAAGAGAAGAGCACGGGCAGATGGCAAGAGCAAAACGGCATTTCCTTCCAGGTCACGTTTGGCATATTACGCATCGATGTCATAAAAAAGAATTTCTGCTTAAATTTGCCAGAGATCGATGCCGATGGTTGCAATGGCTGTTTGAGGCAAAGAAGCGTTACGGAATCCGTATATTGAACTATATGGTTACTTCAAACCATATCCATCTTCTAGTCGTTGACGGTGGTGGACGAGATGTCATTCCAAAATCTATTAAGTTGGTTGCCGGTCGAACCGGTCAGGAGTACAACCAAAGAAAGAATCGAAACGGTGCCTTTTGGGAAGACCGTTATCATGCAACTGCTGTATCAAGTGACCGTCACCTGATTCAATGCATTGCATATATTGATTTGAACATGGTTCGTGCTGGACTTGTCAACCATCCATCGGAATGGAATTTTTGCGGGTATAATGAAATCCAAAAGCCTCGTGAGAGGTATGCATTAATTGATTACAGGCGTTTGATGGAACTTCTGCATATCTCAACAGTTGACAAACTCAGAAACTCTCACAAAAAATGGGTTGAAGAAATCCTCAAGACAAAAAATTATGTTCGAGAAAGCAAATGGTCTCAAAGCATCGCTGTTGGAAGTAAGAGTTTTGTAGAAGGAATAAAAGAAAAACTCGGCATTCGGGCAAAGGGCCGAAAGGTTGGGGCGTCGGGAGGATTATATCATCTTCGTGAAGCACAGGTTTCTTACAATAGTGATTTTACCCCTGAAAATAGCGAGTTAAGAGCAAAAAACACCTATTTTTGGAGCGATAATCCATAAATATTAATAAGATAGCGTGGCCCGACCCCCATTGCCTATGATGAAGGGTCAGGCAATCTTATTGTGGCAGTAGATCCAAGGTATTTTCGGCCTACGGAAGTCGACTCGCTGCTTGGAGACGCGAATCTGGCGAGAAACGAGCTCGGGTGGGAACCGAAGGTATCGTTTGAACAAATGGTTACTGAGATGGTCGCTCTCGATCTGCGGAAGGCAGAACGAGACATGCTGTGTCGACAAGAGGGGTTTGCGGTAAGGAATTACTTCGAATAGTTTATTGATGCCGGCCATTATATCATTACAAGAGCTGCTTAACAGGTTTTAACTGAATTATCACCGTGAAACTCAAGAGTCTTATGTTTTTGAGAAAGCAATACAATTCTTGCACCCACGCCCCCCTCATGCACAGTTGACGAAAGGACACAAACAATGAAAGGATTATGTACTTGTATTATTATTTTTTTAACGTTATTCTATATTGTTTCTGCTGGAGCAACGGATTACTATGTCAGACCATCAGGTGGTAGTTATGGCGCAGAAGATGGAAGTTCCTATCATAATGCTTGGGATGGTTTTTCCAACATAAGCTGGTCAACTGTCGATTCCGGAAACGGCAAGCTGTTTGTTGCTGGAAGACACCATGAGCAGATGACTATTGCTCCTTTTAATGGTGAAAAAGACACACCTATTCATGTAGTTTCTTGTACCATAGCCAATGGTGCGAGTACCGATGATGCAGGTATTGTTGATGGTGATAATATTAGAAGTTATGGAATCTATTGGGCGAATAGGAGCCATATTACCATTGAAGATATTGAAGTGACAGAAGTCACTAAAACCGGCATTTTTCATGATACATACTACTCAGGTTCTATAGCGGAATATATTACCATTGATGGTTGCCACATGCATCACTGCGGTGACCAAGGCTATTATGGTAATACAAACTACGATACTACCCTGCGATATGTTACGATTACAAACAGTGATGCAAATGATAACGGTGGTTATGGATTCCTTCTTATGGGCGCTGAGCATTCGATTATTTCCAAGTGTTCATCTACTAATAATTCGCAAAGTGCTGCTCAGATTGAATGGGGTATTGGGATAACTGGGCTATGGCACAAAGAACATATTGAAGCCAACTGGAAAAATGTGTCAGGAACGAATATTTGGTACGCAGCAGAAGATCATACTGTGCTTGGGGTCGTTCAAAGAACGGGATTAAACAGGTGGTTGACTGAAGAAACCGGGACTTGCACTACAGATACACAGGATGGCGAATGGTGTCAGTCTGGAGGCAATTTGTATGTTAATCTTGGAGTTACTTACGGGAATCCTTATGATAATTATGTACGCTGGTTCGAAAAGTATGCAATAAATAATACCATCAAAGACTGCAAAGCAACAGGGACAGTGCAGCATGGTGGAAGAGAAGGGACAGGGATCGGATTTGATTCAGGTTCAAAAGATTCTCTTATAGAACACTGTTATAGTTACAGCAATCAAGGAAACGGTTTTGCCACCAATTATACTATTAATTGTACAATTAGAAATTCAATATCTGCTAATAATGGTATTGGACCGGTTGTGAAGGAAGGGATTGTTATTTATGGACCGAACCCTGGATATGTTTATAACAATACTGTTTATGGCAATATGGGGGGGGGTATATACCAACTTGGGGGCATAGGAACCTTTAAGAATAATATTATTTATAATAACAAAGAGTTTGGCTTAAATAAGGCTGGTGGTGCAATGACAACAATGATACATGCATATAATTGCAGCTATACTAATGGCACTAATTGGGTTGGTATTACAAAGGGCGGAACAGATGTAGCGTCCAATCCTCTCCTTACCGATGCAGAGAACAGTGTTTTTACCCTTACTGAAAATTCTCCCTGTAAGGATGCGGGGGTAGATTTAGGTGATGCCTATGATGATGCTCTTAACCTTTTATCTTCATTTCCTGATTCAGTAAGTAAGTCAGATCAAGACGATCATGGTGTTGGTTGGGAAATAGGAGCTTATGTTTATGAAATTGCTGTTCCTCCAAAGGCGCCGGCGGCGCTGAAGGTCACTAAAAATTGATGGTTTTTCGTAAAACGATGGTTTATGTCCCATGGCAGCATCCTGCTTGGCAAGAAAGTCCGGTGATTCTATCCAACAGTGGTCACGCAAGCCAAACAGCTTTTCTTCTTCATTGCTGTTTTCTTTCCTTCCGGTCTTCATTCTTACACGGAAGATAAATCGTGTCGGCCACTTCCTATAGAAAAATCTCAACATTCTGCTTTTTAGATGATCCCCTCTCTTTTCTTTTCGATTGACACTTAAAAGCAAAGCTTTTTATCTCGTTTGTGCGAAACCGAATGGCGGATCCTCAAGGCCCAACAGGTCTTCGCGTAGGTTTGAATAGATGAGACAATAATCATTCTAACACCCTTATAAATAGAGGAAAAAAGATGAAAAAAAATATGATTGAGACAATAGTAGAAGGCATTGAGGCTATTGCTCTTATCATTAGGGCCGATTTTGATGAACCTGGTATACACTTTTTTACACCCGATAGTTTTTCGCAACAAGTTGCATACATGAAACATCCAAAGGGTAAGAAAATATATCCTCATGTGCACGCTTTAGTCTCGAGACAGGTTCTGTATACCCAGGAAGTATTATACGTTAAAAAAGGTCGTATGAAGGTCAACCTTTATTCTTCAAAAAGAGAATTGGTCACATCACGTATTCTTGAAAGGGGAGATCTAATATTATTATGTGGCGGCGGTCATTCTTTTGAAATGCTGGAAGAGACTTCTATGATTGAGATTAAACAAGGTCCATACGCAGGAGATAATGATAAGATTCGATTTGAGGAGAAGAAATTAAGCAGATGATACCGGTAAATGAACCTTTACTTAAAGGCAATGAACTTAAATACGTCAGTGAATGTGTTAATACTGCTTGGATTTCCTCTGCAGGAAAGTTCATTACTGAATTCGAAGAAAAGTGGGCATCTTATTGTGGTATGAAGCATGGAATTTCGGTGTGTAATGGAACAGTGGCTCTTGAACTGGCGGTTGAAATACTTGATCTGCCAAAAGGGAGTGAAATAATCCTGCCGAGCTTTACAATTATTTCATGTGCCCAGGCAATTACCAAAGCCGGATGCGTGCCAGTTGTGGTTGACTGTGAATCAGACACGTGGTGTATGGATGTCAAACAGGTTGAAAACTTGATTTCAGAAAATACGAAAGCCATAATGCCTGTGCATATTTATGGACATCCTGTTAACATGGACCCGATTTTAGAGCTTGCCCAAAAACACGGGTTGTTTGTCATAGAAGATGCCGCCGAAGTCCATGGGGCCGAATATAAAAAGAGAAAATGTGGTGGGTTGGGTAACATTTCCTGTTTTTCTTTCTTTGCCAATAAGATTATCACTACGGGCGAGGGAGGCATGATCTTGACCAGCAATGATGCTTGGGCGGAAAAACTAAAATATTACAGGAACCTTTGTTTTAAAAAGGAACCGCGTTTTGTTCACGATGAAATTGGTCATAATTACCGTTTTACAAATATTCAAGCAGCATTAGGGCTTGCACAGCTTGAACGGATTGAAAAAATCGTTGAAAGAAAGCGCACAATGGCCTTGAAATACAACACGGGGTTGGCCGAGCTTCCGCTTCAGATTCCGGTAGAGAGATCATGGGCAAAAAATGTTTATTGGATGTACGGAATCGTCATAAACGAATCATGTGGTCTTAGTGGCAAACGATTGGGGGCACTTTTGGTCGATAAGGGCATAGGGACACGCCCTTTCTTTTGGGGCATTCATGAACAACCCGTTTTCAGAAAAGCTGGCCTATTCAAAGATGTTTCTTTGCCCGTAACAGAAAGAATTGCCCGCCGGGGCCTATATTTGCCAAGCGGCCAAGCTATAACCGATGAACAGATAGAATATGTCGTTAAACAAGTCAGATTAGCTTTAGAATAAGTTTCTAGTGAGGTCGTGACAAGTGACAGATCAATTCAACAATTATGCTCATAGCTATGATACCATTTACGAAGATAAGGACTATGAAGCAGAGTGTGATTTTGTCGAAAGGATATTTGACAGATACGGGAATTCGTTTGTAAAAGACGTTCTGGACTTAGGGTGTGGTACGTGTGGGCACGCCCTTCCGTTGATCAGACGCGGTTATCATGTCACAGGCATAGACCAGTCCAAGAAAATGCTCTCCTATTCTCGAAAGAAATCCGCAGAAGCTGGACTAAAGATAACCCTTATAGAATCTGATATACGAACTCTGGAATTGAATGAGAAATTTGACGCTGTCCTGTCCATGTTTGCAGTAATGAGCTACCAAACAACCAATGCGGACTTGTCTAATGCGTTTGGAACAGCAAGCAAGCATCTTAAACCAAATGGTTTATTTATATTTGATGGATGGCATGGTCCTGCTGTTTTAGCTGAAAGGCCCGGTGAAAGAGTCAAAGAATTGGTAAAGGAAAATAATCGTATCATACGATTGACCCGCCCAGCGTTGAACGTACTCGAGCAAACCGTGGATGTGCATTTTAAGGTGCTCAGCATTAACGGGTCCAGGCTAGTTTCTGAAGTGGATGAAGTACATACCATGCGTTTTCTTTTTGCAAAAGAGATCGAATATTATTTAGAAAAGTCAGGCTTTGAATTGATCAAATTCTGTCCGTTTATGCGATTGGACGATGAGCTTACAGAGCATGACTGGAATATTGCAACGATTGCAAGAAAACGATAGAAAAGGAATAATCTGAAATTGTAGCAATTTGATATGGCTAAGCAGAAATCAACATTACATTCATTAAAATGGTCAGCTCTGGGGCATATTTCACCACAAATCGTGAGCCCTTTAATCTTTATTTTTATCGCACGCCTGCTTTCTCCTGAAACCTTTGGTTTGATAGCCATTGCCATGATTGTAATATCTTTTTTACAAATGATTCTCTCATCAGGATTTACAAACGCTCTAATTCAGAAACAAGGAAGTAAAAAAGAGATCTATAAGGCTGCTGACTTCATTTTTTGTTTTAACTTATTTTTGAGTGCGATTTGCTACCTCATCATATTTTGGTCAGCATCTGGAATCGCAGCGTTTTTCCATAATCCAGAAGCTAAACGAGTCGTATCAATTCTATCCATCAGCTTAATTATAACCGCTGCAGGAAATGTTCAATTGGCAATGTTGCAGAAGGATATGCAGTTTAAATCGATTTTTTTAAGACAGATTGCGCCTATTGGCTCACATCTGTTAATCACTCTTCCTTTGGCCTATTTGGGGTACGGTGTATGGGCATTGGTGGCAGGAAAATTATCATCAGATACGGTATCAGCTATAATATTATGGACGAAAAGTGAATGGAAACCCAGGCCTAATATTAATTTTAAAGAGAATATAGGCCTAATTAAATTTGGGCTATATGTCATGGGTACATCACTAATTGCCTGGTCACTCACTCAAGGCGATAATTTGTTGGTGGGCAAATTCCTCACAATAAAGGAATTGGGATTATATAAAACAGGATATGATTTCGATCAAAAAATGTTGGGAATATTAGTTGTACCTATTTTGCCTGTTTTCTATTCAAAATTCTGTTCATTTAGAACAAAGGATGAAATGAAGGAGTATTACTTAAAAATTAAAGAGTACCTAAGTATGCTTGTTTTTCCGCTAATGGGAGGGGTTATTCTTATAAGCCCGTATTTCGAAAACCTAATTCTTGGAGAAAAATGGAAAGGCATATCTTTTGTAATGGCATTATTGTCTATAACAGGGATTAGTAATTTATGGGCACTAGCAGGCAGTATGTATAACGCCCTCGGAAAGCCTGAAATAAGTACAAAAATTAGTTTTATTATTGTTTGTAGTTATATTCCATTATGGTTATTTTTTATTCAATTCGGTTTAACAACATTTTTAGTAGCAAGGATATTTATTGCTTCTATCTCTGTAACTCTATGCACTTATTTTGAAAATAGGGAGCTAAAAATTAATATATTTAGGTCTGTTAAATTCTACCATAAAGCTTTCTTTGCTTCAATGGGTATGGTTTTTACAGGATTTAGTTTTCAATACTTATTTTTTCAAAATAACTATAATTTTATAGCATTAATCTTATTGATATTATTATCAATAACAACTTATGTTTTATTGATTAGTATACTTGCAAGAGAACAAGTTGATATTTTAAAAGAATTACTTAAAAGACTTTATAAAAGTTAATATGATACGTACCATGAACACCCTGAAACGAATAAGGAACATAATTGTTGTTGGGTACCCCAAAAGTGGAAACACCTGGATAACAAGATTAGTATCAGAACTTACAGATTGCCCTGTTGCTGGTTTTTGGGGCTCAAAGCATAGGGAGATTGCAATCGAAGGGCAGGACCGGGCGTCTGAATTTTGCTGCTTTAAGTCTCATCATCAACTAAATGAATTGGGTGTAGAGGTAAATAATGAAAACCGAATTATTTACGTGGTAAGAGATCCGCGTGATATTGCGATATCTGGAGCGAATTATTTTAGGCTTGACAAGTTTAAAATAGTAGGGGAATTATTTGCAAAAATTCCAAAAGGCAAATCACTGTATAATAAAATTATATATAAAATCACTACTCCTGAGAATTATAGGATTTGGAAAATGATTGATGCTATCTTATACGGTTCTAATTTCGTTGACCACTGGTGTCGTATTTCATGGAAGAACCACTATACTCCTTATCTGAATCAAGATGTACTGTTTGTTAGGTATGAAGATATGCTTTCATCACCTCAAGAACAATGTCGCAAGATAATGAAGTATCTGAATTTATTTTGGGAAGCCTCTTTTATTGAGAAGGCTATCTGGAATCAATCATTTGATAAAAAGAAGCGCGAATTTTTGAAAAGAGACGAGGTATGGAAAGCAAATTTTTTGCGGGTGGGAAAAAGTGGACAATGGGAGAGTAAGTTTTCAGAAAAACAAAAGATGGTATTCTTGAAGTACCTTTATAATGAGCTGGTATATTTTTCCTATAAAAGGTAACTGCATTGAAACATGAAATTTGCCGGCGTCAAGCTTGATGGCCTCGTAAAAAGTCGGAAAGTTCGGGATTTTCAGTAACACCCTTATTGCTAACTGCTTACAATAATTCGCAATTCCTAAATCCATGTAAAAAGGACTTTTTACATGGGTGTCAAATTTGCCGGCGCCAATCTTGAAGTGTGAAAGTTACAACTGTAGTAAGACATATCCAATTTTGAGAGGGGATATCCCTTCCTTTGTCGATACTGTTTAAGGATGGGGAAAACCATAAAAACGACGGTTGCGGCACATCGCTATCAGCACGAAAATCAATTATCGTATTTGATAATGACGCATACGTCCTGGGTCTATATTCTGATTGCATAGAGAAAAATAAAGGTTTTTGACATGAAAATTCTATGTTGTGTTTTGCATGAGTATTATGGTTTACCTGGAACCGTAAATCACAGTTACAACTACTTTGTGGAAACTCTTCGCGAGATGGGACATCGTGTCCATAACTTTGATTATGGACACCAATCCTTTGATCGTGGGGCAATGAACGATTTCTTTTTGTCTATTGTGAAGCATGGCGCATACGACATGGTTTTTATCGCGTTGAGAGAGGATGAGTTTTTTCCAGAAGTATTAGATGAAGCCAAGCATCATACTGTGCTCTTGGCGTGGAATACTGATGATGACATGCATTGGGCGGACTACTCGTCCCAATACTGTCCTCACTTCACATACATGGTAACAACATATAGTCATGTTTACGAGGCAAACAAGGCGGCGCATCCGAACCTATTATTAAGCCAATGGGGTTGCACTGGCCACTATGATGGATTAACAACTCGGAAAGATATTGATTTTGGCTTTGTGGGAAAGCTGTATTCAACTCGTGCGAAGGAAATCACAAGAATTCGGCGTCACCTGCCTCTAGTGGCAAATGGAATGGGGTTTGGCATCCCCTTGAATTTACGTGGAAAATTAACAAGATGGATGATAGCAAAACTTGGGATTTCTTGCAGCAAGGAAAGTAGCATACTTGCCGATGAAGCCGCTGTTAAAGGCATCTGGAATCGTACCAAGATTTCCTATACACCACTTGAGTCGTGGGTAGAGGGTTGTCTTCAAATCAAGGCCCGTGTCTTTGATATGGGGCTTAGCGGTACTGTTATGCTATGCAGCAAGAATCCAGCGTTGTATGAATTCTATGAACCTGGCAGGGATTATGTAGAATTTGATAGCGTAGATGATTGTATATCCAAGGCGAAATTTCTGTTACGTCACGAGAAGGAGCGCTGCTGGATTGCAGAGGCTTATTATAAGCGTACAAGGGCTGAACACATGTGGAGTCACCGATTTGAAAAACTCTTTGCCGAGATAGGGTTGCCAACATGAAATGTCGCGAAGGGGGGGTTAAAAGAAATATATGCTTTGTCGCGGAAAATAATTTGTGCACAATGTGTGGAACCTGTGCTGGTATTTGTCCCCAAAAGGCAATAACTATGGCATGGGACTATTCAAAGGGAGTTTATACACCACATATTAATGATTCCCTTTGTAATCAATGTGGCTTATGTGTACAATGTTGCCCAGGATTTGGGATGGATATCAGCAAGTATAGAGCCCAGAAATATAGTGAAGTGCAAATACATCCATTATTTGGTGCATATAATGCCATTTTTAGAGCATATTCAAGTGATGTTACTATTCGACAACGGGGTGCTTCTGGTGGCGTAGTAACTTCCATATTAAGATACCTATTTTCGCAGAAACTGGTTGATGCTGCGATTGTAACGAAAATGGATGAAAATGATCCTATTAATGTAGTTCCTATCATTGCTTATAATGACGAAGACTTGTTTGTCTCACAAAAATCGAAATACGCACCCACCGCTCTAAATACAATTTTAGAAAAATGCTTATCTGATAAGTTCCAAGGGAAAAGGCTTGCCTATGTGGGCTTACCTTGCCATCTTGCAGGGTTGCGTTTAGCACAAGAAAAATATACAAAATTGGCTGAACGTATACCTTTCACTCTGTCTCTTTTTTGCCATCATATGCCCACGAGGCGGGCAACTGAATTCCTTATGTACAAAAATGGCGTTCAATTAAACAAGTTAAAGCATATCGCTTTTCGTGGCGGTGGAAAACCAGGAAGATTGCAATTTTTGTTAAGAGATAATCGGAAAATTTTTGTGCCGCATTTACATTGGACTTATTGGGGGTGTGCATTTCTATACTTTTTTATTCCTGCGCGGTGTTGGCTATGTTATGACAAAATGGGAGAAATGGCTGATTTCTCTATTGGTGATAATTGGCAAAATTATGGAGATAGAGATAAAAAAGCAGCCACAGTAGTAGCTCGATCGGAGGAGGCAAAAAAGATATTGCATGACATGTGCCGAAAAGGACATATTGAGAAGTCTGACATGAGTGTTCAGGAATTGGTGCGTGATCAGGGCTTGGAGAATGTATATAATATTTCTTCAAGACTGGCCTTATGGAAATGGATTGGAAGAGAGATTCCCGACTATAGGAATTTGATATCATCTGGAAAAATCCGCATTAGGGAGT
>Ga0255379_10228_pt1 | contig 10582 bp, 6 predicted proteins | sample ANMaggSeSYBR01I3_FD_182105 | JGI IMG/M metagenome (GOLD analysis project Ga0255379, IMG submission 182105) | Sediment cell enrichment communities from methane seep in Santa Monica Basin, California, United Staets - ANME aggregate JGI... | ecosystem: Environmental > Aquatic > Marine > Cold seeps >... | reverse complement strand
GTACGGCTTGCCCATCCATTTTGGGAGTTTCCCCACACAGAAACTGTATGATGACTGGGAAGAGACATGGCAGGAGAGCAAAGGCAGGTTTATCAGGAATCCTGCTGATTAAGGCACCCTCTTTTTCACTGCCCTCAGGAATTGCCTGTATGAGTATGGCCTGGCCAGGATGGTCCGGTCACGGTCCAGTAAAAATAGTGATGGTGTGGCATAAACAAAATAGTCGCCCGGTACCCTGCCATTCCAACCCCGTGGATCGTAGACGGTAATCCATTGGAGATCCAATTCGCTTACAAACGCCTCAAAAAACGCCACAGAGGTATCAATGGAAATGGTGATTACCTCCAGCCCAATGTTGTTCTCATGCAGGTACCATTCATGCAAATCAGGGATCATTTCCCGGCAATGTTCACAGGTGCTGGCCCAAAACATGACCAGCACATATCGATTGCCGAGATGGGAGAGTTGATGGTTCTTTCCATTGATATCCCGTATCACAAAGTCAGGGGCCTTCTGACCCTCTGTCATAGTTTTATAGCCCTCCATTCTGGAGAGGACCAGTTCCACAATATCAGCTTCGCACGATTCATCCAGGTAATAGTCCGCCAGGTGCACCTGCACCTGTTCCATGCCAAGCAATTCAAATCCTTCCAGCAGGAACTCCACCACAAATGAGCGAAGTTCAGGATCCGGTGACACATTGTCCATGATCCTGTCCACTGCTTCAATAAACTGCTCCTCCTGCTGATCCATCGAGAGGGAATCCACCCTGAACAGCGAGAGGTAGTCAATCAGCTTAAAAGTATAAACCGGTGCATACAATAGCAACGGATCATCGATGGGGGCATGATCAAAGAAACAGGACTTCAAGGTGTCAATGCGTTCCTTGTGGGACATGGATCCCGGAATGACAGGCGCACGAAATGCATTCATGATCCGGATGGCATAAAATCCGGGATGGATGGCCGAGAGTGAATCCATAAAACGGGTTCGCCGGTGTTGAAGTTCATCATACCTCCGCACTGCTAAGACATGATCCGAATGGTCCGACTCAGTGGAATAGAGCTTGTCATAAACCTTCATCAGCTGATCCTCATAAGCCAGCTCAAATAACATGAACTCAAGGTAAACTTCATTTTCGATCGAGTTTTCGAAATAGGGTACCGGACCATTCCTGCCCGATGTAACGAAAATTTCAATATCCTCCCGGTTATATATAAACTCAATGAACCGGCTTTCTGACCTGATCCCCTGGTATACTTCTGAGAATACGATCCTGTAAATCCCCGCCGGCTCCTCCCCGGAAAGCATAAAATAGAATGCTCCTGAGCTTGTTTCAATGCTGTCTATGATCCTGAACCGGTCTCCGTAATAAGAAGCCAGATAGATCTGACCCTCCCCTGCATATTCAATGGTTCCCTTTACCACACTGGCCTGGCCACTGAGACAAGATGCCCCCGTTAGCAGGAAGAAGAAAATGAGTAACTGCTGTTTCACTAGTCGTGAAATTAGTAAATCCAGCCTTTGCGTCAAAGTGATTGCCATCAAAGATCGATCCCTGAACAGGTCATTTGATTACTGCAATGATGAATTAATGATATTTTAAGATGATTTTCAAAGGTATCGCATAACTTTGCATCATGAGGCCACAAGATGGTAAAACCCAATCCTGACTGTTTTGTATATTGCGGAGAACCCATAGGACTCCTCTAATAACTGGTTTTGAAATGAAACGAACATATTTTTAAATAATTAAAAAAAATAAACGGATGAAACCAATTCACCTGATCACCCTGATCCTTATTTTGCTCGTTTCCTGTAATCCCGCAACAAAAAAACAAGAAACAGCTGCTCCAGAACAATGGATCCAGTTATTCAATGGTGTGGACCTTGAGGGCTGGACCATCAAAATGAATAAGTACCCCCTCAATGAGAACTTTAACAATACCTTCCAGGTGCGGGACGGACTCATGGTTACCAATTATGATGAATATGAACAGTTTGATGCTGAGTTCGGACACATCTTCTATAAAACCCCTTACTCACATTATAAACTCAGGGTGGAGTACCGCATCGTAGGTGAGCAGGTGCCCGGGGGACAAGAATGGGCATTTAAGAACAGCGGGGTCATGTTCCATGCCCAGTCGCCCGAATCTATGCTGGTGGACCAGCCTTTCCCGGTGAGCATCGAAGCCCAGTTCCTGGGTGGCTCAGGTGAAGGAGAACGGCCCACCGGAAACCTTTGTACACCTGGTACCCATGTGGTAATAGATAACGAGCTGATCACCCAACATTGCATCAGTTCAACTTCTGAAACCTTCCATGGTGAAGAATGGGTCCATTTTGAACTGGTGGTATACGGAGACAGCATCATCTACCACATTGTGGAGCGTGACACTGTGTTGACCTATTCCGGTTCTCAGATTGGAGGCGACCTGCCCGACGGCTTTCCGCTGCCGCAAGGCACACCCCTCACATCAGGCTACATTGCCCTCCAGGCCGAAAGCCATCCTTACGAATTCAGAAAGGTGGAGCTGCTGGATCTGAGCAAGTAATGGCTTACTGTTACATACTATCTTCTTCTGGGCGCAGCAGAACGACTTGAACCAGATCGGCTGGGCGATGCAGAAGGCCGCTGGGACGGCGATGCAGAAGGCCTCTGGTATTGGTTACTCTGCCTGCTCTGATTGTATTGCTGAGAGCGCTGGGTTCCCCTGTTCCTGGAGTTATAATCCTTGTTCAGGTTGCTGGTGCCGGGTGCAGGCCTGGTGGAAGGTTGTTGCCCGGTGGAGGGCCTGGACTCTCTTGTGGAAGGTTGCTGCCCGGTGGATGGTCTGGACTCCCGTGTGGAGGGTTGCTGCCCCGTGGAGGGCCTGGACTCCCGTGTGGAGGGTTGCTGCCCCGTGGAGGGCCTGGACTCCCGTGTGGAGGGTTGCTGCCCCGTGGAGGGCCTGTTGCTGTTATCCTTTCTGTTCCAGTCGTTTCCATCCTTTTGATACACATTCCCGTTCCTGTCGCTATAAACATTGTTTGCCCTGTTGGCCGGTTGTGCTGCAGGCTTTGCCGACCTGTCCTGGGCGGATGCCCTGTTTTCGGTTTTCGGATCGTAGTAAGTATTCCCCGTTCTGCTCACACCCTGGGAACGGTTCTTATAAACATTGTTGGAGGCCACCGGCCTGGTGGAACCATAGTGCGCAGGCCTGCCTGGATAGGACGATCGTTGCCCGGCATGATAACCTGCACGGTATCCGCGTGCGTAGCCATGGTGGTATCCATAATGGTATCCGTGCCGGTAACCTGCAGGTCCCCAATAGCCATGGTATGGAGACCTCCATCCATATGCCATCCATCCGTAGGAAACCCCGAAGGAGAATCCCCATCCCGAGTATGGATTGTAGTGCACACTGTATCCATAGGTCACAGGCCTGGGATAATAATAGGCACCGTACCATGGATTGTAATAATATCCTGTACCGTAATAGACGCAGCCGCCATACACATATGAATTTACATACCCCGAGGTATAACCCACATAAACAATTTCAGGAGTATGGTCGTAGATGTAAACATACTTCACATTATAAACCGGGGATTCCGGGGGGATCTCCTGCACTGTTTCAGGAATCGCTATACTCACTGTCCATGGTCCCGTAGGTGAATCCGATTCAAACCAGATGGCATCGTCACAACAGTAATACCTGTTATCAATAAGCAGGACAGATTTATCAGTATTCACGGCATATTTCATGTCGGTTTCCTTGATCTTCTCGAATTTTGGCTTACCGTCATAGCTAACCGTAAGCTGAGCTTCACTGCGGTCAACTTCAGCCGTCTGGGGAATCTGGTTCTCCAGCACAGCCTCCTTTGCCTCCTGTGTTCCTGAAATACTGGACCTGACAGATCCCATGTCCGATTCTGATGGGATATCTGAAAATCCGGCAGGAACCTCACCTGGTTCCACAAATAACCACGGACCATCTGTCAGGGAGGATGAACTATACCATCTTCCGGACAACAGTATAAAATATTTCTGGGTCTCGATATCCATAAGAATATCATCGGCTGTATTGGTCATGTAGAGAATGGAAGTGCCTTCAATGGGTGAAAAATCGGGTTCGCCATTGGATTGCAGCAACTCGGCCGGACTGGTCCGAACGATAACATCCGGGATAAATGTTTCAACCTCGCCGCCTTCAGACTCTGTTTCATCAGCAACAACTTCACCCATGGCCTCTTCGGCGATCTTCTTTACCTTACCCGGAACCCTGGTAGTTTGCTGCCAGCCCTCAAGCGGATTGTCGGAACTGTACCAGTAGTCGCCCCCCTTCATATAATAATCTCCTTTCTTCGGATGCCGCACAATAAAAAAAGGAGTATTCAGAACTTTTTCATAATCTGTTTTTTCAATCTCCTCGTAAATGGGATCTCCGTCAACAAGTATCAGGACCGAAGGGGTGGTGGTAAATATGACCTCAGGCGGAGCGTTGTTCAGACTTTCGGATAACCCTGCTGATATTTCACTCATATCCAGGTCAGCCAGCAGTTGGTCCAGGGATAATTCCAGTTCCCAGAGAGGAACTACCTTTTCAAGAAAGGAACTTAGTTTCAGAACACTCTCCTCTTCAATATCCGGAAATTTGGCCGCAGATACTTTCAGGTCAATGAGCCGTACCAGTCTCTCATCCCGGTCGGTAGCAATTTTACAGTCAAACCACATGGCTCCGAAAACCGGACTGGTATATTCTTCATTTGTAACTGAAACTGCAGCCCTTGATTCAAGCTTGTTTGCAGTGAGCTTTTCTACCTGAGGCTGGTAGATGACCACCGTGAAATTATCTTCCTCAATTTTTCGGGGCCAGGTGTTAATATCCTCAGCATCTGCCGTTTGCCATATCATCCCCAGAAAAAACAGAATGGAAATAAAAAAATATCTGTGTTGATTCATACCACGCCAATTTTATTTAGCAAGATAGCTAAATAATCGCATGGCTGATTGGTAATATGATAAATAAAAAGAGTAACTTTGCGGGGATTTAATAAATAGTATTATGGCAAAAGGAAAAGTTAAATGGTTTAACGAAGTCAAAGGATTTGGCTTCATTGCATCGGAAGATGGCGAGGATGTATTTGTTCACAAATCGGGATTGGAAAATGCCTATGATGGACTTCAGCCAGATCAGGAAGTAACGTTCGACACCAAGGAGGGCGACAAGGGCATATATGCCACAAATGTGAAAGCTGTATAGTAAACATCTTACAAAGCCCGCTCTACCCATCAGGGAGGAGCGGGCTTTTTTTATCACTAGTTTTCAGCGAACAACGACCCTATACCTATAATTCCGGCAAGGAAACATGCAGTTCGGTGGGTTGTATGCACCTTACCGGACTTGTCTACCGGATGTGTAGTTGTACAGATGCCTTAATGCTGCCTTCTCCTTTCTTGTCCCAGATGGTGATTTCACATGTTACAGGATTGCCAATCAGAGAACCTGTCAGGACAAAGTTTGGTGCCAGCTGGGAATGTATCTCCGAATAATCCATACCTGTCTCACCAATCAGATCAGCCTCATTCAGGATCAGGTCACCATCAGCATTGCGAACCACCAGACTCAGTCCAGGGTATACCATGCTTCCTTCAACCACAAATCCATCAAGTCCTTCAAACATCATGAATATGGTTTCATCAAAACCGACAACATTGTCAGTAATAGCTATCTGCCTTTGCTTTGAAAACAGGTATATCTCATCATAGGACAACTGGTTGCTCTCGATGCTGATTTTATCATTTGGGACCACATTGAAATCCATTTTTGCAGAAAAGTTCCCATCTCCCTTCTTGTCCCAGATTTGTATGTACAAGGTATATTCATTGTTTGAAAATATTGGATCGGCAGCAGTTACAGTGGTAAGCAATAACAGGGGGGAATTATCCGAACCTTCAGAAAGATCAGCATATAAATCACTGTTTTTCAATACAGTATCTCCTGCCTCGCTGATCACGTACAGCTCCATTCCCGGAAAAGCATAATTATCAACCTTGTTGAATCCCTCAATGTTGTTAAAATTCACTTGATACTTCTCTCCATAGATAAACAAGTTTCGGCTGATGGTTTCATCACCAATGGACAGGTATACATTGTCACAGGAAAGCCCATCGCCCCGGGTGATTAAACCTGTTTGCAGATCTTTATGTACTGATTTTCTTATGTCGCAGGAGAAGATGGAAATTATTGAGAAAGTGATTGCTAAAGCAGTGGTTTTCATAATTCTTACAAGTTATTCAATCAATCCGAGAATATCAATTTGCACAATTGTAACTAGTTTTGGTACTTTTATGGCCAGACGACATTATGATAAAGACTTTCAGGCTAATATTACAAGTTATTATTCTCACTTCTACCAGTGTACTTCATCCTTTGCACCTGGCCTCCCAGGTGTATATCAATGAAATCATGGCGTCGAATGCCACAATCCTTGCAGATCCGGATTATGGCAATTACTGTGACTGGATTGAGATTTATAACAGTTCGGACCAGGAAATCGACCTCAACGGTTATTATCTCTCAGACGATACAACCAATCCTGCCATGTGGCAATTTCAATCCGGCACCATGATACCTGCAAATGCGTTTATACTTGTATATGCAGATGGAACAGGAAATGGCAACCATACCAATTTCAGGCTTGCCAAAGAGGGAGAACAGGTACTGCTTGTCAATGCACAAATTGAAATTATCGATTCCATCAGTTATCCATATCAAATGACTGATATCTCTTATGGAAGAGATGCAGATGATACCCGGGTTATTGGGTATTTTGAAATTCCCACCCCGGGTGAAATGAATGGGAATCAGCTCCTGAACGGAATCTCCTCCAAACCTTTGTTTTCTTTGGAAGGTGGATTTTATTCCGGATCCCAAACCATTGACATTAATACCGCAAATCCAGGTGCAACGATCTGTTACACCCTTGATGGAACCGAACCAACAGAAAGTTCTGTCAGTTATACCGGTCCCATCAATATCTCTCAAAACACGGTATTGCGCGTGAAAACTTTCGAGGATGGTATGCTTCCCTCACTTACAACGACGCATTCCTATTTCATTGATGAACCCCAGAACCTGCCTGTGATTTCCCTGGTTACCGATCCGGATCATTTCTTCAGTGATGAAACAGGTATCTACGTAATAGGCACTGCAGGTGTACCCGGCTATTGTACCAGTGTTCCACACAATGTAAACAGGGACTGGGAACGACCGGTGAATATCGAGTTGTTTGAGAAAGACGGTACCACAGGATTAAACCAGTTGGCCGGGACTAAGATCTTTGGTGGTTGTTCACGTGTCCGCTATCCGGCAAAATCCCTGGCATTCTTCGCCCGTAAAGAGTATGAGACCTCTTCCTTTAAATACCCATTATTTCCTGATAAAACCAATGAGAAATATGAAACCTTTGTACTTCGTGCATCCGCAGATGACCAGCCATTTACCCTGTTCAGAGACCCGCTGACACAGATGGTTGTAAAGGATGTCATCGACATGGATATCCAGGCGTACCGGCCGGCAGTGCTGTACATCAACGGGGAATACTGGGGCATCCATAACATGCGTGAAAAGATCAACGAGCATTATGTAAAGGACAACTATGGGGTGAATCCGGATTCGGTGGATATGCTCGAAAATAATCCGGAGAATTCATCGAATGTGGTTGCCGGAAATGCTGACCACTATAATGCGATGATGGCTTATCTGAAAGAGAATGATATCACTCAAAAATTCCACTACGACTACATAAAGACACAAATGGAAATGGATGAGTACATCAATTATCAGATCATCCAGATCTTTTTTGGAGCTCGCGACTGGCCGGTCAACAACATCAAATTCTGGCGCAGCCGGGAAGCACCCCATCACAGGTGGCGCTGGGTATTATTTGATGTTGACCATATGTTTAAAGAGTATTTTTCAGACATTATGGAGGAGGCCACAGAAGTGGATTGTGGTTGTGTCTGGCCCAATCCTCCGTGGTCCACTTACCTGTTCCGGCGATTGCTGGAGAATGAAACCTTTAAACACGAGTTTATCCAACGATTTTCTATCTATTCCAGCACTCATTTTTCCCGGGAGCGAATGCATGGATTCATCAATGATATGCAGGAGGTTCTCGCTCCTGAGATTCCACGACACATTGAACGGTGGGGTGGCCAGAGAACCAATCTTCCCGATAATACCTGGGTAGAGTCGGTTTTCAATTCTGTGTCCGAATGGGAGAACAATGTAGAGGTCATGCGGAACTTTACGGATACCAGGCATGAAATGGCAATGAATCATGTGAACGACTACTTTGGGACCTCCGCTCTTGCAGGTTTGGAAACAAACATTGCACCTGCCGGGACAGGCAAAATAATAATAGGAAGTACACTCCTGGATAACACTGAATTTTCCGGTGAATTCAGCAAAGGGGAGATACTTTCAATCCGTTGTATCGAGGAAAACAGATACCTGTTCTCCCACTGGCAGGTGAATCATCTATCAATCCATGACTCATCATTGATCACAAAGGGTGATGAGTGGAGGTATATGGTATCCAGGGAGACTCCTGATTTGAATTGGACTGCCATAAATTATGAAGATAAGCACTGGGCTTCGGGGAAGGCTCAATTGGGCTATGGAGATGGCGACGAGGAAACGGTGGTGGGTTATGGTGGTAACAGTGGAAATAAAAATATTACTACCTGGTTCAGGAAGAAATTTGTCATTGAAGATACCAGTCACTTTCGCAAATACAGGCTGAACCTTCTCAGGGACGACGGAGCACTGCTCTTTATTAACGGGCTGGAGATGGTTCGGGATAACATGCAACGCTGGCCTGTTGGGAGCTATACTCAGGCGTTGGAATCCATTACCAAAGAGGATGAAACTGCATACTGTTCCTACAACCTGAATCCGGCCATCTTTCGAAACGGCGAAAATGTAATTGCGGTGGAGATACACCAGGCATCGGCCACCAGCTCTGATATCAGTTTTGATCTGGAATTAATTACCAGCAGTTATACTGAAGGTCTCCCTGAGATCTTTTATGAAGATACACTGGAGCTGGAGCTATGGGAATATACAAAAGTGACAGCATTTACTATTCCGGACAACAGCATCCCGCAGATATTCATCAATGAAATAATGGCCAGCAATGATGGTGGTTATGTGGATGAAATGGGGGAGTATGAAGACTGGATTGAACTCTACAATGGTGGTGATGAGGCTTTCGATCTAGCCGGACTTTACTTAACCGACACCCCTTCGGCAACAACACCCTGGAAATTCCCTGCCAATCATCCGGAAACTACCACCATCCTTCCCGGTGGCTTCCTGGTGGTATTTGCAGACAAACAACCGGAGCAGGGGATGCTACATGCCGATTTCCGGCTCAGCAAATACGGGGAAGAAGTGCTCTTGCTGCAAATAACCGGGGATGATACAGTTGTGGTGGACCATGTTATTTTCGGGAGTCAATATAAAAACGTGACCTTCGGACGTTACCCCGATGGAGATCCGGCATTTGAATTTATGCCGGTAACCACACCCGAAGCCTCCAATTATCTGGAGATTATTAGTTCAACAGATGACATATCTACCCATATTATCCGGGAAATGGAGGATGTAACGGTATACCCGGTTCCAACCAGTGGTCCTTTGTATGTAAAATTTAGTGAGGCGCTCTCAGGAGAAAAGATACAGGTTAACATATCCGTCTATTCAATGACAGGGATTTTAACTTCTGAAACGGAACATCGTTCATCAGAAATAATCAGATTGTCCCTCGAAAATCAGTCTGCAGGACTCTATTTTATCCGCATCAAAGCCGGAGATCGCATGTTTGTAAAAAGGGTTGTCAAGAATTAAGGGTACTTCATTGGTGAAATACCATTTAAGGAATCATCCACAACATGGATAGGATCATCAAGAACAGACAATATTTCAAATTTTGTATTTACGGATTTCTCAAAAATCTTCGTTTCTTCGATGCTTTCTTTATTCTGTTTCTGATTGAAAAAGGACTGTCATTTACGCAAATAGGAATCCTGTATGCTGTCCGGGAAATAGTAATCAATGTATTTGAAATACCATCAGGTATTCTTGCTGATACTTTCGGAAGGAAAAGTGCACTGATTGGTTCATTTGTGGTATACATCATTTCATTTTCCGTTTTTTACCTCTCCAATGATTTTTGGCTGTTTCTGATCGCATTTATTTTATACGGTATTGGCGAAGCATTTCGGTCCGGTACACATAAGGGTATGATCATGGATTACCTGAAGCTGAATCATTGGGAGGAGCAAAAAATCAATTATTACGGACATACCCGTTCCTGGTCTCAAAAGGGTTCAGCCATATCTGCACTCATTGCAGGGCTGATCGTTTTTTATGGCGGTTCGTATCAAAATATCTTTCTCTATTCCATCATTCCCTATCTGTTTAATCTTCTTTTGATACTATCATATCCCTGGAAACTAAATCGTTCTTCTGAGCTGGCAGATCCGGAAAGCAGACCCGGAATAGGGATAACAATTCAATCATTTTTCAAA
>Ga0255379_10225_pt1 | contig 10631 bp, 12 predicted proteins | sample ANMaggSeSYBR01I3_FD_182105 | JGI IMG/M metagenome (GOLD analysis project Ga0255379, IMG submission 182105) | Sediment cell enrichment communities from methane seep in Santa Monica Basin, California, United Staets - ANME aggregate JGI... | ecosystem: Environmental > Aquatic > Marine > Cold seeps >... | reverse complement strand
GAGGCGGCGAAGCGGTTTGGTATAAAGAAGTTTATTTTCGCGTCGAGTTCCAGCGTTTATGGTAATAATAAGAAGGTGCCTTTTTCGGAAGTGGATAATGTCGATTTTCCGATATCGCCTTACGCTGCGACAAAGAAAGCGTGCGAGTTGATTTGTTATACGTACAGTCATTTGTATGATATTGGCATGACGTGTTTGCGGTTTTTTACGGTTTATGGGCCTCGGCAGCGGCCTGACCTGGCGATACACAAGTTTACGCGGTTGATCGAGGCTGGCGAGTCGATACCTGTTTTTGGTGACGGTTCGATGCGTCGTGACTTTACTTATATTGATGATATTGTTGACGGTGTTGTCGCTGCGATTGACCGATGTGGTGGTTACGAAATATACAATTTGGGTGAGTCGCGGCCTATGCGGCTTGATGAGCTGATAGCTGCGATAGAAAAGTCGCTTGGTAAAAAAGTGGTCCTTGACAGGTTGCCCAAGCAGCCCGGTGACGTCGAGCAAACGTATGCTGATGTAGCCAAGGCAGTAAAGCAGTTGGGGTATAAGCCCAAAACTGAGGTAAGTGTAGGCTTGGCAGAGTTTGTCAAGTGGTTTAGGAGCGGCGAAAAAAACAAGTAGCTATTAGCTGAAAGAAAAAATGGTTGATATTAAAAAAATACAACAGGAAATTGTCGAAAGGTTGAAGCCTTTGGAGCCTGAAAAGATTATTCTTTTTGGCTCGTACGCAAATGGCACACCTACTGAAGACAGTGATATTGATTTGTTTTTGGTTAAAGATACGGAAAAGGACGATTTTGCTAAGTACGAATTGAGTGCACGCAAAAAAATAAGAGGCTTGATTCGTAAATATCATATAGGTTTTGATATATTGTCCGCTTCGCAGGATTTTTTGCAGAGTAGGGAGGATTATTTTTATAAGGTTGATATATTGGCAAACGGAAAGGTAATTTATGCCAAATAAAACTCTTGCAGAAGAATGGCTTGTAAAAGCATACCATAATTTAAGTTCCGCTCAAATTCTATATGCCGCCAATCACTATACAGATATAATTGGATTGGAGTTACAGCAGGCGATAGAAAAAAGCTTAAAATCATTTTTAGCTTACAACAATAATCAGATTAAAAAGACTCACGACTTAATAGATGTTTGTGAGTTGGTAACAGGCTATATACAATTCGAAGAATTTGAAATTGATTTACTCGATATCGCAACCAATTATTATACACAAAACAGGTATCCTACTCCTCACCCTGCTTTGCCACCAAGGAAAGAGATAAAAGAAGTTTTAGATTTTGCAGAAGATTTATTTGAAAAAGTGTGTCGAATATTAGATATTGATAAACAAAAAGTTGGGAAAAAATAAATCCCCAGCCTTGAACATTCAACTTCCAACATTGAGCCTCTATACTGTTCCTGGTTTTTTTACTTTTGCCTTATTTTAACTTCGTGCTCTTCTTTTCTTCGTGGTAAAAAAGCGATAAGCTAAAAGAAAAAATGGTTGATATTAAAAAGATACAACAGGAAATTGTTGAAAGGCTCAAGCCTTTACAGCCTGAAAGGATTATTCTTTTCGGCTCTTATGCCTATGGCAACCCAACTGAAGACAGTGATATTGATCTGTATGTTGTAACCAATGACGATTTTATTCCTCAAAGCTGGAAAGAAAAAAACAGTATTTATCTCAATGTCTCAAAAAAAATCAGAGATTTACGCAAACAGACTCCTATAGATTTGATAGTTCATACAAAGAAAATGCACGAAAAGTTTATTCATCTTAACAGCTTCTTCTCACGAGAAATAAACCAGGGAGGCATCAGGCTTTTATGAATAAAACAATAGCATTAGAATGGCTAAAAGCGGCTAATGATGATCTGGTGCTTATTTCAAATATCATCGAGAACGCTGGATTAACACATCTGGTTGCTTTTCATTGTCAACAGGCAATCGAAAAATCATTTAAAGCTATCCTGGAGTACAATAGCAGTAGTGTCCCCAAAAAACACGACTTACTGGCTTTGAAGGACCTGATCTTTGACTATTTGAAAATCGAAAACGAGGATATGCTCGAGTCCTTAAATAGCTTGTACATTGAATCTCGTTATCCGGGCAGTTTAGGACTGTTGCCAAATGGCAGACCAACCGTTGAAGATGCTAAAGAATTTTATAGTTTTGCCAAAAATATTTATGATAGCGTAAACAAATTGTTAAACTCTAAAAGCTAAAATAAAAAATGGTTAAATTATCAGCAGAAATTTTACAAAATGAGCACAAAAGAATTTTTTATTAGATGCTTTAAGGAATTGGCGGTAATGATGACCGATTCTGATATGGAATTGGCTGAGCGTAATCGTATTTTGAAGGAGCATGGTAAGGTATGGTGAGTAATTTTTTTTCTAATAAGCGAGTGGTTGTGACTGGTGGTGCGGGTTTTCTTGGCAGTTATGTTTTGGCCAAGCTTGCTGAGCGTGGTTGTAAGGATGTTCTTGTCCCTGCGATAGAAGATTATGATCTTGTCGAGATAGATGGTATCAACAGGATGTATGACGATATGTCGCCTGATGTCGTTATTCATTTGGCTGCGGTTGTTGGGGGTATCGGTGCTAATCGTGAGCATCCGGGCGAGTTCTTTTATAAGAATTTGATGATGGGCGTGCAGTTGATTGAGCAGGGGCGTTTGCGTGGTATCGAGAAATTTATCGCTATTGGCACCGTTTGTGCATATCCGAAGTTTACGGCAGTGCCTTTCAAGGAAGATGATATTTGGGATGGGTATCCTGAAGAGACTAATGCACCTTATGGGTTGGCAAAGAAAATGCTGCTGGTGCAGTCGCAGGCATATCGTCAGGAATATGGTTTTAATTCGATTTTTCTGTTGCCTGTTAATTTGTATGGCCCGCGTGATAATTTTGACCAGGCGAGTAGTCACGTGATTCCGGCATTGATCAAGAAGTGTGTCGATGCGATTAACAATGGCGGTGACTATATCGAGTGTTGGGGAACAGGCAGTGCATCGCGTGAGTTTGTTTATGCTGCTGACGCGGCGGAGGGGATATTGCTTGCGACAGAAAAATATAATGGTTCTGAGCCTGTCAATATAGGGGCTGGTTTCGAGATTACGATTAGGGATTTGGCTGAGAAGATTGTCAAGCTAACAGGTTTCGCCGGCGAGATACGGTGGGACGCTACCAAGCCCGACGGCCAACCGAGGCGATGTTTGGATACGTCGCGAGCCAAGGGGTTATTTGATTTTGAGGCAACGACAGGCTTTGATGAGGGGTTGAGTAATACTATCGAATGGTACAAAAGGTCAGTGAAGTAGTTGATTCCATGTGTAATGCTTTTTGTGGTGACCATAGAGAAGGAAGATAAAATCAAGTTGATTTTGAACTAAGGCAAAACTGTGATTATCGCGAGTTTGTTGATATTACGAAAACCCAGACGGAAGAAATAATTGAAAACGCCAAAGCATTTATCGCCGAGGCTCAAGAATCGCTAGAAAAGATGGAATAGAATAACATCATGACTTTGTAAGAGTTTTTAGATGATTAAAATTATTTGCGTTTGTGGTGCCAGGCCTAACTTTATGAAGATTGCTCCTTTGATGAGAGCATTTAAGGAAAATGGTGATTTTCAAACCCTCCTCGTTCATACCGGCCAACATTATGATAAAAAGATGAGCCATTTGTTCTTTGATGAGCTTAATATTCCAAAGCCTGATATTAATCTGGAAGTAGGCAGCGGCAGCCACGCTGTTCAGACCGCTGAAATCATGAAAAGCTTTGAGCCTGTAGTTATGGATTTTAAGCCTGACTATTGCTTGGTGGTTGGTGATGTTAATAGTACGATCGCGTGCGGTCTGGTTACGGTCAAGCTGGGAGTGAAACTGATTCATGTCGAGGCAGGCCTTCGCAGCTTTGATATGGAGATGCCTGAAGAGATCAATCGCATATTGACAGATCGCATTAGTGATCTATTATTTGTTACCGAGCAGTCTGGTCTTGATAATCTTAAAAACGAGGGTGTCGCTGATGAGAAGGTACGCTTGGTAGGCAATGTAATGATAGATACATTATTGGCTAATAAGGAAAAAGCTGAGCAATCTGACATACTCGAAAAACTCAACCTTGGCAAACAAGGCTATGCCGTTATTACTTTGCACAGGCCAAGCAATGTTGACGATATGGCCAATCTGTCACAGATTATCGCTGCTTTTGAAGTTATCGAACAGGATTTGAAACTCGTATTTCCGATACATCCAAGAACGAGAAACAACATCAAAGACACAGAGATTGGCAGGCGTATCGAGTCTATGGCCAATTTAATTCTTCTTGATCCTGTCGGCTATCTTGATTTTCTTAAACTTATGGCCAATGCTGCTGTGGTTATAACTGATTCCGGCGGTATTCAGGAAGAGACGACTATCATAGGGGTACCATGTATGACGTTGCGTGAGAATACTGAACGTCCGGTGACGATTAGCGAGGGTACGAATCGACTGGTGCATATAACTACTGAGGATATTCTCAGGAAATATAATGAGATTAAGGCAAACGACTTTGACGTGTCGGGCAGAATCCCGAAGTTCTGGGATGGTAATGCGGCGAAAAGGATAGCAGATATTCTTTCCGAGATAGATTAAACAGCGTTTACTATGAAAGGAAATTTTATGGGATGGAATGTCAGGTGTTGGAATTGTGTGTTTGTTTTGGCAATTGTGTTGGCGTTGTGCAGTGCGATGGTTTTCGGTGACTATGAGAGCTTTATGATATGTAACGATACTGACAAGCAGGAATATCCGGCAGTTAGTGGCGACAGGGTGGTTTGGGTGGATTATCGCAACGGTGGGCAGGATATCTATGGTTGGGATATCTCCGATGCCAATGAGATCGAAGTGTGCTTGGCGGGTGGTGATCAACTGCAAGTCGATATTGATGATGATGTGGCAGTCTGGCGCGACAGGCGTGACAGCGTGACAAGTATATATGCCGGTTTTATTAGTGATCCTTGTGACCCTTGTGACCCTATAATCGTAACAGAGCAAATACTCGATGGTGGTACGACAGAGCAGTATCCCGCTATAGACAGCGGTATTGTTGTCTGGCGCGACAAACGCAATGGCAACTATGATATTTATGGTTATGACTTGGCAGAGGCCGAGCCGCTGGTGTTTTGTGATGATCCTTGTAATCAGTATCACCCTGATATCGATGGTGATCATGTTGTCTGGCAGGATTATCGCAACGGTAATCATGATGTTTATGGTTATAATTTGACTACCGAGCAGGAGATGACTATTTGCATTGATAGTGGCAATCAATATTATCCCAAGGTTAGCGGCAATATAGTTGTCTGGCAGGATGACCGCAATGGCAATAATGATATCTATGGTTACGACCTGGCGACGTGGCCTGGCGGAAGTGTGTTTTCTATCTGTACGGACTCTGCTGACCAGATGTCACCTGAGGTGAGTGATGGTATTGTCGTGTGGCATGACAAGCGCAATGAGGCTACGAGTGGTTACGACATTTATGGGTATAATGTCACCACTGGTGAGGAATTGGAAATTTGCATGCAGTCGGGAGATCAGCGGTATCCTGATATTGCAGGCAGTCTTGTCGTTTGGCAGGATTCTGCAGGGGCTGGCGATATTTATGGCGCTTATATCCCTGAGCCTTCGATATTGATCCTGGATTCGCCCGGTAGTGGTGAGATGCTCCTTGGCGGCTCGCAATATACCATTAGCTGGTATGGTAGTGGCCCGACGATCGATTATGTTATGGTGGAGTATTCACTTAACAATGGCCAGGATTGGGATGTTATAGATCCGTGTACTGCTAATATCGATAGTTATTTCTGGAATCCGGTGCCAAGCCCGGCTTCCGATTCACACGATTGTCTAATTCGCCTGAGCGATGTCAGCGGTGATGGCGGCGGTATTAGCCAGGAGCCATTTACGATTTTTAATTGTGCTGATTCGCTGACGGCTGATATTGATGGCGATTGCAAAGTTGGCTTATTGGATTTTGCCGCATTGGCTCAGCAGTGGTTCAACTGCGGCAATCCTTACGACCCGCAGTGGTGCGATTGAGAGGCGAGTGTGACGCCGGAGTTTGAATTAGTGGTAAAATATTTTTTCTTTCTCTCACCACGAAGTGCTTGAAGGACACGAAGAAATCTGTGAAATCAGCGATTAAACATGATTTAAGTGATGAACAATTTTAGCCGATAAACGGTAAGTATAGCGATTAGAAATTGGTTATCAGAGATCATAACACCTATAATAATGCATTCCGCAATGGGCGGGACATCAATGTTTAACACTTTTAGTAGAAGGGAACTAGAGTATGGGAAAACCAAGAATTGCAACCAAGCCGAATGAGTTGCGTGACCAGCTTACCCAGGCCGCTTCAGGTATTAGCGGCGAGGCAAACTGGCCAGCGACAGCACCAACGCAGCCTGATGTCGTGACGCTCGTCGGCAATCTGTTTACCAACATCACGCAGATCGAAGATCTCAAGAGCCAACTATCACAGGCCCGTGCAACCCTGCATACCCAGGTTGACGACGGAGTGGCTCTGATGAAGCGAATTGACGAGGTTACCGATGGCCTTTATGGCTCGGACAGCCCTAAGAAAAACGATTTCGGCCTTCCGCCCAAAAAGAGTACCCACGGCGCTTCGATTCCTTTGGAGCAGGTGATTATTATCAAGATCGACGATGGCACCGCGCCAGCGTCGATTTTTGTCGATTGGGACAGCGATGCCGGCGCCAGCGCCTATCAGATCGAATGGTTCAGCGATTCGGCAATGACACAATCAATTGGCAGCGCCGCTGTCAGTGCCAGCGAACATGAGATCCAAGGCCTGACAATGTCCCAACAATACTGGGTTCGAGTCCGCAGTGTGCGCGGTAACGAATATGGCCAATGGAGCGACCCCGCTACCAGAATAGCTAATCTTTAGTCAGTTTAGAAATCAGGTAACACTTTAGCCATGTGATATTGTCATACCAGCGAAAGCAGGTATCCAGTATAAGCTTGTCCTCGACCCGATCGGCCAATAGTTTTCGCCGAAGGCGGTCCAGTGCTATTTGCTTTGTATGGCTAAAATGTCATGAAATCAGGAACCAGCCCTCAGCCGTCGACAAAAATCGTTGGCGGTTGAGGGGCTTATTTGTTACAGTTATCAGTTATTAGAAATCTGACCGCTGATAGCTAATTGCTCTCCGCCGAGAGCTAGTTGCTTAGCGCGGGGTCTTTATTGCTCCTCACCGAGGCCAAATTGCTTAGCAACAAGGCTATATTGGTTAGCGGCAAGGCTAAGTTGGTTAGCGCGGAGCACTAATCGGTTAGCAAAAAGCACTTTTTGGTTAGCGCCAAGCACTAATTGGTTACCACCAAGGCCTTAAAGAAAACCAAAATAGCCAGCAATAATTGATGTAAGCCGCTTAAAACAAAGGCTTTATGGTAAAAAGCAGGAAATAGTTATCAGTAATCTGACTTCTGACTATCTGAAGTCTGAAGTCCGATTTGATACCGTGGCGGTGGTGCTGTAAGAATTTTTCATCCGCAGCGCAGATGTCCAAGTCTGCGCTGCGGACTATTTGTAAAGGATCAGAATTTAGGCAATGAAAAGAAGTATTCATTGGAAATATGACCTAAGTTACTAGACCCTTTAGTTTTTTTGTGAGCATTGTGGGATTGATGTCATTATTATGCAAAAACCTATAAAACTAAAAGGGGAACAGGTTCGGCTAGTCGGGAATTTATCTATGCCAAAGATGCCGCCGAGGGCATTTTGCTTGCTACTGAATATTATGATGGCGACAAAGCAGTTAATATTGGTGCTGGCTTCGAGATTACGATTAAGGATTTGGTGGAAAAGATTGTCAAGCTAACAGGCTTCGCCGGCGAGATACGCTGGGATGCTACCAAGCCCGACGGCCAACCGAGGCGATGTTTGGATACGTCGCGAGCCAAGGGGTTATTTGATTTTGAGGCAACGACAAGCTTTGATGAGGGTCTCAAAGCAACGATTGATTGGTATATGGCAGACTAGCCTTGTCGGCAATCAGTTGATTTTTTCGTGGTGTATGCGCTGTTATTAATACTTGAGCGGGGTAGATGGGCCATCATATGGATGAATTACCTAAAATCACAATTGTGACTACATATTTATTGTGTTGTTTCCAGAATATGGGTTGTACCCTTGACTTTTTTGTATGGTGGAAATCATGAAAAACAGATACAAAATATTAATGCTTTTGTTTTTGGCCAATTTTTTGATTATCACAACTATTTTTGCAATGACTGGTTCGAAGACAAACAAATCCTCGGAAGCTTTATTATATTTCGCGGGCCAGCGAAATCGATCACACTTTAAGTTTCTCAAAGATGCTAATCTGGCAAAGTATTTTGCTCCTGATTTCGTCTGGGATATTAGGATTTTCAAGGATCGGGCAGAGTTTGAAAGAATGGTACAGTTGCTCAGACGAATAAATCCAACAATAATACTTGGGTCGTACGCTTCTGCTTGTACAACCATGCCAAAAACTAATGATACTTTCCCACCAGCCAAGATGCCAATTAGACAGTGTAAACCTGAATGGATACTAAGAGACCCTTCTACGGGAGAGGCAATTAAATATGGAAGTAAGGATAACGGTAGATGTTTTTTAGATATGAGACAACCTGCAGTACGACGGGCTGTAATAAGTTTATCAATAGCAAGAGCAAAACATTTTGGTTTAGATGCAGTCTGTTTTGATAATTGCTATTGGGGTATTGTTCCCATGAAAAATTTTCCTTCCACGCAAGAACAATGGAGCAAAGCTTTTATGCTTTTTTATGAAGAGGCTGGTAAGGCTTGCCATAAGGTCGATCTCAAATGTATTGTCAATTTTGCGACAAAAGCTGACAAAATACCAAATGCTTTTGATGCAATAAGTTCGTATGTGGACGGTATGATGACAGAAATTACTTTTCACCCAAATATTGTTAAATTAGGTTTGTTAAATAAAGAATTGGACGCATATAGGAGGGCGTCAGAACGAGGTAAACTGGTTTTATTATTTCCCTCTAGTAAGCAGTCACTACAGTTTGCGCTGAAAAAAATAAGACCTTTGGCAATGAAACACAAGAATATATATGTATGTCCGAAAGGCAAAATGGTAGATACTCCACTGTTCAGGATAAACAGATGAAGCCTTTATCTTTGCGGAAAAATTTTTCTTGGACTTTGGCTGGTAGTTTAGTAGCTTCAGGTTGCCAATGGTCAATGCTAATAATAATGGCAAAATTGCTTCCAATAGAGCAAGTTGGCCACTATGCATTAGCTCTTGCAATAACAACACCTGCAATTATGTTTTCCATGCTTCAGCTACGGGCCGTTCAAGTTACCGATGTTCAAAATCAGTGTCAGTTTGGTGACTATTTTGGCGTTCGCCTGATAACTAATCTTATTGCGTCTCTCGTTGTTATTGCGATACTATTCTTATTTATAGAAAAATATGATACTGAAGTTTATATCATAATTATTATCGTTTTGTTTAACAAGATCATAGAAGCAACCAGTGATATTTGTTACGGTTTAATGCAAAAACATGAGCGATTGGATAAAGCTTCTCAAAGTATGGTCTATAGAAATATTGGAGCGATGGTATTATTATCTTTAGTTTTATATTTTACTCGAAGTCTGGCAATTAGTTTATTAACTGTGGGTGCATGGTGGTTGCTGGTATTATTCTTTTTTGATAGAAAGAACTGTAAGTTTTTTGCTCGTTTTCTACCACGATTTGACATAAAAACAATTTTTACTATTGTTTGGCTTGGTTTGCCATTGGGTATTGCCAGAGGATTGATCTCACTTACGGGCAGCACGCCCCGATATTTTATAGAAACCCACCTGGGTTTCGAGAGTCTCGGGGTTTTTGCCGCAATGGCATATGTAGTAACTGGCGCAAATCGCTGTGTAGAGTCATTGGGATATTCGGCAGCTGCGCCTCTTGCAAAAAAGTTTGTCAACGACCGTAGTTCATATATAGCGTTGATGTCAAAAATTGTTGCCATCGCGTCTTCTATGGCTTTGTTTGCCATTTTATTTTGTATCTTTTTTGGGAAGCAGTTTCTTGCCGTTGTGTATAAGCAGGACTATGCTCAGTATCCAGATGTTTTTGTTTGGTTGATGGGTATTGCTGGTGGAAATATGATATGCTCGATGTTACAAAATGGGATTACTGCAGCTAAAAGATTTAAGTCACAAGTTCCACTTAATATTTTTACTTTGTTGATATGTTTTATTGGTTGTTACTATTTTGTACCCAACTACGGAATGAAAGGGGCTGCGTGGGCCATGCTATCGGCAGTAACCTTTAAAATAATTTGCAGTTGTGGCATAATCATATTGGCACTGAAGAGCCCCCAAATCAACATGCAAGAGGTACAGTAACGTAATTCACTCAAACTGACCTATTTTAACAAATTGTTCGAAGGCTATATAAAATGCACAAAGATAATATACAAGAAGAATGTGACATTGACACATATGGGGTAAATTGGCAACCATTCAACGAGTTTGGATTTTCCTCCCTGTTGGCGCCTAGATTGTGGCGGGCTTCTTTGGCGAAA
>Ga0255379_10224_pt1 | contig 10631 bp, 14 predicted proteins | sample ANMaggSeSYBR01I3_FD_182105 | JGI IMG/M metagenome (GOLD analysis project Ga0255379, IMG submission 182105) | Sediment cell enrichment communities from methane seep in Santa Monica Basin, California, United Staets - ANME aggregate JGI... | ecosystem: Environmental > Aquatic > Marine > Cold seeps >... | reverse complement strand
TGCTATGCATTTTACAGGGTTTTTTGTAAGTTTTTATATCAATAAGGAAACAGCATCTGATAAGCGGGCTACTGTTTTAAGCTTTAAGGGAATGGCCTATAATCTTTCCTATGGGATGCTGGGTATTTTGTATGCCCTTTTATTAAAGGCCAAAAAAGAAGGGGCCATTGTTTCCCAAACTCTGGAGAACAAGATTTTTATAGACACATTTGTCTGGTTCCCCGGTTCATTTACCCTGATGTTCATCGTTTTAATCCTGATATACTGGCTGTGGTTGCGCAATGCATCAGACAAGCTATGATAAACGCATTGAAAAGATATAAGATAGGTGTGGTATAGATTTTGCTGTAATATTTCTCAATAATACTTTTTATAAATTTAAGAATTAATTTAATAATAAAGGAGGAGAAATGGGAAAAATTTTATTAGTGTTTGCTACAAGATCTGACGAGACAAAAGCAATTGCAGAATTAGTTGCAGAGGGTGTTCGCATTGCAGGCCACGAGGCTGTGCTAAAAAAAGCAAACGAGATTAAAAACGAAGATGAATTAAAAGGCTATGATGGATATGCATTTGGTTCGGCAACTTATCATGGTGAAATGATTACATCCATGAAACAGCTTTTATTTATTGCAGAAAGAGCCGAGCTTAAAGATAAGCCTGGTGGTGCTTTTGGTGCCTATGGCTGGAGTGGTGAAGCTCCGGGAAGAATTTTTGAAACCATGGAAAATATTTATAAAATGAAAATGGTGTCAGCCGGTCCTTTGATGCTCAAAGCAAGCTGGGTAGGAGGAGGGATTCAGGCTGCCCAGGAATATGGTAAAAGTATTACCGCAATGATTTAAAAAATAATCATGAGGGAATAATCATGAATGATACAAACTTGATATTAGCGTGTTTAAAGTGCGGAACGAAAAATAAAGTTCCAACATCCCGAATCAACGAAGCCCCGAAATGCGGCAAATGCGGAGCGCTTTTGTCCACAGATGTTTTGAGTAAACCCATTACTATTTCAGACAGCACTTTTGATAAAGAAGTGCTTGGTTCAGCACTCCCTGTATTGGTAGATTGCTGGGCACCATGGTGTGGCCCTTGCAAAGCGGTTGGGCCGATTCTGGATGAACTTGCAGTAATATACAAAGGCAGGTTAAAGATAGCTAAGCTCAATGTGGATGAGAACCAGGGAATCGGGACAAGATATTCTATTTCCAGTATCCCTACAATGTTTCTGGTTAAAAATGGTCAGATTATTGATACGCTGATTGGTGCATTGCCAAAAGAAGAACTGGAAGCACAAATTGCAAGAATTATTTAAGCAAAGAAATAAAGAATTTATTCAATGGCTGCACCAGCAGTGGAATATTGAATTTGAGTGTGTCCGCAGTGATATTGATATCCAGGGCAGCCCTGAGCGGGCACTCTCCCGCGCTGTAATCGAAGATACAGGCGGTAGCCTTTTTTTGATAGAAAAATTTTCTAAAAATAAATTTCAGACTCGACATAATGTTGCAAAAGCAATTAAATATTTGAATGATAAAGGTCTTAAACAAGCCTTATTGTACCAAAAATCAAGTGCTGGAGAATTTTTACCATTTTTTAAAAATTTTTGTTTTCAACTCTCTCCCTTTTTAGACAGCACCGGAATTAAGCGACCTGATTATCTTTCATCATCAAAGATGGGAAAAAACTTTGCAATATTTTTAGTGAATCTATCCAATACTTCTGTAAACATGGGAGCTAAGATTTTTTTTAAACCCTTTTCCATTAAAAGATATATTTATAAATTATTCAGAGAAATGGAGAGTAATGACCCTGATGTTTATAAAAAATATCTTCCATTTTTGGAATTTTTGGAAAAAGAGTTTATGGGGATTCATGACAGATTACCGATTTCTTTTTGTCATGGGGATCTTCATCCGTTAAATGTTATCTGGTATCACGATGAAATAAAAGCTGTCATCGACTGGGAGTTTACAGGATTTAAACCGGACATTTATGATGCAGCAAATCTTGTGGGTTGTGCAGGCATTGAAGACCCTGAAGGTTTGGGTATGCCCATGGTTATGACATTTATAGAGACACTTAAAAAAGAGGGCAGTATCAGCCAAAAAGGATGGGACATGTTCCCGGAATATGTTCTTGCATTGAGGTTTGCATGGCTATCTGAGTGGCTTCGCAAAAAAGACATACAAATGCTGGAATTAGAAGGTTGTTATTTAGATATACTTATGGATAACATTGATGTTTTGAGGAAAATCTGGAAAATATAAAGATAAGGGCAACACACAGACAAGATTGAGTGTCGCCCTCATAGCTGTCTTTTAAAAAGTTATTATTTCAAAACCGTTTTCCCTGTAATTTAGCATAGCAGGGTGTCCTGACATGCCATCCAACAGTGTTAGTCCTTGTTTTTTTGCATCTTCCAGAGTGCCAAGCTTGTTGGCGCAAGCCTTGCAGACTCCTTCTACCAGGTTATAGTCAAGCGCTTTTTCCCACAGTTTGCTTAAAGGATTTTCAGCTTTATAAAGCTCGGGTATCAAATTAACACTGGCACCCTCAAGAATAATTTTAGCTTCATGGCCTTTCTCTTTCATATCCAGTGCGTTTAACAATACATGGATAAAGCACATGGGATCTCCGTTAAATACAAACAATGCAAATTTTCTCATACTGCCTCCTTGTTTATTTATTATTTTTTTGTAAAAACTATAATGTTTAATACAAGTTTTATACCATAAGTCGCAGACAGTGAATTCTAATGGGATTTTGTCATATTTTGAGGTTTAACAGTGTATTATGATACAATATTGTATTGTAAATGTGTGTCTCAGAAAAATATTTTAAATCAGAAAAGTTGACTTGCTGATATCGCCTATAATAGAGTGTTTAGTGCCATGGGTAAAGGACAGAAGATTTTTATTTGTATTAAATGTAATCAGGCATGATGATTGCTATATAATCTATCAATAGTTTTTGAATATTGCTTTTGAAGTATAAAGCAGCCTTAATAAAGGGAGATAACATATCATGAAAAAATATCTGATAATCGGAAACGGGGTTGCCGGCACTACAGCGGCAGAGAAAATTCGGAAAAATGATCCCCATGGCCGGATTACAATAGTCACAGACGAGACAATCCCTTTTTATTCCAGAATCCGGCTGCCGGATTATGTCGCAGGTATTACAGACAGGCAGAGCCTGATTATTAAAGAGGATAAATGGTATAAAGATCAAAGTATCGACCTGAAAACAGGAATCACCATTACTGATATTGATCATGTAAATAAGCAGGCAACAGATCAGACCGGCAATGTCTTAGAATATGATTCCCTCTTGATTGCTGCGGGAAGCAAGTCTTTTATACCACCGATTGAGGGTAATACAAAGGACAATGTATTTGCTCTTCGTACTTTCGGAGATGCTGAAAATATCGCTCAGTCTATTGGTAATGCCAGGAATGCAGTGCTCATCGGTGGTGGGCTTTTAGGGCTCGAAGCGGCTTATGCCCTCATTAAGAAAGGACTGGATGTAACTGTAGTTGAGTTTTTTGATCGATTGCTGCCACGACAGATGGATAATCAGGGGGCATTACTTCTCAAAGAAATGTTAGAAGAGCTTGGATTTAAGTTCAGGCTGGATGCAAAGACAAAAGAGGTAAGAGGAGATAAAGCGGTGACAGGCGTCGAGTTGGAATCCGGGGAAGTCCTCCCCGCAGATATTCTTCTTTTTTCCGCTGGTGTGCGCTCTAACCTTGACTTGCCAATAAAACTCGGTCTTGAAATTGACAGAGGTGTTATAGTTGATGCTCATATGGAAACCAGTCTTGATGGAGTCTATGCAGCAGGAGATGTTGCTCAGTTTGAAGAGATTAATTTTTGTATATGGCCTGAAGCACAGGAACAGGGAATCGTGGCAGGTAGTAATATGGCTGGTGGTACAGAAGCCTTTGAGGCCATTGTTCCTTCAAACCGTTTGAAAGTAGCTGGAATTGATTTGGGATCAGCAGGGAATATTGATTCTGAAGATGCACTTGAAAATGAAATCGAGAAGAGTGATAAGGTTTATCGCAAGCTTGTGAAAAAGAACGGTGAACTTGTGGGCTGTATTATGCTTGGCAACACAGCAGGTTTTTCTGGTGTGGTCAGGCAGATTACCGGTAAATAATAGCTATTAAACTATATTTATAATAATTAACATAAAGGAGAATAAATGCAAGAATTAAAAGGGACACAAACTGAGATAAATTTATTAAAAGCTTTTGCAGGAGAATCACAGGCGCGTAACCGCTATACTTATTTTGCTTCCAAAGCAAAAAAGGAAGGGTATGTTCAGATTCAATCCATTTTTGAAGAGACTGCTAACCATGAGAAAGAACATGCCAAGCGGCTCTTTAAATACTTAACTTCCGGCGAAGAGCTGGAAATTACTGCAGGTTTTCCTGCCGGAACTATTGGTACAACCATGGAAAACCTTAAGGCATCTGCTGCTGGTGAAAATTTTGAGTATTCATCCATGTACCCTGAGTTTGCTGCTAAAGCAAAAGAAGAAGGGTTTAATGATATTGCAAAGACTTTTGAATCCATTGCTGTTGCAGAAAAATATCATGAGCAAAGATATCTTGCCCTCATGGAAAATATTGAAAAAGATCGTGTATTTAAAAAAGAAAAAAAAGTGACATGGAGATGCAGAAATTGTGGATACATCCATGAAGGTGATGAAGCGCCCGAGGTTTGCCCCGCATGCGCTCATGCCAGGGCTCATTTTGAATTAAGTCCTCAAAATTATTAATATCTTTTAAAAAAGGAGAAAACAATGGCTGAAAAATATGGAATTTATAAATGTGGAAAATGTGGAAATATTGCCCAGGTCCTTCATGCGGAAGAACCCCCTGTCATGTGTTGCGGTGAACCTATGACCAGAATAGTTGCCAATACAGTTGATGCGGCAAAGGAAAAACATGTTCCTGTTGTGGAAAAAATCGAAGGTGGATATCTGGTAAAAGTTGGAAGCGTGGCTCATCCAATGACACCGGAACATTGGATCGTCTGGATTGAACTTGTTTCAGAAGATGGTACTTTGATTCAAAGAAAATTTCTGGATTCTTCAGATGCACCGGAAGCAACATTCTATACAAAGGCAGATAAGGTAACAGCAAGAGAATACTGTAACCTCCATGGCCTATGGGAATACTAGCTTTTAAGAATAAGAATTCCTAAAATTAAAAATTAAAGCAGGTCTGTTTGACAATGAAACAGACCTGCTTTTTTTGTACTGAATTACGTGTTACCAGTTTTTAAAAAGCAATTCAAAATAGCCAGTTGGTTTGACACAGGCCGGGCATTTTTCAGGTGCTGCTTTTCCGGTATGCAGGTATCCACAGCTTAAACAGCGCCAGATTCTTTCGTCACTTTTTCCAAAAACTTTGTTAGTTGCAATGTTTTCAGCCAACTCAAGATAGAGCTTCTCATGATGTTTTTCAGCTACAATAATATTGTTAAACGTATCTTCCGCTCTTTCAAACCCTTCCTCTTTGGCCACTATTGCAAACTTTTCATACATGTCCTCGCTGACATATTTTTCCAAAGCGGCAGCCGAAAGAAGGTTAGCCCGTGTATCCTTAATCACACCAGTGGGGAATACCCATTTAATTTCAAGGTCACCACCGTTAAAAAATTTAAAAAACCGCAAGGCATGTTCAAATTCCTGGTCTGCAGTCTCATCAAATATTTTTGCAATCTGCATAAACCCATCATCCCGAGCTTTGTTTGCAAAAAAATTATACCGGGTCCTGGCCTGAGTTTCTGCTGCAAACGCAGTGTGAAGGTTTGTTGCGGTTTGACTCCCTCTAAATTTAATCATAGACACCTTCTTTTTTATTCTTCTATAATAATTGCTTTAGCACCACATTCTTCTGCTGCCTTGCGAACAACCTCTTTAAGGTGTTCAGGAATTTTATCTAACTTAATGGTGGACTTTAATAGATCTTCGTCATACTCGAAAACTTCAGGACAAAGCTCATTACAGTTCCTGTCTCCCATGCATTGTTTTGTAATAGTTACTTTCATTTGAATTTTTCTCCTTTTGTTAAATAGTTTATCTGTTTTTCACAACCTGCTTATTTTCGCGACCAGGTATGGTATTTTTTGATCCAGGCAAGTAATTTTTCAGGTGCATGGTTCTTTTTCCATAACCCTGCCGCATACTTATTTGCTTCAGCCATTGTTGGGTAAATATGAATTGTTCCCAGGATTTTTTTTAATCCTATTGAATGCTTCATTGCAAGAACAAATTCTGCAATTACATCGGCAGCATGGTTTCCTACAATGGTGACGCCCAATATTTTATCCTTGCCAGGCACAGTCAAAACCTTTACAAATCCATTATCTTCAGAGTCTGCTATGGCCCGGTCAAGGTCATTGATTTTATATTTAACCATCTCATAGTCAACATTGGTAAACTTGGCATCTGTTTCATTCAAACCAACCCTTGCCACTTCAGGGTCAGTATAAGTGGCCCATGGTATGACGCTGTAATCCACCTTGAATTTTTTCAATCTACCAAACAGAGCGTTCACAGTAGAATACCACGATTCATGGGCTGCTGTATGGGTGAATTGATAACGGCCGTGGACATCTCCGCTGCAATAGATATTGGGAAAGTTCGTCTGTAAAAAATCATTGGTTTCGATATATTGATTCCTGATAAGTTCAACGCCCAGTTCTTCAAGGCCAAACCCTGTGACATTAGGAGCTCTTCCCAGAGCAATCAGAATCTCATCAAATTTTATTCTGACCTCTTTTCCATTATGATTACAGATTAGTTCTTTTGATTCTCCCAGGACTTCAATCGACTTTGCCGCATGATTTAATAGAACATTGATCCCTTCTAGTTGAAACTTGTTTAAAATTATTTGAGCAGCGTCAGGATCTTCCTTTTTCATTATCTGAGAACCTCTTTGAACAAGGGTCACACTTGATCCTAATCTTGAAAACCCCTGGGCCAGCTCACAACCGATGGGGCCTGCACCCAATACCACCAGGTTTTCTGGTAGTGTTCTGATATCCCAGATATTGTCCGAAGTAAGATAGTCTATTTTGTCTATTCCCGGCAAATCAGGGATCATTGGTTTTGCACCAGTGGCTACAATAATATTTTTTGTGGTTAAAATTTTATCATTCACCTTTACTTCAAACGGAGATATAATTTTTGCTTTTCCCTGAATACAGTCAACACCTAAACCTGTAAAGCGTTCGACTGAATCATGAGGCGCAACTTTTTTTATAACAGATTGGATACGTTCCATGACATTTGCAAAATCAAAGTCAATTGAGGCTCTGTTAAACCCGAATTCCTTTGCTCTTTTGGTATAGGAGACAAGTTTGGCACTGGCAATCAGAGCTTTGCTGGGTACGCACCCGGTATTCAGGCAATCACCACCCATCTTATGCTCTTCAATCAAAGCGACCTTTGCCTTGACCGCCGAAGCAATATAGGATGCTACCAAGCCTGCCGACCCTGCACCAATCACGACAAGGTTATACTCAAACGATTGTGGTTTTGAAAATTTTGAAAATACTTTCTGACTTCGAATATAGTCTGTAAAGTGTTTTGCAATAAGAGGGAAAATGCCCAGTAATGCGAAGGAGAGAATAATATTAAATGATAAAATATCTCCCGCAGATTTTATTGTTGCAAGCTGGGTTCCTGCATTGATGAAGATCATAGTTACAGGCAGCATCCCTATCTGGCTGACTATATAAAATGTAACAACACGGATGTTAGTTAACCCCATGGCAAGATTTACTACAAAAAAAGGAAAAATTGCCATAAGCCTTATAGTAAAAAGATAAAAGCCTCCTTCTTTTTCTATCCCTCTATTAATGATTGCCAGTTTTAAGGGAAATTTATTTTGAACCCAGTCTCTGAACATGTATCGGGAAAACAAAAAAGCCAAAGTGCCGCCCATTGTGCTTGCAAAGGAGGCAAGAATGGTTCCGTAGAGAAGCCCAAACAATGCTCCTCCTGCCAGAGTTGTGATTCCTGCTACAGGCAGAGATAATGCAGAGATCAGAAGATAGATAATAAAATAAATTGTCATGGTCAGCATTTTATGTTGGGAATAAAATGCTTTTAAACCATCAAGACCATGTTTTAAACTTGAAAGAGTTAAATAATTATTAAGATCAAACAAAAAAAATAGCCAGATTAGACTTGCAAAGAGCAGTAAGAGAGGTATCTTTACACCTGGATTTTTTTTCATTTATATTCTCCCTGGTACTTTATAATGCCTTCTCAATGGCTTGAAATTTTTTCATAAATTTACGATCAATATAGTCTTTAATTATAAACGCTATTCTCCCGCCAAACACTATACTGTTTTTCTTGAATACTCCAAGGTGCCCGCCGACATTAAAAATTAAAAGGTATGCAGGCCCGGGATCAAATATTTCAAGGTCTGTGCCTTCAAGGCTGGCCATTAGATTATGCAATAGAACAGGGTTCTCACGTACAGCATAAACTCCTACCTTATCTAAGGGTTGGCTTTTAAAATAGATACAGTCCCCCCCGCCAAAGATTTCAGGATATTTCATAGACTGAAGATATTTATTTACTAAAAGTCCTTTGTCAGGACCGACAGGCAGGCCGGATTCCTCAAAAATAGTGGAGGGCCTGACACCCAGAGCCATGAAAATAAAATCTGTGGAAAATGTTTCGCCTGATTCAAGGCAGATTTCATCAGGCTTGATCTCTTTTGCGTAGCCTGCTTCATTAATTTGAACGCCTTTCTTGTAAAGGGAAGAAAGGACTCTGGATTTTACATTTTCAGGGAACCTTGCCATGAATTTTTTACCTGCAAAAATATGGATATCAGGCATGTATTTGTTTATTTTTTTTGCCAGCTGCCATACATTCCCGGCTACTTCGGCAGAGGAAGGGCCACCTCCCACAATGCTTACAACAATCTTTTTCTGTGCAAACAAAATTTTGAGTTTATCAGCAGCTTCCATAAGTTTCTCAATGGGCTTGACTGAGTAGATATTATCACTTCCTTCTACAACTGCCTGCATGGGAACATAACTGCCTGCATTAAAGGAAAGCACGTCATAGGAAAAAGTATGCCCTGTCTTTGTATTAACCTCTTTTGTATCAGGGTTAATTTTGACAACTTTATCTTTTATAAAAACACCGCCCAGTTTTTGAACTACATCTTTGGTGGAAAAGCGGATATCATCAGGGCTGTATGTCCCGCCCAGCATGCCGGGTCCCATGCCGGAATAATAGTGGTAAAACGAAGGGCCTATGACCGTAACTTTAAACCCTTTTTCAACAAATTTATCAATGTTTTCAAGGGTCATCATGTGAGCATGACCGCCTCCAACCAGTATAAGATGTTTTCTCATTTTATAACCTCCTTGAAAAGAGTATCCAGAAGTTTACCCAGGCTTGCCATGTGTGTTTTCTCTTCATCGGCAATTTTGTTGATAATATCTCTTGATTTTGGGTCTTCAACTTTTAGGGAGACTCTTTGATAAAGATCAAGGGCTTGAGCTTCTATTGACATGGCAAGAGATATGACTTCTGTTTCAGAGCTCATGTCCGGCTTGAAAATATCAAGATATTCCTCGGTAGTAAGGCCGCCTTCCAAAGTTCTGGTCTCAACCATTTTTTCAAATTCATCTTTGCCCACGTCAACTGTACTGATACCAGTATATGCCTTATAAATTGATATTTGATGTTGCACTTCAATTTCTGCTAATTTGGCAAAAAGGCTTTTTACTGTTTCATTTTTTGCTTCTTTTTCCATGGCAAGATAAAAATCGCGCAATCCCTGCTCAAGAGAATAGGCAACCTTTAATACATCCAGAGGTTCTTCTTTTCCACTGAAAAGATCCATTCCAAGCTCTTGGGGACCAATAGCTGTTTTCGCTTCCCACGCCTTTATGCCCCCTGAGACATTAAATACTTTTTTAAATCCCTTACCTGCAAGCATCTGTGCAGCAACACGGCTGCGTCCTCCAATAGCTCAGTAGACCAGAGTGGGTTTCTCAGGGTCAATTTCATCAAGCCTGTCCGAAAGCTCCGGCAAAGGAATGAGGGTAGCCCCCGGGATATGACTCACCTGATATTCAGAAGGTTGCCTGACATCCAGAATCGTTATTTTATCTCCCGGATGTTGAGAAATATATGATTCCGCCTCTTGAAAATTTAATGATTTGGCCGGTGTAAAAAACTGCATCCATTTCATAGTAATGCCTCCGTTATTTTGTCATATCCTTAAGAAAAAGGATCTACCTGCATCTTTTACTTAATTAAAATTTATCCAAGTGATTTGAACGCCTTGGTGCTGGCGCCGCAAACAGGGCATTTCCAGTCTTCAGGCAGATCTTCAAATTTAGTTCCCTTTGCAATCTTCCCTTTTTTATCTCCTCTGTCAGGGCTATAAGTATAACCACAATTAACTGTTTGACATTGATACATATCCTTAGGTTCTACCATTTTAAACTCCTTTTTTGTTCATTTCCGAAAGTGTATCTTTTATAAAGATACAAAATTGTCTCAACACTACTTAGTTCTCACCTTTTATCTGAGGATCAGAAGGTTTTCCCGCACAATCGGGTGTATAACAGGAA
>Ga0255379_10223_pt1 | contig 10655 bp, 5 predicted proteins | sample ANMaggSeSYBR01I3_FD_182105 | JGI IMG/M metagenome (GOLD analysis project Ga0255379, IMG submission 182105) | Sediment cell enrichment communities from methane seep in Santa Monica Basin, California, United Staets - ANME aggregate JGI... | ecosystem: Environmental > Aquatic > Marine > Cold seeps >... | reverse complement strand
GGTGTCGGCCAGGTGTGGCCCACGGCAGAGATCCGTAAAATTACCCTGGTGATACAATGAAATGGTTCCATCCTCCAATTCACCGATAAGTTCAGTTTTATAATGATCTCCCTTATCACCGAAATACTTCAATGCCTCACCTTTGCTCACTTCCTCCCTGGTATACTGGTTTTTCTGTGAGACAAGTTCCTTCATCTTCTTCTCGATCTTCGGGAGGTCAGCATCTGATATTACCACATCATCGCCGGGATCCACATCATAGTAGAATCCATTTTCAATGGCAGGTCCGATCCCGAATTTTGTTCCCGGATACATGGACTCAATGGCCTCTGCCATCAGGTGTGCGGATGAGTGCCAGAAGGCATGTTTTCCATTCGGATCATCCCACTTATTCAGTTTGATGGTCGCATCAGCGTTGATGGGACGTGTCAGGTCCCACAATTCATCATTCACATTGACAGACAAAACCTCACGGGCAAGGCTGTTGCTCAAACTCTTTGCAATGTCATGCCCGGTAATCCCAGCCTCAAACTGTCGTACCGATCCGTCCGGAAAAGTAATATTGATCATCTTCATATTCGATTCAGATACTTTTTGAAAAACCTGCCAAAGATACGAAAACTACGTGGATACTAAAGATTCTCAAGAATAAAATTGGTCATTCGTGTATGGAGATGAAAAGAGGTGTTCCCTCCGTAAATCCCGTGATTTTTATTGGGGTAGAACTGCATCTCAAATTGTTTATCAGCCTGTACAAGTGCTTCTGCGAGTTCCATGGAGTTCTGGTAATGGACGTTGTCATCGCCAGTGCCATGGATAAGCAGGAATTTACCCTGCAATCCATCAGCAAAATTGATGGGTGAGTTTTCATCGTACCCTTTCGGATTCTCCCGGGGTGTGCGCATGAATCTTTCGGTATAAATGGTGTCATAGTATCTCCAGCTGGTTACTGGTGCCACAGCTATACCCATCTTAAACAGGCCTTTGCCTTTGGTCATGCAGAGGCTGGTCATAAAACCCCCATAACTCCATCCAAAGATTCCCATGCGTTCCTGATCAATATAGTCCTGAGATCCAAACCATTTAGCAGATTCAATCTGATCAATGGTTTCAAGTTTGCCCAGGGTCAGGTATGTCGATTTCCGGAACTCCTCACCACGGCCATTGGTCCCCCTGTTGTCCACACAGGCCACGATGTAGCCCTGCTGGACAAGCATCTGGAACCAGGCTGATCTTCGCCCCCACGAATCAATAACATTCTGGGATTCAGGTCCCCCGTATACAAACATGAAAAGGGGATATCTCTCCGCCGGATCAAAATTTGCCGGTTTGATAATCCATGCATTCAACTCCTGGCCACCCTCTGTTGGAACAGTCAGGAATTCAGTTTTTGAAAATCCATATTCAGCAATCTTCTCTTTTAACTTTTCATTGTCTACCAGAACCCTGATCACCTTTCCTTTCTGGTTATGCAAGGTGATGCAGGGGGGAGTGTTTGCCGATGAATGGGTAAGGATATAGTATTGAAAGGTTTTGCTGAAGCTGGCACGGTTTGTTCCTTTTTGGGTGCTCAACTTCTTCTTTTTTGAACCATCCAGCTGAATGGAGTAGAGATGCCTTTCGATGGAGGATTCTTCGTATGAACTGTAGTACAGCCGCTTTGTATGCTCATCATAACCGAAAAACGAATGGATATCAAAATCTCCTGGGGTAATGGACTTTATGCTTCCTGTGATGAAGTTATAGTGATATATGTGGAAATATCCATCTTTTTCACTGATAAGGATAAAGCTATCTCCATCGGGAAGGTAGGTAATGGTATTGTCAGATGCTTCTGATATGTAATAATTATTCTTTTCCGTGTAGACCACCTTTGACTGACCGGTGGATGCATCTGCATGCAAGATATCAAGCTGGTTCTGCAAACGGTTGAGTCTCATAATGCTCAGGATTTCAGGATTATTGGTCCATTTAATCCTGGGGATATACTGGTCTGTTTCACTTCCGGTATCCATCAGGCATGTTTCTCCTGTTTCCGTATCATATACATGGATAGACACCACAGAGTTTAACTCTCCGGCTTTGGGGTATTTGAACCGGTAGCTTTCAGGATAAAGAGGGCCGAACATGGTCATATGAAACTCCTCTACCTTGCGCTCATCGAACCGGTAAAAAGCAATTTTTTTTCCGTCGGGAGACCAGTGGAATCCCTGAGAAAAACCAAACTCCTCTTCATATACCCAGTCGGGGGCACCGTTGATCACTTCGTTTCTTACACCGTCAAAAGTAATTTGTGTTTCAGCGGTTTTATCAAAATCTCTGATAAACAGGTTATTGTCGCGAACAAAGGCCACATGTGAGCCGGTAGGAGAGAAGGTGCCCAGTTGCTGTTTGCCTTTTTTCGAGATCGGTACGATTTTACCAGTTGCCATATCATACATATAATATGCAGCCACGTATGAATGGCGATATATTCTCTCCTTACCTGTTTCCAGGAGGATTTTATCTTCGGTTGCATTAAAGCTGTAACCACTGAATTGACTGATAACCTCGAAATCTTCTGCATCAAACAGGGTTTCTGTGATCTCACCGGTACGGTAGCTGTATTTTTCAATTTCACCCTGTTCCCTGACAGTATAGTGCACTCCATCGTTCATGGAGTTGAGCCCGTAAAGCATTCCGGGCATAAATGTTCTATTGCGATAAATATCATTGAGTGTGATCCGGGTTGTCTCCTGACCGGATGATAGGCCGGCCGTACCGATAAGGAGAATCAGTGGAAAAATAGTACGGGACAATCTGATCATAATGATAAGTTTTATCTATTTTGGCCAAAGGAAAGAAAAATCTTAATTAGTCTTTGCAAGAAAGCGCCAAATACTGCGTTACTCTCGTGTTGAAAACAGTCATTTACAAAAGTAAACTCCTTGGTTCTCAACACTTCGAAAGCCTTGTCTTTGGCACTTTCTTATCAAAGATCTTGAAAATTAGTAGTTTTAACTTTGTTGATCTCGCAAGCTCGGTTCTTGCAGGCACTAATTTAGGTGCCTATACATAACAATGTCAAAGTTTGGCATGCTATTTGAAATTTAACCAGTAAAGAACCAAAAACAGAATTGCCATGAAACGTTTACTTACCATATTACCGATCCTGTCAATCATACTGACAGGTTGCCACAAAGATCCTTTTGCCGATGCCACATTTACTCCTGCTCACCCCTCTGTGGGAGAGGAGATCAGTTTCACCAATTATTCTACAAATACTGAATATTCTGAGTGGGATATGGGCGATGGCACAGTCTCGAATGCATTTAATGTGATCCACTTTTACTATGATCCTGGCCAGTACAATGTAACCTTAAAGTCTTTTGGAAAAAAGAGTGGCGTGAGCACAGCATCATTTGCAGTGGATGTTATAGGCTCCGAATTGAAAATCATTGTGAAGGAATACTATGATGAATACCTGCTGCCCGGGGCAAGGGTGATCCTTTACCCAACACTCGACGATTGGGATGCGGAGACAAATCCGGTTGTGACTGCCTATACAGACAAATATGGAGAATGTTTTTTCTCGAACCTCAGTTACCAGGTATATTATGTGGACGTATGGGAACAGGATCACGACAATTACATCCTGGCCGCAGATGATGTGGGATTTATCGAAACCCAGCTTCTGGAAGGTGGTTATGACCATACTTTCATTGCCTATGTGGATTACTACCTGCCTGCTACCAAGAAATCAGTCAGCAGCACCCTCGAGAAGAAAAAGTTAATGAAAGAGGAAGCCAGTGGTGAAAGCAGGCCGCTAAAACTCAATAAGATATCTAAGCCCAGGGAGAAATAGTGACTTCCCTCCTCATGCTCTGCAAAAAAATGAGTATGTTCTGCATCAGGAAATATTAAAATTTAATATATTTGCAGCCCCGGAAATGACCGGGGCTGTTCTTTTACATTAATTTGAGAACCATTGCAGCAGTAGCCACGGTAAGCGGCAGAAGAGTTCTTATTAAATGTAAACATCGTAATGCCCAGGTGGCAGGGCCGACCGTTAGGAAATGCTCCGGTGGAGCATTTTAGGGAGGAGCCAGCTTGTGGCGGGGCCAATTCCGCCATCCATTGAATGATGGAAAGATGCTATCCATGCAAAATCGTTCTTTAAAAAGTAAATATAGTATTGCCCAGGTGGCGGAATTGGTAGACGCGCTAGGTTGAGGGCCTAGTGACCACTTTTGGTCGTGCAAGTTCGATTCTTGTTCTGGGCACAACGTTCTTTAATTATTAGTATTTCAATTGCCCAGGTGGCAGGGCCGACCGTTAAGAAAATGTCCGGTGGACATTTTTAGGGAGGAGCCAGCTTGTGGCGGGAGCCAATTCCGCCATCCATTGAAAGATGGAAAGATGCCATCCATGCAAAATTGTTCTTTACAGGATATTACATAGTAATGCCCAGATGGCGGAATTGGTAGACGCGCTAGTTTCAGGGACTAGTATACGCAAGTATGTGCAGGTTCGAGTCCTGTTCTGGGCACCAGTCAATTTAGAAGCCTTTGTAATTCAGTAGATTACAGAGGCTTTTTTTATTGGGGGTAATGGTAATGGGATACAAGTCGAATCCTCAAGTTTTATGTGCGTTGGCCCTGCTTAAGAACCTACTTATTTGACTTATATGCTACAAGGTCGTAACTTGCGTGTAACCAAGTCCTAACCCTCTGTGCCTGATAGCTTATGATAAAGCTATAATATTCAATACCACAATCAGCCTTTACTATTTAAGAATTTAATCTCCACCATGTTATTAAATTCAACGATTGTTTTGCGGAAAAGGCGTGTAAAACAGCTGCTTGTCGGCACCTCTTTTATGCTCTTATTGAGTGTTGTTGCCTTTGCTCAGCAACGAACAGTTTCCGGTACTGTTACCAGTAGCACTGATGGCTTGCCATTGGCTGGTGTTAATGTGATTGTTTCGGGCACTTCAACCGGAACGATCACAGATGTCCAGGGTCATTATTCCCTGGGTGTACCAGGCGGAGATGTTTCTCTTCAATTCTCTTTTATGGGCTATGAGATCCAGCTCATCTCTGTGGGCAGTTCCACAGTAATCGATGTACAACTGGTTCTCAGTTTTATGGAATTGGATGAGGTAGTTATCACCTCCCTGGGTATTCAAAGGGAGAAGAAGAGGATTACCTATGCTGCTCAGAATGTGGAAACAGAGCAGATTACCCAGGCAAGGGAACTGAACGTTGCCAACTCTCTGGCAGGTAAAGTAGCCGGGCTGGACCTTATCAAATCCAGCTACGGTGTGGGTTCTGCCTCAAGGGTCGTGCTTCGTGGTAACAGCTCCATTGCAGCGAATAACCAGCCGCTCTATGTGGTTGACGGTGTTCCTATCATTAATGAATCCCGTTCTTCTGTATCCAGTGAAATGGGAGGTATGCAGTCAGCTGATGGTATCAGCGACATCAATCCCGACGACATTGAATCGATCACAGTACTGAAAGGGCCCAACGCCACAGCCCTTTACGGGTCAAGGGCCGGTAACGGAGCCATTGTAATCTCCACTAAAAAAGGGAATGCCAGAAAGGGTATCGGGGTGGAGTTTTCTTCGAACTATATGTTTGAGAAGCCCATTATGCTTACACGTTTTCAGCAGAAGTACGGACAGGGAAGTGCCGGAGTCTATATCAAGGACTATGCATCGATGTGGGGGCCGGAAATGACCGGACAGATGGTGGATCACTGGTCGCCCGATCCCAACTGGGAGGGTCCCGCTCAATATGCATTCTTGCCGCACCCCGATAATGTAAAGGATTTCTTTGTGACGGGCTCCAACTGGGCCAATACGCTGGCCATTACCAAGGGAGATGAAAAATCCCAAATCTATCTCTCTTATACCAATACCAGGGCCCATGGGATCGTGGAAAACAATAAGATGCGCAGGCACAATGTCAACCTGCGTTATACTTCAAAATTTGGCAAACGCCTCAGTGCTGATACCAGGATCACTTATTTCAACCAGGATGTGGATAACAGGCCATGGTCCGGGCCTTCCTATGGATCTAGCCTCACAGATGCCCTCTACACCCAGCCCAGCAATATTTCCCTGGAAGAAGCCCAGAACTACGCATACTATGATGATGCCGGTAATTTACTTCAGCATTCCTGGAAACAGGGCGAACAGAATGTGTACTGGTTACTAAACAAGATCCCCAATGCTGAAATGTGCGACAGGGTGCTTGGAATGGCCAGTCTGAAATATGAATTCACCGAGGGTCTGAGCCTGATGTTCAGGACCTCATTCGATAAGAAAATTGAAAGGTGGGAAGATAAAGCGCATAATGGTACTTACTATCTTGTGGGCGGGTACTATGGACTTTCAAGCCGTGATGCGGTGGAGATCAACAATGAGATGCTCCTGAACTACAACACAATGTTCGGAGATATGATCTCACTGGATGTTTCAGCGGGTGGCAATATGCTTATGTCCAGTTGGTCAATCCTGCATTCCAGTACCGGCATCTACCCGGGGTTACTGAAGCCCAATCTGTTTGCGCTTACAAATACAAGTCAGATTTTTGGCAACCAGAACGGTGCAGAAAAACAGGTTCATTCTTTGTACGGATTCGCCACGATAGGCTTTAAAAACTTCTTGTTCTTAGATATTACCGGAAGAAATGACTGGTCTTCCACCCTGCCAAAAGAGAACTGGTCATATTTCTATCCCTCCGTGGGACTGACCTGGATCCTTACAGAGTTGCTGAAGAGTACTCCCAAGTTCCTGACCTTTGCAAAAGTACGGGCAAATTATGCTGAAGTGGGTAACGATACAGAGCCTTACGCAATTCATAATACATATAGTTTCGAAGCCGGCGGACAACTTGGTTATGCCTGGAGAAGCGGCATATTGGCCGCACAGAACCTGAAACCCGAAAACACCAAATCCACTGAATTGGGATTTGATATCAGGTTTTTCAAAAACCGGGTGGGCGTTGACTTTACCTGGTACAAATCCAATACATTCAATCAGTTGTTACGAATTCCATTACCCATTGCTTCCGGATATTCGTCTAAATTTATCAACGCAGGAAATATGCAGAACCAGGGGATGGAAATCACCTTGAATGCAACCCCGGTCCGTATCAGAGATTTCTCCTGGGACATTTCATTTAACTATGCCAGGAATAAGAGTGAATTAATTGAACTTTTGGATGATCTCTCGGAATATACCATTCGCGGCGGCAGTATGATGTCAACGATCAAAGTAGTGGTAGGAGAACCTTATGGTCAAATTTACACCAGAGGTTTTATAAGGAACGACCAGGACCGGATACTGATCAACAATCTTGGTCTTCCCATCATGAGCCCTGGACAAACCATGCCTATGGGAAATTACAACCCGGACTGGTTTGGTGGGTTTTCCAACACCTTTCACTATAAGGGGATCAACCTGAATATACTATTCGATATACGGATGGGTGGTGATATATTCTCATTCACCGAAGCCAGTCTCGCGGGTGGTGGTTATTCTGATTATACGCTGGAAGGACGTGACGGAATGGTTGTTGATGGTGTGATGGAGTCTGATGGCAGTGAAAATGTGATCGAAACGACTGCAGAAGCATACTGGAAATCGCTGAGTCAGAGTAGAAGGTGGGGTTACTTCGGCGAAGCGTTCAAGTATGATGCCTCTTTTATAAGAGTCAGGGAGCTGGTAATGGGATACACCATTAACTTTAATCACAACCCCTCTTTGCAAAGCCTCAGGGTAGCTTTGGTGGGACGAAATCTGGGTTTCCTCTATAACGCAGCTGAAGTGATCGATCCGAACCTTTCGATGGGGACCACCAATGCCCAGGGCGTGGAAGGATTCCTGCTTCCCACCACCAGATCGTTTGGTGTAAACCTGAAATTCACGTTTTAAAATAGTGATAAAGACTAAAAAACCTACTCATGTGACTTATACAGCAGAAGGTCTTAACTTGCATCTAACCAACCTCTAATCTTACATGCCTGATAGCCCCAACAAACTCTCCCAATTCTGGCAGGAGTTCAAGCGACGTAAGGTCATCAAGGTGATTGCCATGTATGCTGGTGCAGCTTACGTTCTTATCGAGCTTGCTAATAATGTAGTTGAACCTTTGAACTTGCCCGATTGGACTCCGAGACTGGTGATTCTACTGCTTATAGTTGGATTCCCCATAGCCGCAATTCTATCCTGGATATTTGATCTTACTCCTGAAGGGATAAAGAAAACTGAATCCATAGAAGAGACTATAGAACCACCACCACCCATTAAAAGAAGACTGAAAGTGAGTGATGGAATAATTGCTGTACTGGTTGTTGTTGTTATGATAATGGCTTATCCAAAAATATTTCAAAAAGAACAAAGCCTGGCATCAATGACATTTCCTGTGACCGTTATAAATGAGTTTGGAGAGAAGAAAACTCGCAGAGTGTTTAAAGAAAACTATGTTACTAAATTATCGATCTTTCCTTTTACGAATGAAAGCAAAGATTCATCAGAGAATTGGTTGCAGTATGGTATATCTGATGCAATATTGGTAGATCTACTTCAATTCAATTATATCATAATGGGAGCTAATCCTAATGCCACCCATCTCCAGGAGCAGATAAAATTCGCTAAAACCAACAATTCCCCTCATTTTCTTACAGGAATATTCAGGATAACAGACGGTATTTACGAAATAACCAGCAGGCTCTATCAAACTACAAACGGAGCAGTTAAAGCAGAAAGAGTTTTCAAAGGAAGTGATTTCTTTAGCCTTATCGATTCCATTAGTCTGCAAACCAGGATTGACCTGGGTATTTCAAAAAGCATACTGAATTCTTCTTCTGATCTGCCTATTAATGAACAGACAACCAATAATTTGGATGCTTTTAGATCTAGTAGTGAAGGCTGGGGGAATTATGTACAATCACTTTTTAGCTCGTCCCCCTATGCTGCCTACAATAAAGCCATTGAATTGGATTCCACTTATGCAGATGCACTCTATTGGCAAGCATGGTTGATACATTTTTATGAAAAGAGCAATGAAACTGCCCGGAAATTTATTAACCAGGCAATGCGTCATCGTCAAAGATTATCAGAATTTAGTGAAATTAGGACCAGAATCTTGTACTATAAAATTCGTGGTGAAACGGATAAGGCTGTTGCCCTTTCAGAAATGCAATATGAATTACAACCCAATAATAATCAATTATTAATTAATCTGGCATCTACTTACCTGAAAAACTTAATGGTTCAAGAATATGAAAAAGCCGCTCTTGAATTGAATAAACTGGTTCCGGATCAACCGAATTACCAAATCTGGCTTGCCGAGAGCTATCTTTTCAATGGGAAATTAAATAAGGGTTTGAAAGTATTAGAAAAGCTACTTTCAACTAATCCTGATAATGTTGAGGCTTTATTGCGAATGGGCCAACTATATCTGCATAAAAATGATCTGGAAGCTGCTGAACAAGTATATAAAAAAAGCGATACTATTCCAGCCCGAGGATGAAAAGTACTGGTCAAAGATATTAGATCATATTGTATATGCCCGAAACAATCCAGTGGGAATTGATTTTTTGGTACCATTTACCGGCAATTTTACCTTTGAAAATGGTTTGTTGACTATACCCCATTTTATACACAACGATCATCTAATGTTTAAAGCAAAAAACCAATATCCTTTTTACATGTATCCAGTTTCTGATTCACAGTTTGTAAGTTACCAGGGGTTTTATACAGGTACATTTTTAAGTGACGATCAGAACATAATTGTAAAAATCATTTGGAAACAGAGAAATTATGCAGCAGACACACTCTTCTCTGTATTGTGGAAAGAGGACTCCCTGATTACCAAAGCCATGGATTTATTGCATGATGATAATCAAACTGATGCGTTGCCTGTTTTTCGTGAAGCCTATGATCAAAATCCTGAGCATCATTACCTGGCCAACTTTATCAAACACCTGGAATTTATTCAAAGTCAGGAATATGAAAAATTGAAACCTATTTTAGAATCATATGTCGGTAAATATGGTGCTCAGACAATATTCAATGAGAATGGCCATTTTTTTATCATAAACCAAGCTGGTATTAAATGGAAACTACGTCCCTTATCAGAATACTTTTTTATGTATGGCGATTGTTACTTTAGACAAATTCAAATTGTAGAGGAACATGATTCTGTGACCGGATTGAAATTTGTAAACAAGGATGGAACTGAAAAATTCTATCCAAGGACCAACTGAACAAACCCTTGCCAGTCAAAACAATTGAAATGAGACTTTAGGTGGAAAATCCTGTCAGACTTCTTGAGAGTACTTGCCATAACGGAAATATCATCATAACCACCGAGTGATTTATTCTCGAAAACTACTTTATTTCTCAAAGTCCGTTTTGATAGAAACCCCACCCCGTTTATTGGACGTTCTCCTCTCACAGATACAATATCCTACCCAAGGTACTAAGTCCTGTATTTCCCTCAAGGGTATATTGAATTTAGGATGATTTCTTATTAGTGTTGTTATCTGTATCATTTCAGCGTGATAATTCATCTCATTTGACTTACAATGCTAAAGGTCTTAACTTGCATCTAACCAACCTCTAATCTTACATGCCTGATAGCCCGGACAAATTATCCCAATTC
>Ga0255379_10221_pt1 | contig 10775 bp, 7 predicted proteins | sample ANMaggSeSYBR01I3_FD_182105 | JGI IMG/M metagenome (GOLD analysis project Ga0255379, IMG submission 182105) | Sediment cell enrichment communities from methane seep in Santa Monica Basin, California, United Staets - ANME aggregate JGI... | ecosystem: Environmental > Aquatic > Marine > Cold seeps >... | reverse complement strand
ATCGAACTTTACTGTTTCTTACATGAAAGGGCAGATTGGTATCCGGGATACGGAAAACGGGATCGGCAACAAGCTTGAACTGGATGAGGAAGATATTCTCAAAAACCTTCAGGCAGTGCAACTGCGGAATGGGCTGCCCCAGACAAAGAAGCTGACGCGGGGTAAATATGACTTTGATATTGAAATGGAAACTGGCACAGGGAAGACGTATGTGTATTTACGCTCGATCTATGAGCTCAATAAGGCCTACGGCTTCACCAAATTTGTGATTGTTGTGCCATCACTGGCGATCAAAGAGGGTGTCAAGAAGTCTCTGGATATCACAGAAGCGCACTTCAAGAACCTGTATGATAATGTAATTTGTGACTATTTTGTGTATAACAGCAGCGATCTTCCCAAAGTGCGTGATTTCGCCGTGAACGACACCATTCAAGTAATGGTCATAAACATAGACGCATTCCGCAGGAGCTTCACTGACCCAAGCAAAGAAACTAAAGCCAATATCATCCACCGCCCGAATGACCGCATGAGCGGGATGCGCCCGATTGAGCTGATCCAGGAAACGAAGCCCATTGTCATTGTTGATGAGCCGCAGTCCGTGGATAATACCCCAAAAGCAAAAGTAGCGATCGCGTCCTTGAATCCAATGTGTATTTTTCGCTATACCGCTACCCATGTTGAAAAACACGACCTTATCTATAAATTAGACGCGGTTGATGCTTATGAAATGGAACTGGTCAAGCAGATTGAAGTGGCGGGCTTTGAAACGGTGAATGCCCACAATGACGCCTATATGCGATTGGTGTCAGTGAATAATAAGAAATCTCCCATCACCGCCCGGGTAGAAATCGATGTGCAGGGCAGGAGCGATATTCTAACCAAGACCGTGACTGTGAAACAGCGCGATGATCTGTATGAGAAATCAGGGCGGCGCGAAGTGTATGAGGGCTATGTGATCAATGACATCTACTGCGAAGCAGGCAGAGAATATATTGACTTCACCAGCAAACCGGATATTCTGCGATTGGGTGAAACAATCGGTGATTTTGATCGAAAGCTGCTGAAGGAAATGCAGATACGCAAAACTGTTGAAGAACACTTGGATAAAGAACTTGACTTGAACAAGAAAGGCGTTAAGGTCTTGAGCTTGTTCTTCATTGACAGGGTATCGAAATACCGTACGTATGATGAAGAAGGCAGCCCGCACAAAGGCGAGTATGCTGAAATGTTCGAGAAAGCCTATCGGGAATTGACACGGAAACCGAAGTATCATCCCCTTTTTGAAGGTGTTGATTTTAATGAAGAAGTGGAAAAAGCACATGACGGTTATTTCGCGATTGATAAGCGCACAAAAACCTTCAAAGATACCAGAGGAAATACTCAGGATGATGACAGCGCCTATAACCTGATCATGAAAGAAAAGGAAAAGCTGTTGAGCTTTGGCAGCCGCCTGCGCTTCATCTTTTCCCACTCTGCCCTGCGGGAGGGCTGGGACAACCCGAATGTTTTCCAAATCTGCACATTGAATGAAACTAAGTCCGAGATCAAACGCCGCCAGGAGATCGGGCGCGGGATGCGCCTGTGCGTAAACCAGAAAGGCGAACGCCTGCACGGCTTTGATGTGAACACCTTGACCGTGATGGCAAATGAGAGTTATGAAGAATTTGCCGAGGGATTGCAGCGGGAGATAGAAAAAGACCAGCATATCCGTTTTGGCGTGATCGAAACGCATACCTTTGCCAATATTCCCGTTGAACAAGAGGACGGCACGGTTGAGTACCTGGGGCTGAAAGCATCTGAAGAACTGTTCGCTTTCTTCAAGGAGAAGGAATATATCGATGACAGTGGGAAAGTAACCGATACACTCAAGTTTGACCTGAAGCATGAAAGATTTAAAGTGCCTGAGAAATTTGATTTTTGCAAAGAACAAATCACGGCATTGACCAAGAAAGTCAGCGGGAAACTGAATATCAAGAATAACGAGAATAAACGCAAGATCAAACTCAATAAACAGGTGTACCTGAGCCCTGAATTTGAGCAGTTGTGGGACAAGATCAAGTATAAAACCACCTACTCGGTGCAATTTGACAGCGAGAAACTGATTGAGAAATGCCGCCGGGTGGTTGACCAAGAAATCAATGTGCGTGCGCCCAGGTGGATGTATCGAAAGGGCGAGATCGAAATCACTGCTGGAGGCGTTATCGCGGAGGAAAAAGACGAGTATTCAGTAGGCGCGGTGGATGAGCGTGCCATGCTTCCAGATATTATCTCGTTTCTGCAGAATAAAACCTTCCTGAAACGAAAAACGATTGTGGATATTCTCATCCAGAGCAAAACATTATCCTTATTTAAGAAAAACCCACAGAAATACATGAATGAGACGGCCAAATTGATCTCCAGTGAACTGCGCATGATGATCGTGGACGGCGTGAAGTACACGAAGATTGGCGATGACGCCTATTACACACAGGAGCTGTTCAAGGATGAAGAACTGTTTGGATATCTTTCGAAGAACATGATTGAGAGCAAAAAATCTGTGTATGAATATGTGGTCTATGATTCTGGTACAGAAGCCGGGTTTGTTGAACGGTTTGAAAAGAACAGCAGCATAAAAGTGTACGCAAAACTGCCCGGATGGTTCAAGATCAACACGCCGATTGGTTCCTATAATCCTGATTGGGCGGTGCTGGTTGAAGAAGAGGGAGAACGAAAATTATACTTCGTCTTGGAAACCAAAGCGAATATATTGGCTGAAGCCCTTCGACCGACGGAACATGCCAAGATCAAATGTGGGTATGAACACTTCAAAGCGTTAGGGGATGAGGTAGTCTTTAAACCGGTAGAAAGTTTCAATCATTTTGTTGAGGAAATCTAAGGAAGAAATTTACTGAGTAAAGGTTACACACATAGAAAGAAGAGCTCACCATACCCCGCTGTACAGGGTTCGCGATGGTACTTATAATCCTGTCATCCGAACTTTCCACAAGGGGGGAAGGTGAGGATCCCTGTCTACTAGCGCCATCAAGGCGCATATGAGACGGGGAGAGGCGAGCATAGCGAAGCGATCTCCTGCAATTCACGATGCGGCATCAAAAGAAAAAAGTAAATTGGCAGGGGAATACACACACAGGAGAAGAAGATTGCTTCGTCGTGCTTCGCACTTCTCGCAATGACGCATAATTAGGGGAGATTACCACGTTGTACTGTGTGCTTCTCGTAATGACACATAGATAGGGGGAATTGCCACGCCGGGCGCAGGGAAAAAGACCTTACAAGAACAAAAGACCCAGTAAATTCTCTTCAAGCAGATAACAAATTCGACTTTTCTAAATCTAAATATTCATTTAGAATATTTTTATGAACAAAAAACAATCAAGTCAGCCAAAGAAGGTGGTTTGGTGTTGTGCACTGCGAAAGCTGCGAGCTTGGATGCAGCATGAGAAAAATGACGATGAGTATTATCGTCCCTGGTCGCTGTTGGTTATCCATTCCCCCAGCGGCTCTATTCTTTTACTCAAGTTTTTTTCCAAACAACCTACCCCCAAGGAGCTGCTGGAATGTTTGTTTGATTTAATACGCACGCCGATTGATAGCGGCAAGAAGATGCCGCCTCCGAAAGAAATCCATTTTGCGGATAGGCATCTGGCAGACAGCCTCAGCCCAACATTACTGGTAAATCATATAGCTGTAAAACATAAACCCAATCATCGGTTAGTTGCTAATATATTCAGAGAAATCACGCAGGAGATCAACCCCAAAGAAACACGAGTGCCCGGGTTGCTGTCGCAGCCAAAGGTGACAAAAAAGATGGTGGCAATGCTTTTTAAGGCTGCCTGTATTTTTTACCACAGCAGGCCATGGGACATTATTGACGAGGAAAGTTTGCTGGTTATTAGAATAAGCGGCCAACCTGCGCCATACTATGCCAACGTGCGTGGAAGCCAGAGTGCTGAATACGGGTTAGCGGTATATACTAGCTTGAAGCAAGCTAAGGAATGTTTTTCCATGTCCAAGGTGAACAAGACTGATAAATTCAAAGAATATCACCTATTCAGCTTCTCCTTCCCTCCTTATGTAAGTTTTGATGATTTGGATGCGGTCGAAAAATACGGTTGGGAACTGCCCTCACCCAATATTTATCCATCACCATTCTTTTTTAATCCCAAAGGTGTGAAGCGTCCAAGCGCTGATATGCTTGTCTGGTATGAAGCCGCTCTGCGCGCCATTCCGCTTTTTATTTCCCGGTACAAATCGCAAAACGGCCTCACCGACGTTCCCCGGGAGGGTATCAGCGAGCTGGAGGTTGAGACCAGCCGCGGAACTCAAATAGTGCAAATCAGCTTTTTTCTTGCCGACCCACCAGATTTCCCGATTTTTGAAGATCAAATAACTGATGAAAACCTTACTGATCAAATTTCCTTTGACCGGCGCGGTATGGAAGGAGATCTTGCAAAACTGGATTTTTTCGGGTGGGATGAGGATCCTTCTGAAAACTCAGCGGTACGAGAAGCACAATTTATTATGTATGACGCCTGGGATAACCCGGATGTTAAAACACGCATCAGATTAGCTAAAAAAGCGCTCAAAGTCTCACTAGATTGCGCTGATGCATATGTGCTTCTGGCTGAGGAGGAAGCACGTACAGTTCAGAAATCCAAGGCGCTTTTTCAGCAAGGCGTAGAAGCTGGCAGACGTGCGCTGGGAGAAGATTTTTTCAAGGATGAAGAAAACATTGGCTATTTCTGGGGTATTTTGGAAACGCGCCCATATATGCGTGCATTAGTAGGCCTGGCGAACTCATTATGGCAAATGGGCAATGAAGGACAAGCCGTGCTGCACTACCGCGAATTACTGCGGTTGAACCCAGGCGATAATCAGGGCATCCGATTTATTCTGCTTGAGCTATTGATAGAGATGAATCATCTGGAGGATGTGCGCGTATTGATGGATGATTATCCGGATATTGATTCCGTGGATTGGTCTTATACCGCTTTACTGATGGAACTATGGGAAAATGGCGATAGTGTCCGCGCACATTCACTGTTGGAAAGTGCAATAGAAGCAAACGAGCATATTCCCGCGTACTTGTTAGGCATTAAACTTATCTCAGATCTGCGTTCCCCTTATATCACGTTTGGAGTTGAGGATGAAGCTGTAGATTATGCTGCTCGCCACATCCGTTTTTGGAAGAAAAGAAAAAAAGCGCTTAAATGGTTAAAGGACAATCAAGCGAAGAATTAACGTAACATCTTGTCATGGTACGAGAATTGCGACAGGACAGGCCGGCGGTGCATAAAACGAAGATTCTACAGTGCACACACAGCGGGAAATAAATGTAAGCGGATAACGTTGTTTTATAAAAAAGAAGAATAATGGCAAATATAGACCCGGTTCTTGAGTTGCTAGAATTTATCAAACCCGAGGCATATTGTGATGGCTGTCTATCGAGTGAATTAGGGATTGATCAAATACCACTCATTTTTAGAAAGCAGGTGCGTGTGCTCATGCACGCTTGCTTTCGTGTTTTCCCGGAGTGTAAAAGGACCGGACACGTGATCCAATTCTTGTCTTGTGATAAAAACATTTCCTTCCGTTTCTTTCCTCCAAGCCCATTGTGCTACACTTTTCAGTTTCCCCTATTATACAAATTTCTACAGGATAATTAATTTTTCTTCCATCGTCAAATATACAACCCGGCCTGTGAATACTTCATCGATCTTTGCAAATACTTATAGTATTGGTTTTTTTAGAAAATGGAACGTGTATCGATAATGTGTTGAGAAATGAGTGTGCTTCGTGGTCAGTCCGTGACCTCAGAATGACAGATAGAGGTGATGCGTTAGGAACCAGAAAAAAGACCTTCCAAGCGATCACAGATCGGCTTGGAACTCACAAAAATATTGCAAGCCCCGATGAGCTTATAATTAAACTGACTGCAGGGAAAAGATGATAACCAAAATAGCGTATTTCAGGTTTTATGCAGAGCTGAATGATTTCCTGCCGAAGAAGCAGCGCTACGTACTCTTCCCGCTGACTTTTAAGAACAGGCAGACTGTCAAACATCTGATCGAATCAATAAAAAAAGTCTATATCGTGATGAGCTGCCTTTTTAGTATTTATGCGCATTGCGTATTCAATCCCTGTAGAAAAATAGATGGTATTGGTTGCTGTGGTATGAGATGTTGTGCATTCAGGATTTACTTTGGGTGTAGGATTTCCTACTTAGAGAACTGAGCGACTTCAATATAATATCCTCAATTCATAATTAATATATGAACTAATGTATAATGCCTCACTGAAAAACCGACCACAGGAGAAATGTATTGATCAATTTAGCAGGCGCATCCGCCGCGCTTTCGGCAGCCATCTTATGGGCTGGTTCGGCAATCATATTTGAAAATATTTCAAAAAATATTTCATCGGCACGATTAAACTTCTATAAAGGTTCGATCGCTCTGGTGTTATTAACTGTGACATCCCTGATATTAGGTGAGCGGATTCCAAACATTAATTGGATTGAAATATCCGTTTTGGCTATCAGTGGTGTGGTTGGGATTGCGTTGGGCGATACGGCATTTCTTCAGGCAGTCAAGAAGGTGGGTGCCCGGCGGACGCTAACCCTGTTCACGCTGTCACCGCCAATGGCCGCGCTCATTGCGCTGGTCTTTTTGGGTGAACAGCTATCGTTGATGACATGGATCGGGATCATGACCACGGTCGGCGGGGTGATGTGGGTTGTAACTGAAGAATCCGGGGAAGAGAAGATACAGATTAAAAAAGAAGATCTGCTGCCAGGGATCCTGTTTGGCACTCTGGCGGCTTTAAGTCAGGCAATCGGAGTGGTGATGACCCGGTCGGTGCTTATCGATACAAATCTAACTGCATTGCAGGGTACGATTCTACGTGTGGCTCCGGCAATGGCTGCGTTAACTATTATCATCAGGATATTGGAACATGGGTCCGCTAAGACGATCAAAGAAAGCATGGATAGAAAATTGATCGGCAAGGTGCTGTTATCATCATTCGTTGGTGCTTATATCTGCCTGTGGTTGCAGCAGATCACGATTGAAAACCTGCCGGCGGGAATTGCACAGACGATGCTTTCAACCGCCCCGATTTTTATTCTGCCTATGTCAGCGTTCCGCGGGGAAAAGGTGAGCCTGCGCGCGATCATTGGCGCTGTGCTGGCGATTATCGGAATCACGCTGGTATTTAGACTTTTCGGATAATATAATAAGTCATCGAACTCATAATTCTCTGGTCGATCAATTGATCAATTAAAAACAAATAATTGAGAATTTGAAAATATGAATACTTATTTCGTTTTTACTAAACTTGAGTCGCCTTTCCTCTTTTCGTGTGCAACCCCAGTGGAAACAATGGAAATAGTGAACAGTATTTTCTATGATTTATGTATTGAGTGTGCCTACCTATTGCTGGTACTATTTTAGGGGAGCCTTACCGGGATACTATGCCAAACTGATTCGTTTAGATGAACCATTTCGTTTCGAGCCGCCAGCCGACGCTTTGACCGTTGAGGAAGCCATGACCGCTACGCTAAAATTTTTGGTCAAGGAAGAAGGATGTAGCGATGTACGAACAATTGCGGCGTGGTAGTTCCTAAAAAAGCTCTTCAGAACTGACTAGATACGCGCTTATCTGAACTCCCAAGCTCACTCGCGACTGCTATTCCACCGTATTTCTTTTCGGTATGTGCAGCGCTTTGTCAGGTTTTGTTATTATGTTCCACAGTTATGACTACTTTTCCTAGGGCGTGTCCTTCTTCAAGATACCGGAGAGCTTCAGCAACCTTACTTAACGGGTAACATCTATCTATAACAGGTACTACTTTGTCGGCTTCAAAAAGCTCTTTCAGAAAAATCAAATCTTCTTTTTGGTTTGGTTTCCACATCACGCACCCCATTTTCTTGCTTCCGGTTATTGAAATCAATGGTCCCAAGAACAGAGCTTGGAAAATCGCAACCAAGGAGCCTCTGACCATAACAAAAATCCCCCTGGGACTCAAAGCGCGCTTGTAATTGAAAATCGAACGATTCGCCACAACATCAAGAATCAGGTCATAATGCTGCCCACTTTTGGTGAAATCTTCATGAGTGTAATCAATGACATGATCTGCGCCAATCGAGCGCAGCATGTCCAATTTCTTTGTGCTGTCCACGCCAGTCACTTCAGCCCCAAAGTACTTGGCAATCTGCACTGCAAAGGTACCCACACCACCACCCGCGCCATTGATCAGAACCTTTTGTCCTGGCTGAATCTGTCCTTCATCAGATAGAAAAAGGCTAGGCGAAGATGGCCCAGCGCATCGAAGATTCTGCAGGGCGACAACTGCCGCTGAAGGTACGGCAGCTGCTTCCTCGAATGTCATGTTGGCCGGTTTCAACCTTAATGCATTTTCAGGAACACATACATACTCAGCAAAAGTGCCAAAACCATGCGGGTAGGATAAGTCCCCCCATATCTCATCACCTGGCTGAAACTGTTTTACATTTCTGCCAACCACCTCAACCCGCCCGGCTATGTCAGATCCGGGTATCTTGTACATTGGTCTTAGAGGTCCCCCGAAGCGGGCGCTCCACGTACCTCTCAAGATTTCAAAGTCAGCAGCATTTACGGATGCCGCATGAACTTTTACTAGTGCCTCATCGTCCTTGGGAGTAGGTTTTTCTACTTCTTTGAGCTGAAGAACATCCGGCGGTCCGTATTTTGTGCAAACGATAGCTTTCATAAGTTTCCTCCTTGGGGCTGACCTTCCTGTTTAGACCACTTCCATGCATACCAAACAGTCAGTGCATTAAACACAAGACTTACAATTAATAAAAATTTATCATAAGCTGAAGGATACATACGCAAGCCATTGAGACTGTAAACAAAAAAGAATATTGCTAAGATAATGTTTGCCCTGCGATTCACTTTATACTTCAACGTCAGGGACAGGAAAACCATAACAACCGGAATCGTCATTGTTATTGCAGATATCAACCACAATATTTCCATAGACATCAGCCCACCGGTTATATCTTCTCCCCCTGGTATAAAGTCGCCGCTATATAATCGCTGCACATCCCCCTGTTGAAAAAGGAACATTATAGCTGCCCATAATGCTGATAGGATTATCTGCACGTCTTCCAGAATTCTTGCGGTCTTTCTGTTTGTATTCATTTTTTCTTTGGTGACATCGTTTTTTTTACTCCTTATCTTTAGTAATATATCGTATATCTTCCGGGTCACAAGCGATGAAATTTACCGAAATCAACGGCAATCCCATTGAGTAAAGTGAACGCAATAATCCGTGTAATCCAGCCTGGTCGATAATACATGTCAGAGTTGTTGTCGGAGATGTATGGTTCCTATGATTAAAGCCTATTCTAATTTTGTCATCCCAGCCAGGCCAACTTTTGCTTATTTCTCCTGGGACTTTGATTTGATAAGTTACTTCTTGATCTAATGTAAGTTTCGTTTTGCCCTTTTTCATTTACTATCACCTTTTTAAGTAGCATATTAGCAAGAAGGATTTCGCTTAAAGTTATTTTTTTAATTTAGATAGGGGTTTTTTACCCCAAAACACCATTCCCAGTGTCTTTTTTTCTATTTGAAACCCTTTTTGCGCAATAATTTTGCACAGTAAAACACTGTAGACGGTTCATCATAAATCGCTATCCACCTCTCTGGTTTAAGCACACACACCATCTCAACCACAGCTCGATTGGTGTCAAATATTAAATCGACACATTGTGAGACTACTTCTGATGACCTCGAGAGACTCGTTTTCGTAAGGTAATCGGCGCACATCTTCATTTTGTATACTGACACGACCAGCTACTCTCTCAATCTTTGCGTTCTCCTGGAATGCTTCATGTGAGATGTCACATGAACCTTCCGTCCAAATATCGATACCAACCCCCTTTCCCTTATTAAATTTTTTATTAATAGTATTCATCGTTTCCTCTATTATATTTTTATCAATTTCCTGTAGCATAACCGCAGGGCGTATTAGTGTCATCACACAAAAGTATTTTTTTTTGGGTTAATTTCTTTATAAGCTTACAAAACTCTATTTTCACAATGATTTATAAAAACTGGCAGGAAATAAGAAGTGAGCAGCTTGGTCATAAGCGCTCACCTCTATTGTCATCCTATTTATTCTTCTTATCAAAGCTTCTACCCCAGTTGTAGACACCTAAACCCATAAGTAGAATTCCCAGGCCGAACGGACTACCCCACGAAAGACCCAATAATAATGTAACAAAGTCAAACGGATACATATCTCTCACCTCCTTCAATATCCTTTATATGCTTATTTCGAAAGCAAATATCAGGATCCCAAATAATTCATTGAAGGGTGCAGCTATTGTCACCTTCATCATTGGGTTCGCGTACACCTTGAGTATGGATCTATTTGGCCTGCGCGGCTGGACACACACCCCCCTGCTCGATTTCCAAAATGAACGGATATTGATCTATTTTATGTTCTTCCTGTTGGGTGCGTTGTGCTTCAGGTTGAAGGTATTTGACACCCAGCCGAAAAGCAAGAAGCTGTACATAATCATAAACTCGATCTCCTGGATCCCGATCAATATATACATCTTTGTAATTCTCTTTCCTTTGGTATTCAGTCCGGGTAACTATATCTTTTCAAAGATCGTCGATAGAACTATCGTGTCGCTCTCCTTCCACCTTTCATTGCTCTCCATGGTGTACACGATGGTTGAAACCTTCCGGCGGTATTTTGATAAGACGGGAAGAATCTGGAA
>Ga0255379_10218_pt1 | contig 10840 bp, 11 predicted proteins | sample ANMaggSeSYBR01I3_FD_182105 | JGI IMG/M metagenome (GOLD analysis project Ga0255379, IMG submission 182105) | Sediment cell enrichment communities from methane seep in Santa Monica Basin, California, United Staets - ANME aggregate JGI... | ecosystem: Environmental > Aquatic > Marine > Cold seeps >... | reverse complement strand
ATGGGGGATTTCATTTTTAGTAAAAACATATATCAATCTAAAGGAGGAGAATGTTATGGCTGGATTAACAGAGACCATTGCAAGGGAAAATAGATTTAAGTTAAGCTCTTTGGAAGCTAACAAGCGGGGTGAATTGACGGCTGAGCAAACCCCGTTGTTATTCTCCCGATTCTTTTCTTCCTTGATGTTTATCTTGGTTCCGGGGGCAATCCTGATTTATCAGCTCATTCAACAAGGCTATTTCAGCCATCCTCCTGCTTCAATATCTGCATTCATCGCTCAGGTAACCCAGATGTCCACCGGTTTGTTAATTATGGGAATTATCATTGTTGGAGCGGTCGTGCTGGGTGTGGTTCAATTTATAAAAGCGCTGCTGGATGTACTGGGCAAAACAGTCCAGGAGGTGCAGGGGATAGGACGCCGGCAAATGACCACATCACAAGATGATGATGGATCAATCTCAAGAAATATGTATTATGTCATTGATGGGATTAAATTCAGCGTTAAGCGCAAAGCTTTCCAGGCTTTTGAGGATGGCAAACAATACCGGGCTTATTTCACGCCGCGCAGCAAGGTGCTGGTAAATATTGAGGTAATTGAGTAGGGAGAAAACTTCCTGTTTGGATTAATGCAGAATTCAGCCGTTTACTCGAACTGAAGATCTGGCTCCCAGACTTGTTGGAAGAAGGAACTGTGCTGAGAAAGTTTGGAATATGAGGTTGGATCACCCATACATGCCGGACACCAGTGTCCCCCTTTGAGGATCAGATTTAGACTGGCAGGAAATTCATGTCCAGCATGGCACCGCCAGCGGAGCAGGGAACGCCAGTCGCCAAGATTCATTTCCTGTGAGAGACACTCGCCACCCCGGAATCGGGCAGCTTCCCAGGCATCATGGATGGAGAAAATATGATGAGACTTCTTCTCATCATAACCATGATCCAGCAGAATCGGTGTCTCAGCAGGGCGTTCCTTCGATATAGTATCCCATCCGCGGATAGTTTTCCAAATTTGGAGAGATCCAAAATATGCTTTGATGTGGGCAATATCGCCCCGGACTAACCAGGACATTGTGCCCCGCGGTCCGTGGGCGACTTGTTCAAATTTTCTGCGAACTAGTTTTGGCAGAGCACTGCCTATTCGGATATACCAGGGAACCTGTGGTTTTTGTTCATTCAGGTATTCATCAATAGTTTGGTTGCGGTAGGGAATGATGGCCTCTAGCAGATCCGAATCGCTGAACCATTGACCGTGGAAATTCTTTAAAGCAAACCAATTTGGTTCCAATACCTCACGGTAATCTTTCACTCCGGTGACTCCGAGCATTTTTTCAAACAATTCAAGATTGGTGAGACGATTGGGTGCGCCACCACCGATATTATAAATGTTGCCCCAAAATGCTTCGGGAACAGAATCCTCACAAACCTTTGCAAGTAAACGACCTGAATCTTTGGGTGTAATCCATTCCAACACACCATCTAATGTGGTGTGGAATGTGATTGGGTCTAAGGGTTCTGCGGCAGCCATCCGCGCAATACCTGTCTGACGCAGGGATACCCAATTCTTTACTCCGGAATCGATGATAATTCGCTCGGCAGTAGTTTTGCTGAGTGCATAAGTATCAAAGGTGCTGATTTTAATAGGATCACCTACCCGTCCCCAGTGAATTGGTACCGGACGATTGCCTGTTTGGGCGACGGTCCCGATATATACCAGGTGTATCCGATCAGGTTCGGGTTGAGCCTGAATAGCACGGACGATGTTCAGAGCTGCTCCGACGTTAACTTTCATCGTCAGTTCTGGTTGGGTATCTGCCAGGGGAGAAACCAGCCCGCCCACATGAAGGACAATATCCGCCCCGCTTACACCCTCTAAAACATCTTGATAGTTGGTTAGATTTCCCCAGACAACCTTTACACCTTGTTTCTGGTAGGGAGTTATGATCCGCCGATCTTTTGCTGTAGGCAATACCAGGGCTATGACCTCATACCGGTCGCCCCGCTGAAGTAGCTCGTCGAGAGTTGCGCTTCCCATATTACCGGTTGCGCCGGTGAGGAATATTTTTTTTCTACTTTCGCTCATTTAGTTGCTCCACTCGCCAAAGATCAATTCGGATGGGATCAATCCCAATATCCAGACCAGCAAAGGTGATCTAGGTTGATTTTCAGAGAATATTATGGGGAATTTTGTTCTTTCAGGCAATCCTGATACCCTGAATAATGACAAAAATGATGACATCAGTAATCTCACAAGGTTTTTAAAATGATTAACCTCATGTGAAAGTGCATGAATATTCAGGTTGTATATTGAATGGATGAAGAAAGAGAAGTAGAAAAATCCGGGAAGAATCACGCAAGTGATTCCAGTTAGAAGTTATCAGAAAAAAACGTATCACAGAGTCACCCCCTCACCAAGTCACCTGATCAACTTTTTGGCGATCAGGTATTCCTGGAATATCCAAGCAGTTCCCTAAGATTCAGCAGTTGGGGATAAGTGTATTGATCCTGGCGCAGGATTTCTCCCCAGTCACTTTCATCGCCTAAATCAAACCAGCGAACAGCTGAGATGGAATACTTTGCTGCAGCTTCTGGCTCTGGTTCATACCCGGGGCTTGCCTCACCCCCGATTGGCCTACAAATAAATGACTTTCTCCACTTATAAATGCCATCGGGATGAGCTGGCTCATCAAATGCCAGTTTCTCGATTTTTACATCAAGGTTGGTTTCTTCCTTCATCTCTCGAATTACACATTCTTCCTCAGTTTCAGATTGCTCAATCCCTCCGCCGGGGATCACCCAATAGGAAAGGCCTGTAGAATGTTGAGTATGGCATATCAGGAGTATTTTATAGTTCTGGATTATCATGCCTTGATATCTTGTATGCCTGGCCATATGTTAATCCAAATATTTTATGGATGAAATTGCCCCGTATCGATTTTTAGTAATCTCTGAAAAAACGTTCACGGTTGATAGACTTTGATGAGAATACTGGTTCTATTGGTAAAATTAAAGTTTCCAAATCCCAGGATAACGTTCTCTGATCGCAAGTACCAGTCACCCAGTCAGCCTTTCCCGGTGATCAGATCTCACAGATCTTTAGGATTTGGCTTTCTTATATTTCTTAAGAGCTTTAATCAAGGAATCTTCATCATCCACAATATCATCAAACGCGCCGAGGATCATCGGATTTAGTTTTGTATCTAGAAATGCAAAGGCCCCACGCATGTCTGTATGCAATCCAATGATTAGTTTATCTCGCTTCAGAAGATGGTTCTGCGCGTATGCTAGACCTAATTCTACACAGGCACCCTCATCAGGAACCCGACCATCCAGAACAAATAGAAGGATATCTGCTTTAAGAACATTGTCCCGGTCGATTGAGAATATTGACTGCCGCAGTTCTTCGATTTCCATTTCACTGTACGGTGGTTTATTTTTTTCTATTCCGTCTCTTTGCGGCAGGAAAACCGAAAACCCGATTTCTTCCAATTTTTCAGTTAATTCTATGTTAAATGCCTGCTCTGCGTGACAAAACAATGGCCCAGCAAAATAGATAAGCATTTTTACCTCCTAAAAGAAAGTCTGTCGGGCATTATCTGAATAAGTGCTTTCTCCCTTTCACTCCATCTCCGAGTCTCCCAGTCAGCTTTTTCTGGAGGGCAATTGTCGCAGATCCAGAGCCCTTCGGCTCCCACTTCGATTCCTCTCAGTGGCCGCTCTGGTCCAGAGGGGAGGGAGTCAGGCGCAATAGAATAGATTTTAGCCCAACAACTTTATAGATTCCAGTCACGTTTGCCCCGGAAGGAAGTATTTACTGTGAGTTTATCAATCTAGTAATAACAAATCAGAAATGTCAGCTGTGATACAGGCCATACTTATGAGCAGCCTGGATCATGGCGATATAGTTTTCTGGTTTGACGCCTGGGTGTACAGAATTTGAGGTGGAGATAACATATCCCCCTCCCGGAGCGGCAGCCTCGATGGTTCGACGCACCTCTTCCTCTACCTCTTCTTCGGACCCATCGCAAAGCAAGGAGCGGCAATCGATATTGCCGACAAGACAACAGTTTCCTTTTACATGAGCTTTAACTTTAGCGATATCCATACAATCAGGTTGGATGGGATTAAAGCCATCAAAACCTATTTCAATATGATCATCCAGCAAGTCCCACATGTTGCCATCACTATGCTTTACTATTTTCATTTCATTCTCATGTGCAAAATCCACGATTTCTCTTTGATATGGTTTGATATATTCGCGATAATGATTTGGAGAAATTAACGTGGTCTGTTCGCCTGCCAGATCCCCCTCGATTACTACAACCCCCACTCCAATCTTTGCAATCCTCTCAATGAGGGCAAGATTGTAATCAGTAGATATGCGCGCCATTTCATGAACCAAATCTGGACTGTTTATAAAATCTTTAAGTAGGTGTATCATTCCACCTCGAAGCAACCAACTCAGTTTGAAAGGGCTTGTGAGTAGCGCACCACACATTCGCTCTTCTCCCAACCGATCAACCAGGTACTCAAAATCTTCCATATCCTCAGAATCGAGCATGGACGCCATATTGAACCCTTTTAGATCAGCGATCTCCTTGATTGGTCCATCTACTATTACGGCCCAACCATGCTGACTGGTTTGGTAGACACAGCCAAATTTATCCTTGAGATGAGTTTCACTGATGGGCTTCAATCCTGATCGGGGCCATGTCATCACCCAATCCAGGGCTAGTTGTTCTGCAACTCCGCACAAGAGGTCCGTTTCAATGAGCCGATCATCAGTAGATTGTGGGAGAACGCCAAGAATATCTCCCAATATACTGAGAACGGGTTCATCAATCGAAAGTTCAGTTATCGGAACTTTGTCAGGTTGTTCACAGCTGAGTGCTGCGAGAGTTCTTTCCTTTGAATTCATGACTTGATGTCTCCGATTGTATTAAGTATCTAATCGTAAAATATTGAAAAATAGGCGGGTTCTGATTAAGGTATTTTATACTCAAAATCCCGTCCCAACATCTCTTATTTTTTCTTGCCTCTGATGGGAACATCACCTGCGAGGCGGATTTGAGCAAAGAATCACGCCGCAACCTCTCCGGCACCGCCGAGTCGGGTCTGGGTAGGGTTGGATTGCAAACTGACACTTACTGCACTCTGGCATTTCTCCATCGTATCATTTTATGCACCAGTCTTCCCAGCAGCCAACCAGCTATCGATGAACCTGCTACCATGGCTGCAATTCCAACGTGATCGTCCCATAAATCCCCTCGAATTGTCCAGATCACTGCCAGGTGCATCAGAAAAACTACCAGCGAGATAACCAAACCATACACTATGACCTTGCGATCAACCCGCCACAATAACGCAATACCAAACAAGCATAATGGCATTATCCCCACCCAGATCAGCATGGCTGTTTCATTGAGCCAATACTGTTGATCTTCGAAGAACCAGCCAAGCACATAGAATAAAAATGTGATCGTTACCCCCGTTACAAAAAACTTGGTGCTTGATATACCAAACTCTCCACTTCCTTGAGGCAGATTCAGAATTGAAACGAGTTTATTCTGGCGGCCGTGAGCAGAATAAACTCGTTTATTGCCTTCATACCAGGTACCGCAGTGAGCACACTGAAATCCGTTTTTCTCTAGTGGTGCACCACATTTTTCACATTCGCGGGATTTCATATCAATCATTTCCTATTATTTGCGCCTAACGGATCAGCTCAGCGGCGCTGAATAGCCCCGAAGGGAAGTATCGAAAAGGAGCAGGGGTTAGACGATGCGTTACTTACTTTTGCTGACGCCGGGCGCCTTTGGGAAAAACATCGGTACGCGCTGCCTATACTCTATGTAGCTCTCACCAAACCGACGCTCGAGCTCCGGTTCCTCAATCAACTTCAATTCGAGAACGTTAAATATTACAAATACTGGCGTCAAAACGAAGACCAACGACACAGAATGGAGTAAGAAACCAATCCCGAACAAAAAGATGAAGACTCCAGTTAACATCGGGTTGCGTGACCAAGTATATGGACCTGCCGTAACAAGTTCGCGTGGAGGATTGAACGGTACGGGTGTCCCCTTTGCTTTCGAAAACCACACGATGCACCAAGCCCAAATAACCAATCCTAACGATAAAAGGACTACTCCAATAAGCGTGCCTATTGGGCCAGAGAGCAACTTTGAAAAACCTAGCACTTTATCCAGGTATAAGCTACCAAAGACCACTAAAAGTAGCATACCGAAAAATATCACGAGCCCCACAGGCGTCAGGAGTAATCGAAGGCGTTTTGAACCTGTCGCTATCGAGTAGAACAGATCATTTAGTCTCATCTTTTTACTCCTATGGCACGCAATTGTCTAATGGATGAGCTCTCCTGTCCTGAGCCCTTCGACTGCCACTTCGACGAAGTTTATACTGCGATTTGTTGGTAACTAACTAATGGTTTGCGCACGCATTTTCTAAATCTCACCAATAAATCCACTGAATGCCATACAAATGATTTCATAGTTAGTGCATAAGAGTTAGTCACGCTATTCCAGGATGCGGACCTCGACGCCCGTTTCATCCTGTAAATCAGCGGCAAAGACTTGGAGGGCAGCATTCTCAAAGGCGGCTTCCGGTCCTAAAGATTGGCCCATCACAATCAGGGTCGCGCTGATCTCTTTCGCTACCGATACCAGTTCGGCCCGTAAATACCCCTTACGGACGATAGCCTGGGCTATGACACCCTGAGCTGCAGCTCGCTCCTGGGCCATTACTAATTGGAACTGACCTAACTTTTCTAAGCTCGATTCCACGTTTACCATCATAGGTGCAGCCGTATTGTTCAGAAAGCTAATGTCAACCACATAGAGAAAAACTAGTTCGTCACCATGTTCCTTTGTTAGAGCGATGACGGAATCTTGAGTGGGGTAGCTGGCTTCGCCCCCACGGGTGGCGCACAAGATCATACCCATGTTGTTCCTCCTTAATACCGTATGAGCAAATAAACAGTTGCCAACAAAAGGGTGATAATTGTTACCGGTACACCATCGCGCATAAAACGGCCGAAGCTGAGACGATAGCCGGCCTGGCCTAATAAACCGACTGCGACAATATTAGGTGCGGAACCCAGGATCGTGGCATTACCCCCCAAGTCAGCGCCCAAGATAAGAGCCCAGTATAAAATCATGTTCTCAGCGCCGGATATAGTAGCAGTTAGAAAATCAGCAATAGGCAGGGCGGCAACGGTAAAGGGGATGTTAGCTACGATGCCCGAAGCGACTCCTGGTATCCATACCATCAAAACAGTTGCAAGATTCAAGTTGTCCCCAGCCAGGTTGCCGATGATTCCAGCAATCCAGGCAATGACCCCGGTTACCTCAAGTCCGCCTACGATGATGAAAATACTGATAAAGAAAATCAGCGTTGTCCAATTCACCTCTCGCAACATGCGGTGCATGTCGGGTCGGACCCAAGCGATCAAGATTGCCGCGCCGCTCAGAGCAATGACACTGGGAGGTATGCCACCGAAGTAATCACTCGTAAAAAACAGGATTATCATCATCAGTCCCACCAACCCGGCTTTGCGCAGTAGGGGGACATCAGTAATGAGAGCATCGGCTTCTAGCCGGGCTACCAAAGCCGGCGAGTACTGCTCTTTGGCATCGGCAATCTCGTGCCGATAGAGAAAGCTAATTATTATCAAAAATGGGATCATGCACAAGATGGCGATGGGTGCCATGTTGACTAGGTACTCGACAAAACCTAACCCCAAGTGCGAGCCGACAATTGTGCTGGGTGGGTCTCCGATGATAGTCGCCGCGCCGCCGATATTGGATGCCAGGACTTCGGGGATTACGAAAGCAAAGGGATGGACCCCAACTGTCTGAGCGATCTCGATGGACAACGGTACCATAATCAAGATAGCAGTTACGTCATTGAGAAAGGCCGAAAGTACACTAGTAAATATTACTAGACTCATTATCAACAACCAGGCGTTGCCCTTTGCCAGACGAAAAATGCGGAATGAAATCCAGTTAATGGCACCGGTCTCACTGAACATAGCCATAAAAATCATCATGCCCATGATCAACCAGATAACGTTCCAGTCCACAAAGTTCATAGACTCTTCAAAACTGATGATGTGTAGGGAGGGGAAGTAGGTTCCGCCGATGTAGTGAACCAACCAAACGGCCGATGCACCCAGCAGGGTCGCTGCTGTTTCGTGCATCCAGCGCAAACTGATGGCGGCAAATACGAGTAAAAAGATACTGGTGGAGATGAAAAAAGAAGGTCCATATATCCACTTGTCAGGCTGAGCAAGCAGCCACCAGATACCTCCTATGAGACATATGATTCCCACAATGGCTAGACTATACAAACCGAATCGCTTCATATACTGACTCCTAAATGTCACAACTCTAGTTTATGTTGCCCCCTATTCGGGGCGACAGGCTGCCCGTTCAACCTGGCGAGTTATGTATGATATCTGACTCGTTTAGATAATCGATTGTCTTCCAACTATTTTGACCAGCAGCTCGTTGTTCCAGGTGACTATTAATAATTCAATTGCTAAGACTAAGTCAAACAGTGAGCATCCTGTAACTTAACGTACTACTCAACCATCCCCCAATTCCAGGCAATGGATCACCCCCTCCATATTTATGACCAGAAGCTGCACTATTCTATTTGATCGGCATGGATGCTGAATCTGGGTCAGAGATATATATTATAAGCTCTTTTACGACTCTTGTTTCTGGGCGCGAATCATCAATACTGGTACATTAGCGCCGCGCATCACACGGTCGGAGACACTGCCCATCAACCAGCGGCTCAACCCCGATTCTCCCCGTGTACACATAACAATCATGTCTATCTGATTAGTTTCTGCATACTGGGTGATTTGTATATGCGGGCGTCCCTCGATGATAATCACATTTACAGGAATGCCGTGCTTTTGCACTCTGACTGCGGTGCGCTCCATATACTCGTGGACAAAAATAGCTATTGCATTCTCTGCCCTCTTTTGAGCTGCTTCACTTGTTGCCGGGGGAATTGGTAAGGGTGTGAGAACTCGTAAAAGGGTTAACTCTGACTGAAAGTGCTCGGCTACAGCTATGGCATGCGGCAGTGCATGTTCTGCTAGAGGTGAACCGTCCAAGGGTAACAAAATATGTTTGTACATAACTCGAGCCTCCCGGGATGTGTGTGTCAGATCCATATGTTCAATTCTATCAACCTATATAGATCCGCTTTTCTCAATCTACCTCAATTATTCTTGGTGTTCGCTCAGGATGGATCAAACCGAAGGGTCAGTTGTTGAAGACCACCCCGAGTTGGCTGAGCAGAGGAATTGAGGTCCATCTGGTGTAAAGTCTTTTCAAGGAAGATCTGCGACTGAAAGGGAATTGAGCTATTATCTGCTAATATTGATGTCATGAATTCCTCAAAACAGAAAACGGTTTAACCCGCTTCCCTTATCTGGTCATCAGCTAGCAGCGAGAAAAATTCCTTGGGTTCATATTTGTCTTCATTATAAATACTCTCACGCTGTTCGCCGCAATATTGTCCCCAATCCGAGATGGCAGATCCACACATGTGATATAGATACCATGTCCATTTAAACATATTGTGGGCTGACGGAAGAGCTCTCTTGTCTTGAGCAGCCCCGAAGGGCTGTATCGAAGGAGAACGGGCGTTCGGTAGTATCAAGTTCTTGATGGTGGATGTTTATAATGTTGAGGTGCAAACAGTATCGTTATGCACATTGTAAGGAACCTCATCCCGAAAAAACCCGATCAAAGAATTCTAGCAGCCTACCATACAAAATTTTCTGATTCTTCGGCTTGGAAATGCCATGCCCCTCATCTTCGAAATTAATTATCTCATAGTGAATTTTAGCTTCCTCAAGGGCTTTTCGAACTACACGAACGTTCTCAGGAGTTACATTTGGATCGCGCCCGCCTTGAACAATTAATAGATCACCGTGGATATTAGCAATAAAGTTGATAGGAGAACGGTCAAAGTATATTTGAGGAACTTCCGAAGGATTTCCTCCCATCATTTCTTCGCTATATGGACGGAGGTCCGGACGTGTGCTTTCATAGTCAATAATAAGATCGGTCATCCCGCAGACTGGTGCTGCTGCAGCCACCGTCTCTACCGGGAACCGAGTAATTGCGCACCATGAGGAGTAACCTCCATATGATGTCCCTGTGATCCCAACCTTATTGACCTCTGCAATTCCAGTTCTGATTAGTTCCTCAATACCGGACCGAATATCTTCTTGCTCAATTCCTCCCCACCCATCTTCTTTAATCGATTCCTGAAATTTCATCCCAAATCCTGTACTGCCCCGATAATTTGGGTCGAGAACCACATATCCATTACGGACATACAACTGGATCTCATTGTTTATCCAATCTTGGCTGTGAAATGTAGGCCCGCCATGGATATAAACAATTGTTCCCTTTGGAGTATCCTTGGGACGATAGAGATATCCTTGAATTTCTAATCCATCCACGCTGGACCAGTGATAGTCTTCCGCTTGAGTGAAATCTTCTCGGGTCAGGGATGTTTGATTCCAGACTCTTGATATGCTGGTAGTTTGGTCGTAGCCTGGTTTGCCCGTAGAGAAACGGCAAAGATCATTGGGTTGACTTGAACTGTAGAATTGGCCAATCCAGATGTCTTTCGAGTGCGGTGCGAGTGGTATAAGATTCCCCCCATCGGGGGATAGCTTGATTTCGTTCCGCGATGAGGGGTCTAGCAGGCTAGCATGTATGCGTGCCCCACGGTTCTCAATAACTACGATTTCTTTACTCCCATAGGGGACATAAGCATCCTCAATATTT
>Ga0255379_10217_pt1 | contig 10870 bp, 11 predicted proteins | sample ANMaggSeSYBR01I3_FD_182105 | JGI IMG/M metagenome (GOLD analysis project Ga0255379, IMG submission 182105) | Sediment cell enrichment communities from methane seep in Santa Monica Basin, California, United Staets - ANME aggregate JGI... | ecosystem: Environmental > Aquatic > Marine > Cold seeps >... | reverse complement strand
TCTGGTCACACAGCAACCTCTGGGTGGTAAGGCTCAGTTCGGAGGTCAGCGATTTGGTGAAATGGAAGTGTGGGCGCTCGAAGGATATGGCGCAGCGTATTGTCTACAGGAAATGCTAACGGTAAAATCCGATGACGTGCTTGGTCGAACAAGAATATACCAGGCAATTGTGAAGGGTGAAAGTATGCTTGATCCAGGAGTTCCCGAGTCCTTTAATGTTTTAATTAAAGAACTTCAGGCTCTTGGTCTTGATGTGGATCTAGTCGATAGTGAACGGCATGAACTTAACCAGCATCTTGAGGAAGACCTTGCTTTGGAAACTTCTTCGGATGAAATGGAATAACCGAGCGGATTAGAAACATTTCTGCACGGAGGGATTGATTTTGGACGATATCTATACGCTTTTTGAGAAGCCAAAAGATAATGTTTTATGGGATGCTATTGTAATTCGAATTGCATCTCCGGAGAAAATCTACAAATGGAGTTATGGTGAAGTAACAAAACCGGAAACCATTAACTACCGGACTTTTAAACCTGAGCGAGGCGGTCTCTTTTGTGCAAAAATATTCGGTCCGACAAAGGACTTTGAATGTAACTGCGGCAAATACAAGAGAATGAAGCATCGTGGAGTTATCTGCGACAAGTGTGGTGTTGAGGTTATTCAGTCAAAAGTCAGGCGGGAGCGTCTTGGCCATATCGAATTGGCATGTCCGGTTTCTCATGTCTGGTTTTTCAAAGGTTTACCATCCCGAATTGGTAATATTTTGGATATGACTCTTCGAGAGCTTGAAAGAATCCTATATTTTGAGCTTTATGTTGTTATTGATCCTGGTGATACTCCTTTGAAAGAGAAGGAACTTTTGGACGAGGAGAGATATCAGGAATTAAGGGAAGAGTATGGCCCAAGATTCAAAGCCGGGATGGGTGCTGAAGCTATTAGAGAACTGCTTGGGAAAATTGATTGTGAGTCTTTGTCAGTTGAACTAAGAGCTTTAATGAAGAGTAAAACTTCTCAACAGGCTCAAAAACGTGCGATCAAGAGATTAAAAGTTGTTCAGGCAATAAAAAATTCGGGGAATAAGCCAGAATGGATGATCATGGAGGTCATTCCAGTATTACCGCCTGAACTTCGTCCCCTTGTTCCTCTTGATGGGGGAAGGTTTGCGACATCTGATCTCAACGATTTGTACAGACGGGTGATTAATCGAAACAATCGTCTGAAAAGACTTCAGGATCTTAAAGCGCCTGATGTCATCGTTAGAAATGAAAAAAGAATGTTGCAAGAAGCAGTTGATGCTCTGTTTGATAATGGGCGTCGTGGTAGAGCGTTAAAGGGACCAAACAATCGTCCTCTTCGTTCTTTATCGGATATGCTGAAAGGTAAACAGGGACGTTTTCGCCAGAATCTGCTTGGTAAACGTGTAGATTACTCGGGAAGATCCGTTATTGTTGTTGGTCCTGAGCTACGATTGAACCAGTGTGGGCTTCCGAAGAAGATGGCTCTGGAGTTATTCAAACCTTTTATTTTCAATAAGCTGGAAGAAAAGGGGCTTGTAACTACGATCAAGAGTGCCAAGAAAATGGTTGAGCAGGAGAGGGCAGAGGTTTGGGATATCCTTGAGGAAGTTATCAAGGATCACCCTATTTTACTTAACCGTGCTCCAACTCTGCATAGACTGGGATTACAAGCATTTCAACCTCTTCTTATTGAGGGAAAAGCTATTAGAATTCATCCCTTGGTCTGTACAGCGTTTAATGCGGATTTTGATGGTGATCAGATGGCTGTTCACATTCCTCTGTCTGTTGAAGCGCAGTTGGAAGCGCGCCTGCTAATGATGGCAAGCAATAATATTCTTTCTCCCGCAAATGGTAAACCGATTGCTGTTCCAAGTCAGGATATTGTTCTAGGTTGCTACTATCTGACAACGTTAAGAGAAAAGGAACAGGGGGAAGGGAGAGTTTTTCCATCGGGTGCGGAGACAATACTAGCCTTTGAGACTGGCGAGATTACTCTGCAAGCAAGAGTTTATGTGCGGATTGATGGCAGACTTTTGTTAACTTCTGCGGGTCGGGTTATTTTCAATGAAGCCTTACCGGAGGGTTTCCCGTTCTTCAACAAGATGGCCAAGAAAAGTGATCTTAGACGAGTAATTGCCCAGGTGCATCGTGATTTTGGCGATGCGGAATGTGCAAAAGCTCTTGATCTTGTAAAGGATCTTGGTTTTTACCATGCTTGTCGTGCAGGAGTCTCCATTAATATTAATGATCTTTATATACCAGCCGAAAAAGAAGTTCTGATAGCCAAAGCAAAACAAGAAGTTATTGATGTAGAGCAGCTTTATCAGGATGGTATTATCACCGACGGTGAGCGTTACAACAAAGTTGTTGATTTATGGTCACATGTTACAGAAAGCGTAGCTGACGAGCTTTTCAAAGAGCTGCAAACTGTTCGAACAGATAAAGCTGGAAATCCGATTCGCGAAAGTGGGATGTTTAATCCTGTATATATGATGGCTTTCTCAGGAGCTCGTGGTTCAAAAATGCAGATTCGGCAACTAGCTGGAATGCGTGGTTTAATGGCAAAACCATCGGGTGAAATTTTGGAAACACCTATTACAGCGAATTTTAGAGAAGGTTTGACTGTTCTTCAGTATTTTATCTCTACTCATGGTGCGAGAAAAGGCTTGGCCGATACTGCATTGAAGACTGCGGATTCTGGTTATTTAACTCGTCGTCTTGTTGATGTTGCTCAAGATGTAATTATTACAGAAGATGATTGTAAGACCGAAAGTGGTATCATAGTTTCATCGATTGTTGAAGGTGGAGAGGTCATTGAACCTCTTGAAGAGAGACTTATTGGCAGAACAGCACTTGTTGATATCAAAGATCCTTTTACGGGTCAGCTTCTTTGTCCGGCAAGTGAGGAAATAGACGAGGTTCGTGCACTCCGAATTGTTAATGCAGGTATCGAATCAGTATCAATCCGTTCTGTATTGGCTTGTGATTGTATTCATGGAGTTTGTAGGACTTGCTATGGTCGCGATTTAGCTAGAGGCAAAAAAGTTGCTCTTGGTGAAGCCGTAGGCGTTGTTGCCGCTCAATCAATTGGTGAACCGGGTACTCAGTTAACAATGAGAACTTTCCATGTTGGTGGCACTGCGAAAGCGATGGATGCAGCAGTTTCAGCTTCCACTGAAATTTCAGGCCGGGTTATTATTTCTCCTTCTATGAGATTAGCAGTTAACTCAAAAAATGAAACGGTTGTTCTTTCGAGGAAAGAAGGTAGGATTATCATTGCCCAACCTCACATCAGGGCTACTTTTGGGGGAAAACTGGAAATTGTTGATGATCGGCAAGATGATAAGCCTGGTATTAGATTAGTACTGAAGGGAAAGGATAGTGAGACTTCCTTCTTCCTTAGGTCTGATGACTTATATGACGATAGCGGCAGGGATTTTGAAGGAAAGCTACAGGTTTTAAGAGAAGCGGGTTCTGAAATTATTCCTGGCGAAATTCTAGTTGAAAAAATGCGTCAGCAGTGGACTGTTCCTGAAAAAATACCATTTGGAACAAAAATGCAGGTGAAGCATGCACAGATTGCTCAACCTGCCATTTTTTCAAAGGTTAATGGTGTTGTCCGATTTTATCATCTTGAAGGTGATCAACTCGTTGAATCGAACGATGTTTTAGAAATGATTGGTGGAAGAAAGTATCAGGTGAGTGATCGAGCCTGTTTCATGAAGATATTTCACGAAGATGAGGAGATTCATGAAGTTGAATCATACTATATAGCGCGTGAAGCTGTTGTCCATATGCAGAGTGGGGAAAAGATAAAACGTGATCAAATAATTGTCGAATCAATGATGGTTGGTGAACCTGAGAATAGAAGTTTTCTGCTTGCAAGTTGGGACCCCTTCACTGTTCCACTTTTGGCCGAAAAAACCGGCAAGGTTGTTCTGGAAGATGTGCACGATGAGGTTACGATTAAAGAAGATGTTGATGTAGTAACTGGACAATCCAGAAAAATTATTGGCGTGTTTCGTGAAGAGCTTAAATGTCCGGAACCAAAATGTAAGCACCGTGAAGTTAAAAGACGTGAGGGAAGAAAACAGTATTGTCCAATTCACAAAACAGAACTTCAACCTCTTCACCCCAGCTTCACAATCCGCGGTTTAAAATCGCGTATTGCCTTACCAACCGGAGCGCACCTTTTTGTAGATCACGGACAGGAGGTAAGTGCGGGTGATATTGTTTCTGTAATTCTCAGAGAAAGCCAGAAAACTAAGGATATTACTGGTGGTCTTCCTAGAGTTGTTGAGCTGTTTGAAGCTAGAAAACCAAAAGATTTTGCGGTGATAACAGAAATTGAGGGAGAAGTTGTATATGGTCCTATTGAGAAGGGAATGCAGAAGATCATTATAAAAAATCCAAACGGTCCTTCAGAAGAATATGCTATTCCACGCGGTATGCATATCAACGTGCAGGAGGGTGATTTCGTTAAGGCTGGTGAGCCGCTTATGGATGGTAGTTCAAACCCGCACGATATTTTAGCTGTTCTAGGGGAAGTTGAGCTCGTGAAGTATCTTCTCAATGAGGTTCAGTCAGTTTACAGGTTGCAGGGTGTTACTATTAACGACAAGCACATAGAGGTTATCATTCGACAAATGCTAAAGATGGTGCGTGTTGATGATGTGGGTGATACTCATTTTCTCATTGATCAGCAGGCTGATCGATGGGCGTTCAGGGATGAGAACGAGAGGATAAAAAATATTGGTGGAAAACCTGCGACAGGTAGTCTGTTGTTGCAAGGAATCACCAAAGCCTCGCTTTCAACGGAGAGTTTTATTTCTGCAGCGTCATTTCAGGAGACAACGCGGGTCCTCACAGAGGCGGCTGTATCGGGTAAAATCGATAAATTGCGTGGTCTAAAAGAAAATGTTGTTGTTGGGAGATTGATTCCAGCGGGTACTGGGTTTAAGAAGTATAGAGATTTTGCAGTTCGAATGGTTGATGATAGCAATATTAAGGGTGGAAAAGTAAAAAATGGCAGGGAAGATACAGGATCTTCCTCTCAAATCGAACCTGAAAACGCTTAATATAAATAAAAATAGAGTTTACTCTTGACTTTTGCCAGTGGCGGAAGTAAGTTCTGCCAGCTTTATATGAACAAACGTGTAAGGAGATAGTAGTGCCAACAATAAACCAGTTAGTAAGAAAAGGCCGAAAAAAAATTAAAGAGAAATCAAATACTCCAGCTTTGCTTTCATGCCCGCAAAGAAAGGGCGTTTGCACTAAAGTATCGACAACGACACCTAAAAAACCGAACTCTGCTCTCAGGAAAGTTGCTCGTGTAAGGCTGACCAACGGATTAGAAGTAACAGCATATATTCCGGGTGAGGGACACAATCTGCAGGAACATTCGACTGTTCTGGTTAGAGGTGGCAGGGTTAAGGATTTGCCAGGTGTGCGTTATCATATAGTCCGTGGTACTCTGGAGAGTTCAGGAGTAGAAAGTCGGCGTCAAGGTAGATCAAAGTATGGCGCGAAACGACCTAAATAAATAGTAATTATCCGATCAGGAGGACAAGAGAATGCCCCGCAGACAGGTGGTTGTAAAAAGAGAAGTATTTCCAGATCCTAAGCATAAGAGCGTTATAGCTGCAAAATTTATAAATATTTTAATGCTCGGTGGGAAGAAAAGCACAGCTGAACGGATATTTTATAAGGCTCTTGATATCATGGAGGAGAGAACCAAGCAGGATCCTATTAAAATGTTCAAAAAGGCAATTGATAACGTGAAACCACTTCTTGAAGTTAAATCTAGAAGAGTTGGTGGTGCGACCTATCAGGTTCCTATTGAAGTTCCTCAGGATCGACGTTTAGCATTAAGTTTTAGATGGGTAATTAGTTATTCGAGGAAACGATCTGAAAAAACTATGGCGGATCGTTTAGCAAATGAATTAATTGATGCTGCAAATAACCGAGGTAATTCTATAAAAAAACGAGAGGATACCCACAAGATGGCTGAGGCCAATAAGGCATTTGCACATTATAGATGGTAATTATTTTAACGTTTCTGAGCTTTGAACAAAGGAGATAATCATGGCGAAAGAAAAATTCCAGAGACGTAAGCCACATGTCAACATAGGAACGATTGGTCACGTAGATCATGGTAAGACGACGTTGACATCTGCTATTACGAAAGTTCTTGCCTTCAGTGGCAACACCGGTACGGAATTCCGGGATTTCTGGAGCATTGACAATGCCCCGGAGGAGAAAGAGCGTGGTATCACGATAGCGACAGCTCACGTAGAGTATGAGACGGTGAACCGTCATTATGCTCATGTGGATTGTCCGGGTCATGCTGATTACATTAAGAATATGATAACTGGAGCAGCTCAGATGGACGGAGCGATTCTGGTAGTCAGTGCTGCTGATGGTCCGATGCCTCAGACCCGTGAGCATGTATTGCTTGCGCGTCAGGTAAACGTGCCGAATCTGGTAGTCTTTTTAAACAAGGTAGACCAGGTAGATGACGACGAGTTGTTAGAGCTTGTGGAATTGGAAGTTCGTGAGCTTCTGAGTGAGTATGAGTTTGATGGCGACGAGATTCCCGTAATAATGGGATCGGCATTGAAGGCGATGGAGACCGACACTGATGATCCTGAGTGGGAAGCTGCTGCGAAGCCAATCAGAGAATTGATGGAAGCGGTGGACAGTTTCATAGAGGAGCCGGTTCGGGAAATTGACAAGCCATTTTTATTACCGTTAGAGGATGTTTTTTCTATATCTGGTCGTGGTACGGTGGTAACGGGTCGCGTAGAGCGAGGAATCATCCATGTGAACGACGATGCTGAGATAGTTGGAATACGTGAGACGCGTAAGACAGTAATCACCGGTGTTGAGATGTTCCGTAAGCTTCTTGATGAGGGTAGAGCTGGTGACAATGTTGGTTGTCTTCTTCGCGGAGTAAAGCGAGAGGATGTAGAGCGAGGGATGGTCATTGCGAAGCCAGGATCAGTGCAGCCTCACACGGTATTTGAAGCTGAGGTTTATATATTATCGAAGGAAGAGGGAGGACGTCACACTCCATTTTTCAAAGGATATCGTCCTCAGTTCTTTTTCCGCACAACGGATGTAACGGGATCGATGGAGCTTCCTGAGGGTGTAGAGATGGTAATGCCTGGTGATAATGTCAAGTTGGTAGGTCGATTGATTACTCCTATTGCGATGGAAGAAGGACTCAGGTTCGCGATTCGTGAGGGTGGTAAGACAGTTGGCGCTGGTGTTGTGGCAAAAATAATCGAGTAATTTAACTAGAATAGAAGTGCTCTTTTTCGCCGATTATGGGTGAAGGACAGCATTCCGATGGTAACAAAAGTAAATTGAAGCGGAGGAAAAGATGGCCGATCAGAAAATCAGAATACAGTTAAAGGCCTATGATTATCGGTTGCTTGATCAGTCAGCAAGTGAGATCGCAGCGACATCCAAGAGAACCGGAGCGCAAGTGGTTGGCCCAATTCCCTTGCCTACACGTATAAATAAGTACACGGTTTTACGTGGTCCACACGTCGACAAAAAGAGCCGTGAGCAATTTGAGATGAGAACACACAAGAGATTGATTGATATTCACCATCCAACTCCCCAGACCGTCGATGCTTTGATGAAATTGGAATTACCTGCTGGAGTAGATGTTGAGATCAAGCTTTAAAAAAATGGATAGGAGACTGGCATTATGGCCATAGGAATCATTGGAAAGAAAATAGGGATGACCCAAATATTTGATGTTAAGGGTCATTTAGTTCCCGTAACTGTGATTCAAGCCGGCCCGTGTCCTGTGGTACAGAAAAAGACCGTCAATAATGATGGTTACGCCGCAGTTCAAATCGGTTTTGAAGAAGCTGGTAAAAGTAAATCAGCGAACAAGCCTTACAGTGGACACTTTAAATCAGCCGATGTTAAACCATCGAGGATGCTTCGTGAATTCGATGTAGATAACATTGAAGAGTATGAACTTGGTCAGGAGATTAAGGTTGATATGTTCAAGCCTGCTGATAAAGTTACGATTACTGGAATATCAAAGGGTCGTGGCTTTGCTGGTGTTATTAAAAGGCATGGCTTTTCAGGTAAAAGCCAATCACATGGTACTCATGAGGGTTATCGACATGGTGGTTCAATTGGTTGTCGAGTTCCTAAGAGAACGATCAAGGGAAGGAAGATGCCTGGCCGTATGGGTAACCAGAAATTCACGGTAAAGAACTTAAAAATTGTCTTAGTTGATAAAAAAAACCATTTATTATTGGTCAAGGGTGCAGTTCCAGGATGGAAGGGTGGTTTTTTGCTCGTCCGGAAAGCCCAATAGGGGTGTTGTTATGCCTAAAGTTGAAGTTATAAATATAGAAGGATCGGTTGTAAGCGAGATAGAACTGGCCGAATCAATATTCGCAGAACCTTACAATCCGTATCCAATCCAAGAAGTTATTCGTATGCAGATGGCCAGTAGGCATCGAGGTACTCACAAGGTAAAGGGTAGATCTGAAATAGTCGGTTCAAAAAAGAAACTCTATCGACAAAAGGGAACAGGTCATGCGAGACCTGGTTCTGTTAAGTCACCGCTTCGAAGAGGTGGGGGTGTCGTGTTTGGACCTACGCCAAGATCATACAGTTTTAAACCACCGAAAAAGGTCCGAAGAAAAGCCCTTTGTATTGCTCTTTCCAGGAAACTTCTAGATGGCGAACTCTTTGTTATGAGAGAGTTTGAATGTACGGAAATAAAAACAAAAGATCTGATTAATAGACTCGATCCTGAACAGACAAGAATGAAAACATTGATTGTCATTGGCGATATGGACGAGATAATAAAGGTTAATATTCAGAAATCTCTGCAAAATATACCTTACTATCAGGTTTTGTTAGCAGAGGGATTGAATGTCTATGACCTGGTGAACAATAGAAAAATTATTTTGCTGGAAAAAAGTATTCCAATTATTTCAGAGAGGCTTGAATCATGATGAATCCATATAGAATATTGATAAGCCCGATTATTACTGAGAAAACGACAATTCAGAAAGCTGAATCCAATACTATTACCTTTAAAGTGCATATTGATGCTTCGAAAGAGGAAATTAAAAAAGCAGTAAGCACGGTTTTCAATGTGAAAGTTGTTGACATTAGAACCATAAGGATGAAAGGGAAACCTAAGAGAATGGGTCGCTTTAGCGGAAGACGATCTAATTGGAAAAAAGCTATTGTTCAACTGGCTTATGGCGAAAAAATACCATATTTTGAAGGCGCTTAGTCAGGGAGTTAACTAATTATGTCAATTAAAAAATTTAATCCGAGATCTCCTTCAAGAAGGTTTATGACTGTTTCTGGTTTTGATGAGATTACAAAGACTAAACCAGAAAAAGCACTCACAAAAGGTCTGTCAAAAAAAGCAGGAAGAAATAGTAGTGGACGTATCTCCATGAGAAGAAAAGGTGGTGGAGCTAAACGTCTATACAGGTTTATAGATTACAAAAGAAACAAATTTGATATTCCGGCACGAATTGCGGCAATTGAGTATGATCCCAACAGATCAGCCAATATAGCCTTGTTGTTTTATAAGGATGGAGAGAAACGATATATAATTGCCCCAGAGGGAATTAAAGTCGGTGATACAATTGTTGCAGGACCAGATTCCGATATTAAAATTGGTAATGCTTTACCGTTAAAAAACATTCCTGTTGGAACTTATGTTCATTGCATTGAAATGAAACCAGGCAAAGGTGGTCAGATAGCACGTGGTGCTGGTATGTATGGACAAATTATTGCAAAGGAAGGTAAGTTCGCTCAAATTCGATTACCTTCCAGTGAAGTTAGACTTATCCATCTTGTTTGCATGGCGACAATTGGTCAAGTGGGAAATCAGGATCAAGAGAACGTTAAAATAGGGAAAGCTGGCCGTAGTCGATGGCTTGGCAGACGTCCCAAAGTTCGTGGTGTTGCAATGAATCCGATTGATCATCCACATGGTGGTGGAGAGGGTAGAACGTCAGGTGGACGCCACCCGGTTACTCCGTGGGGTGTGTCAACAAAGGGTAGAAAAACCAGGAAAAAGAAACTGTCAGATGATTATATTGTCAGGCGACGTAATCGATAATCGGAGGAAATCTAAGTGGCACGTTCAACAAAAAAAGGACCATTTGTTCACCCTAAACTCCTGAAAAAGGTGGAGCGGGTTCAATCTACAGGTGATCGGAAAATGATCAAAACCTGGTCAAGAGCATCGATGATTACCCCTGAATTTATTGGTATCACGATTGCGGTACACAATGGCAAGAACTTTGTCCCTGTCTACATTACGGAAAATATGGTTGGCCATAAACTAGGGGAGTTTTCGCCAACTCGTACATTCCGTGGTCATGCTGGCAGTGCATCAGCTACAAGAGTCAGGTAGAGGCTGGAGAACTATAAAATGGAATACCAATCAAAATTATCACATTCACGGATATCCGCGTTTAAGACGAGAAAAGTTGCGAATTTAATCCGTGGGAAGCGCGCGGAAGAAGCTATTGCTATGCTGAAATTTATGCCGCAGAAAGCATCAGGCATTTTAGAGACGCTGCTTAAATCTGCAGTTGCGAATGCAGAACAATCAGAAAATCCAGTTGCTCTGGAAGATTTAGTAATTAAAAAAGTGGTCGTTGATGAAGGGCCAACAATGAAAAGATTTATGTTTCGTGCCCAAGGGAGAGTAAATAAGATACGTAAACGTACGAGTCATATTACTTTGGTCCTGGAAGATTCAATTGTGAAGAGTTAAATAAAAGTGTTTATTGATAAGCTAGGAGGTATAATTTGGGTCAAAAAGTAAATCCAAAAGGATTCA